>ERZ1292625.218-Hain-H41-01um-R1-218-length-99217-cov-28_pt1 | contig 99217 bp, 89 predicted proteins | sample MGYA00564400_ERZ1292625 | MGnify/ENA primary metagenome ERZ1292625 (study PRJEB36523, sample SAMEA6512639) | groundwater metagenome | collected 2019-01-08 | study: AquaDiva: Metagenomics assemblies of 32 groundwater samples
CAGCTGGTTTTTGCGCGTTCATCGAAACATATTTGAGTTTTTAGAGGTGCCCTGTTGTCGTGTAAAGGTAGAGGAGGAAGAACTTCACCTTCTCAGGCAGCACTGATCCTCTATGCATTGAGAAAATAGAGAACTTCGTTGCCCACTTGTCAATGTATGGCATTCGCTATCATCTGAAATTAGCAGATGGATAGGGGGCCTGATGTTTGGATGTGTGAAGGAGAGGGAGTGGACGAAACGGTGTATTCGATCTGCGGGATTGTTCAAAAATTGGACTTAGCGGGAGTATTCAGTAATTAGACTCCAGACTGGTAGGGGTCTTATTGAGGACAGTTGCGGCAGCTTGCGACAGAGCCGCGTCGTGGTGGTGGTCGGGAGAATAGATTCGAAACTGGATGGAGCTACCGTCAAGAGGTGTGTAAATGAGTTTCAGGCGGCGGTCCTCTCTGGCTGAAGGTTTCTGTCATTCCTGTCGTGGCCTGACTTCAGCACGATCCCGGCCTTAAACAGCATGCCGGAGGCGACGAGGGGCATCAGCTCCGGCGCATTCAGTTTTCTCCACGATTGTTGAGCAACTTGGAGGAGTTTCCAGATGACCGCCGTGGCGCCGTCCACGCGTTTATACCGGCGCGAGGCGTCCGTACGCAGGCGCACCGAGGAGAAGGGCGATTCCACAATGTTCGTCGTCCGTATGTGTCGCCAATGCTCGCGCGGGAATGCGTAGAAGGTCACCAGCCGATCCCAATCCCGAAGCAGTGTCTCCACGGCCTTCTTATCTGTCTTGTGGTATGCCCGCACAAAGGCATCGCGCAGGCGCTCGCATTCGACCTTCGTTTCAGCGTACGGCATCGCTTTAAGCCGTTCGGCGGCCTGGCGCTGTATCGTTTTCGGCAGATCATTGAGGACATTCGTGATCTTGTGATTCCAGCACCGCTGTTCCGCTCCGGCCGGGTGCAGTTCGCCGACGGCCGCCCAGACGCCGAGGTGCCCATCAGCAACCGTGAGTCGCGGAAACTTCAGCCCGCGGCTTTTGAGATCCCGGAGGAGCGTGAGCCAACTCTCCTTGCTCTCCCGCTCGCCGCTCTCACAGGCCAGCACGACCTTCTCACCCGTGGTCAGCGCGCCCACGATCGTGAGCAGTGCGCTCTTGCGGTCTGCGATGCCCGCCTTCACATCGAGACCGTCGGCCCACCAGTAGACGACCTCCAGATTTGACAGATCCTGCGTCTTCCAGGCCTCATAGTCGAGGTCGAACCGCGCTTTGAGTCGCTGAATGGAGCTCGACGATAGCGGGGCCCCCTCACCCAACAGACCGCGCAGCGCGAGCTCAAAGTCGCCCGTGGACAGTCCATGCAGGTCTAGCTCCGGCAGCATCGCGCCGACTTCCTGAGTCCGCCGCTTGAAGAGCGGGAGGACCTTACTTTCAAAACGTTCCGTGAGATCGTGGACCCGCGGACGTTTCACCATCACCGTCCCATTGAGCATCGAGAAGGCGCGTGGTTTGCCGTAGCCGTTTCGACTTCCTGCCGGGGGATCAACTGGCGTGACCTTGCCTCGACGCTCATGCTTGGTTCGACCGAGGAACGTGGTCACTTCCTCTTCCAGGAGTCGCTGCAGTTGGGCCTGAATCTTTCCTCGCGCCCACTGCTCTAGCGTGGCGTAATGTACTTCTCTTGACTCGACGAGCCCATAGCTGGTTCTCTCTCGCATGGTGGCGTATCCTTTCTCCTCGGCGGCAAGCGAGGTGTTGGTTGATTCCTCAACCGAAAGGCTACGCCGCCTTTATCTTATTTCCACACCTAAAGATGATACCTCACTGGATGAGTCGCGTAGGCAGCAAGTCTAGGCATTCTTCCGCGGCTCGGTACTGATCCATATTTTTGTACGGATCGTTGAGGCAGAGTAGTAGCGTCATTGTCTGCCTGAAGATGTCCTGCATATGGATGTCGATCGCTCTGGCCAAGAGGCTTCTGGACCATTTAGTTTCTCTGCTGGTTACTTGGTCTGGGCAATGCATGAACAGATTGCTCAGTTGGAGTTCGAAGGAATCAGAAGTTCCTTAATGAAATGAGGTTGAAGAGTGCGTTAAATTGTATAGTGAGGGGAGAGTCATGTTGCTGGTGAGAGTGACACTCTCACCAGCAATACCATTGAGTATTAATTGGGGAGGATGAAAGTGCGAGATAGTCACAATACTCGGGTGTTAGTAACTGGCGGGGCTGGTTTCCTGGGCTCCCATTTATGCGAGCGCTTACTGCAAAATGGTTATGATGTTCTTTGTGTGGATAACTTCTATACCGGGGACAAGCAGAATATCCGTCACTTATTGGGAAATCATTCCTTTGAGCTTCTTCGTCATGACATTACCTTCCCGCTATTTGTGGAAGTAGACCAGATCTATAACTTAGCCTGTCCGGCTTCTCCAGTCCATTACCAAAACGATCCCGTTCAAACCACAAAAGTAAATGTGCATGGGGCGATTAATATGCTGGGGTTGGCAAAAAGGGTGAAGGCCACAATACTTCAAGCCTCAACATCTGAGGTGTACGGCAACCCGAGTATCCACCCCCAAGTCGAAAGCTATTGGGGGAATGTAAACCCCATAGGGCCAAGGGCTTGCTATGATGAGGGGAAACGGTGCGCTGAAACACTCTTTTTTGACTATCATCGACAACATCGGCTCGAAATTAAAGTAGCAAGAATATTCAATACCTATGGCCCTCGTATGCACCCGAATGATGGCAGGGTCGTCTCAAACTTTATTGTTCAAGCCCTACAAGGGAATCCTATTACCATTTATGGAGACGGGGCACAGACGCGATCATTTTGTTATGTAGACGACCTGGTGGAAGCTCTCATTATGATGATGCAGTCCCCCAGTGGATTTACTGGACCTGTCAATCTTGGAAATCCCCAAGAGTTCACGGTTATGGAGTTAGCTCAGCTCATTATCAGGCTCACGAGGTCTAAATCAAAGATTGTCAGAAAAGAGCTTCCCAAGGACGACCCAGAGAGGAGGAGACCTGACATTTCTCTTGCGAAATCAGCTCTTGATTGGTCCCCAAAAGTACAATTAGAACAGGGACTCACCAGGACCATTGATTTCTTTGAAGACCTGCTTCGGCACAGGCCAAGTGCTGATACATGACAATGATCAAGGCTGATGCTGAATGTCGTGAAGGCGGTCCGTTGGTTCAGAGCCATATATTGGGCCTATCTGAGAGTTGGTATGACTTTTCATCTGAACCGAGGGTCGAAGGGCGTGCTGATGTGACGGGTTGGAGCATCCATGGCGTCATGGTCTGTATGGCGGCCATCGTTGGTCTTCTGGCTGTGGGTATATTCGATCGTTTCAGTATTCGCAAGTTTATCTACGTGGCGTTCAATGACGACCATAATCGGTGAGTTGGTGCCGCACTGGATGGCCACGTCTTTTTACTTCTTCTAGGTTGCAAGAAAGAGTTTTTCACGGTTCGCCGGGATGTGTGAATAGTCGACCCCCTGTATTGTAGGATTGGTGGTACTGTACGGTGCTTTGATTGAAGGTCAGAGGGGTGTTGGTTCATCTCCGTCAAGATTTCAAGTGAGGCGCTACCTGCCTTGCCGTCCCGCAACGACGGTTGTCCCATTGAAAGGTCAGTAGTTAGATTCGAGGCTGGTGGGGGTCTTATTGAGGACAGTTGCGGCAGCTTGTGAGAGAGCGGCGTCGTGGTGGTGGTCGGGAGAATAGATTCGAAACTGGATGAGTCTCGTAGGCAGCAGGTCTAAGCATTCCTCCAGCGGTTCGGTCGAAACCTGACCTGTCCCAGGGTCGTACACGTAGAGGGGATTACCCCGGTGGTCTTTGGGGTCCGGTCGTGGATCCAACAGGGCCATGTCCACGCGAAACGGCAGCCGCCTCAAGGCGGACGGCAGCTCTTTAGCAATCTGTTGCTCAAAGTGTTGGTGGTTAGGAAACGCCATGCCGCGTTCCTGTCCTTTTTCTTTCAACGTCGTGCTGTAGGCCATCTTCCATTTGATGTCTCGGCCCAAGATCCGTGCCCACTCCTGTCCCAACTGCCGGCGGGCTTTGTGGCGGGACTGTTTCCAGCCACGGACTTCTTCCAAGAGCGACCAATCGGTCAGGGTGCGATACCGATCCATATTCTTGCGCGGATCCTTGGGAGAGAGCAGTTGCATCGTCTGGCCGAAGATGTCCCGCAGATGGATGTCGATCGCTCTGGTGGTGCGATGGAAGTAGACGTTGGAGTAGAGGTACATCCTGGTGTTCAGGAACATTTGGAGGGACGGAAGTCCTGTCTTGTGAATGGTGAACCCTTTTTCCGTCACGATGGTGTAATGAATCAACCGTGTCAGATCGACCGGGCCGACCGCCACGCCACACATATACGAGTCCCTTAAGACATAGTCCAGATTGTCTCCCGTGTAACTTCCTGAGATCACGGGTTGGAGCATGTTCAACCATCGAGGGAGGCGGGAGTTGTCCTTGCCTTTTTCCTTGAGGATCAGATGAGCGATTTGGTCAGGATTCAGTTCCTCTCCTTTTGCGAAGGGGCCGGACGGGCTTCGGCGGATTTTCTTGATGAGGGGGGCTAAATGTTCTCGGATGATGATCTGGCCCAGCCGCTCGTGGGTGAGGCCATGGGTATGGAGAAAATTGTCGTCGAAGAAATGGCAAAACGGCCCGTGCCCGATGTCGTGGACCAAGGCCGTGACACGGAGGAACTCTTCGACGAAATTGGGAGAGGGCACATCCTTCACGACTTTCTTGAGAAACGGGTACAGGTGTCGAGCAAACCGTCCCGCGACGTGCATCGTCCCGAGCGAATGCACAAACCGGGTATGTTCCGCGGAGGGATAGACCCAGCGAGCACTCTGCAGCTGGTAGATGTATCGCAGCCGCTGAACCCAGGGGGAGTCGATCAGGTCTTTCTCGGTGTGCTCATGCGGATCAGGATGAGCATAGGGGACGGTGAAGGTGACGTACTTGTGGATGGGGTCAGCGATGAGCGCCGAGCCATCATAGGGAGCGTTCGGTCGGTCTGCTGGTTCCATAGTCAGTGGGTATCTTAGCCCACTTGGTCAGGGGGCGGCAACGGTTCGGTCGTGGGACTGGTAGGCGCGGAGCGATGTTTTTTGAAAAATAAGCAGGCGGCAGGATAGGACACGAGGGCTCCGAGCACACTGAGGACAAGTCCTCCGAGCACGAAGGGGGCAGCATAGGGAAGGACTTGTTGGTAGATGCCGCTGAAGCTCATATCCTGCCAGTCGAAGCTGGGTTGATCCGTACGTCCGAGCAAGAGGGCGCCGGTCCAGTAGGTTGCGCCTAAGATCGGAATGACGGTCCATGGATTATTGACCAAGGCACCGGTGAGCAGGGCCAAGAAGTTGAGACCGAATAGCCAGGTACAGAGCACCACCATCGCTGTGTGCAGCCCATAGGCGGGGGAGAATGCGATGAAGACGCCCAGCGCAAAGGCCAACGCGGTGCGTTGCGGTGACTCCTGTAAATGGAGGACTTGGCGCAAGAGTGCCCGAAATGATCGGGTCCGTTGAGCAGAGGGCTGGTGGCTTCTGTTACCCATCAACGGAAATGCTCGTAACTTGTGACCGGCAGAGGTTGCGTCCGACCGTCAGTCTTCATCTGAATCCCGAACCGCTGCGGGCGAATCGTTCCGATAGGGGTTATGCGATAGCCGCGTGTTCGCGCTTGCCGCTCAACCTTCTTGCAGTCGCGTGGCGACGTGGTGAACAGCAACTCATAGTCTTCGCCTCCAGTGAGTGCGAGTTGAATCGGCGACACTCCGATTGTCCGGGCATAAGCTCGGCAGGCGGGTGAGATCGGAATCTTGTCGAGTTCCACCTCTGCGCCGACTCGACTCGCTTCGCACAGATGCCGAAGATCTCCGGAAAGGCCGTCAGACAGATCGATGGCAGCGGAGGCGAGTTGTTGCTCGTTGAGCCACTGGCCTTCGGCGACCCTCGCGGTAGGTCGGAAATGGCGGCGGAGCAGAAACGCTCGATGAGTGGGAGAGAGCTTGGACTTCTTTTTTCTTGAGGGGCCTGAGCTTGTGTTCTTCATTAAGAGCGTGAGGCCTGCTAGGGAGTCTCCTAGTGTGCCCGAAACGTAAATGTGATCTCCTACTTTGGCACCATGTCGAAACAGTGCCCGGCGCCTGCTTGTCGCGCCGACCAGGGTGATGCTGAGAAAGAGTCCAGCCTTGGATGCCGAGGTATCCCCACCGACGAGTGTCACGTTATACAGGCGGCAAGCTTTCATCAAGCCGGTGTATAGCTCATGGATGTGCGGCCGCGTCCATGTTTTTGGGATGGCGAGCGAGATCAGTAGATAGCGGGGGACGGCTCCCATGGCGGCGATATCGCTGAGGTTGGCCATGGCTGCCCGGTATCCGACAGACTCAGGGGTCGCTGACTTCATGTCAAAGTGAATGCCTTCGGCAAGCAAGTCCGTTGTGAGGTGCCACCACGTCGGCGAGGAGGTTGCAATCACGGCGGCGTCGTCGCCGATGCCTTGGACAAGTCCTGGTGTGCGACGGGCAAACCGACGCTCGAGCGTTCGGATGAGTGCAAATTCTTGAATGGGGGGGCTGGCCTGACGGCGGGCCACGGTACGATCCTTTATGACCGTGCCGGTGCTCGGTGTGCCATCACCGTGGCAGGGAGTTCGTGAGGCCGCCGACCTTTACCGGATCGCAGGGGGGGGATACGCGATGGCGCCGGAGGTGTCGAAGGTTTCCGAGAGGCCGGCGAAGCCTTGGCTGGTCGGCGAAGAGCGATCTTCATGACGTCGTCCATGGTCTCGACGAACGCCAAGTGAATGCCTTTGAGGAGATGCTTGGGGATTTCCTCCAGATCCTTTTTATTTCGACGCGGAAGGATGACGGTGGTGAGTTTTGCCCGTTTTGCCGCCAAAATCTTTTCCTTAAGTCCTCCGATTGGAAGGACGCGGCCGCGCAGGGTGATTTCTCCAGTCATGGCCAAATCTCGTCTCGCAGGAGTACCGGAAAATGCCGAGGCGATCGCAGTGGCCATCGTGATGCCGGCCGATGGACCGTCCTTGGGGATGGCTCCGGCTGGTACATGAATATGCAAGTCTTGTTTGCTGAACATGTCAGGGTGGAGATTCAACGTTTTTTCCCGTGAACGGACATAGCTGAGCGCCGCCTGCGCGGACTCTTTCATCACGTCTCCCAGATGGCCGGTAAGGGTCAATTGGCCTTTCCCCTTCATCACTGTCGCCTCGATATAGAGCACATCGCCGCCTGCTTCTGTCCAGGCCAGGCCGGTTACCACACCGATTTCGTCTTTTTCGAGCTCTGCTTCCGGCACATATTTCGACACACCAAGGTATTTTTTGAGATTCGATGGATCGATAGGAAATCCCTGACCTTTGCCCTCGGCGACTTTCTTTGCGACCTTGCGCATCACGCTGGCAATCTCGCGTTCCAGATTCCGCACGCCTGCTTCGCGGGTGTAATGCGAGATGATCTGTCGAATGGCCGGTTCCGTCAGACGGACATGTTTGTTCGTAATTCCGTGCTCTTCGAGTTGGCGGGGAATCAGGTATTTCTGGGCGATGCCGAGTTTCTCTTCTTCGGTATACCCGGGAATCTCGATGACCTCCATGCGGTCACGCAATGCGGGAAGGATGGGATCGATCAAATTCGCCGTGGTGATGAACATCACTTCGGTCAGATCGAATGGAGCCCCGAGATAGTGATCGGTAAACGCATTGTTCTGTTCCGGGTCGAGCACCTCCAATAAGGCTGCCGAGGGGTCCCCTCGGAAATCCATCCCGACCTTGTCGACCTCGTCAAGCATGAACACAGGATTACTCGTTCCTGCCTGTTTCAGTCCCTGAATGATGCGTCCGGGTAATGCGCCGACATAGGTGCGGCGGTGGCCGCGGATTTCGGCCTCATCTCGAACGCCACCTAAGCTGATACGGACAAACTCACGTCCCAATGCGCGGGCGATTGATTTCCCCAGCGAGGTTTTCCCGACTCCCGGTGGGCCGACGAAGCAGAGAATCGGGCCCTTCATTTTCTCTTTGAGCTTTCGGACGGCCAGGTATTCCAGGATTCGTTCCTTGACCTTCTCGAGGTCGTAGTGGTCGTCATTCAATACTTTGGCGGCAGCCTTTAGGTCGAGGTTATCCTTCGACCGCTTGGACCACGGTAATTCGACCATCCATTCCAAATAGGTTCGCACCGTTGCGGATTCGGCGGTATCCGGGTGCATTTTTTCGAGACGCTTGAGCTGTTTTTCGGCCTCCTTCAAGACCTTGTCGGGCATCTTTGCGTCTTTGATCCGTTTGCGGAATTCCGTGACTTCTTCCGCCCGTTCATCGAGTTCGCCCAACTCCTTCTGAATGGCTTTCAGTTGTTCACGCAGGAAATACTCCCGCTGGGTCTTGTCCATCTCCCCTTTGGCTTGCGCCTGGATCTTGTGCTGCATGGAGAGGACTTCGATTTCCTTTCCGAGAATGTCGCTCACTTGGCGAAGGCGTTGAATTGGATCGGAGATTTCCAAAACGGCCTGGGTGGTATCGACTTTGAGGCCGAGATTCGAAGCCACCATGTCGGCTAATCGGCCTGGTTCTTCGAGGTTTTCGATGACGACCATGACATCGGGGATCAGGATTTTTCCCAAACTCACGATCCGTTCGATCTGCTCCTTCACGGTTCGCATGACGGCTTCCGCCTCAAGGGGCGTGGCCGTCGTTTTCGTATCAGCGAGCTTGTCGATTCGAACGGAGTAGTAGGGGTCGGTCTGAATGTATTTCGTGATCTTGGCTTTGGCGATGCCCTGTACCAAAATCTTGATGCGTTCGTCCGGCAGCTTCAGCATCCGCATAATGATGCCGACGGTGCCGACGGTGTGGATATCTTTCTGCGCGGGATTCTCGACGTCGAGTGCTTTTTGCGTCGCGAGGAAGATCATTCGATTGCCAGCAAGGGCCGCTTCGATGGCCTTAATCGACATGTCGCGTCCGACGAACAGGGGAAGCACCATGTATGGAAAGACGACGATATCTCGGACGGGCAACAGCGGGAGTTGAGTGGGTACTTCAATGTTTTGGGGAGACTGAATTTCTTGTTCGTTTAGGTCTGTCATGTGCCTGCCTGTTCTTTATCTATGGAGGTGGCGGGTTAGACGAATCAGGGTCTGTATGTGCTCATCATGCGCTCTCGCCTTAGGAGTCTCAGTGTTCCATCCGATGGAAGCGCGCACCAGGTTCGACAATCCATCCGAATGATCACGTTGGATGCAGAATGGTCGTTGCTGGGAGTCTCGCGACTGAGTCACCACCACGACCGATGGGATCATGCCCGACGATTACTCGAGGCGGTCTGCATCCTGGTCGAAAGATAGTCGCGGAATTCTGCTCCCAATGCCGGGTTCTTCAACCCAAACTCAACGGTGGCGATTAAAAATCCCAACTTGTCCCCGGCATCATGGCGCTGTCCCTCTATCTCAAGCGCAAACATCGGAGATTTTCTTGCCAGCGTCCTCAGTGCATCGGTCAGCTGAATTTCTCCGTTCTTTCCAGGAGGAGTTTTTCGTAGGATCGGGAAAATTTCAGGAGGAAGGATATACCGGCCGATTACGGCGAGCGTGGATGGGGCATCGGTCGGCGATGGCTTCTCAACCAAATCTTCGACCCGGTGCAGACCATGAGCGAGGCGCTTGGGTGTCACGATGCCGTATCGGCTGACGTCTGCCTTGGGAACTTCCTGTACCCCGAGAACTGCCCCATGGCGCTTTTTATAGATGTGGATCAACTGCGCAAGCCCTGGAACATCGGCGTCAATGATCTCATCCCCGAGAATGACGGCGAAAGGTTCGTCGCCGATCAGGTGTTGCGCGCACAACACGGCGTGTCCCAAGCCAAGGGCTTCGGATTGCCGCACGTAACAGAAGTTTGCGAGGTTCGAGATCTGTCGCATTTGATGGAGCACCTGACTCTTGCCGGTGCCTTTCAAGTTTTCTTCCAACTCGACGGAACGATCGAAGTGATCTTCAATCGCGCGTTTGCCACGGCCGGTAATCACGATGATGTCTTCAATGCCAGAAGCCACCGCTTCTTCGACCGTATATTGAATGAGTGGCTTGTCGACTAACGGCAGCATCTCTTTGGGAGATGCCTTTGTGGCAGGAAGGAACCGCGTCCCAAGACCGGCGGCTGGAATGATTGCTTTTCTGACCGTCAGACGTGACATGAAAAGATAGTATGTGATGGGGGAAGTGAAGTCAAGAAACGGACGAACTCATCGCATCGAAAACAACGGTGTCGTTTCCATGAGAGAGAACGCGAGCGATATTCATGAACGATGCGTGTCGCACACAGACTTTTTTGCATCGATGACCGACGGCGAGGATCGATGCACTCTCTGTCAGAGAGCTACGGAATTGAGTGCGGAGTCAGGAGATATGCACGTCGAGTCCAACCGGAAGGGGGGGACGCTTCTTTACAATACAGGATGACCTCAATATAATTCGGGAGTTTTGCGCGGTCGGGTGACGTGAGAGCTGCTCACGTGGTAGAGCTGTCTGGCTTCGGATTTTTGGCGAGAACACCCGTGTGGTTCAGCGCATTCTTCAGCGCGTTCTCTGGAGCGAGACAGACTGACTCGTAGGAAGTTGGTGTACGGTCGATAACGGAGAGGACCTGTGTGATGGTTTCAGCCGCATCATCCATCCCCATACTTCGTTGCAGGAATCCGTATCGGTGACCGAGCATGCCGTCTACAGGCTTCGATCGTTTGTGGTCGCGGTCATAGTTATTTCTGTGTTGTGGAGTGTGCTCGAAGCACTCGCTCAGACTCCTGAACTCAAGGTTGCCTCGATTGATATTCGAGGAGCCAAACGAATCGAAATGTCGGCGATTGCTGGTCGACTCACGCTGAAAGCCGGTGATCACTATCTGCCGGACCATGTGCGTGGACAGGTGAAGATTTTATACGATACGGGATTTTTCGAGGATGTGCAGGTTGAAACCGAATCGATTGCCGAGGGGATGGCGGTGACCTTCGTCGTGCAGGAGAAGCCATTCATCACCGAGATTGTCTTCGACGGTAACCAACAGTTGACCGAGGAGAAGTTGAAAGAAAAAACGACCATCAAGAGCCAGACATTTCTTGACCAACAACAGGTGAAGGAAAGCGCCGAGACCATCCGGCGGGTCTATCAGCATGACGGCTATTACAATGCACAGGTCGTTCCCGTGATCGAGGCATTAGATGAAGATCGGAAGCGTCTCACCTTTCATATTACGGAAGGGGAGAAAGCCAAGATCAAGACGGTGATATTCGAAGGACTGCGTGCGGCGACGAAGACTGAGATGCTCAGTGTCATGTCGACGCGGGAATGGATCCCTTGGTATGGCTTCTTCACGAAGTTCAAGCTGCCGTCGATGGTGTCCGACGCAGGCGTCTTGAAACACGAGGAGGTGGGTAATGATGTGGAGCGCATTCGGGAAGTACTCCTGAATAAAGGGTATTTCAATGTTCGGGTCGGCCAGCCGTCGGTAGAGCTTACCGAAGATAAAAAATGGTTCACCGTCAGCTACCCCATTACCGAGGGAGAGCCCTTCACCATCGCTGAGATAGGGTTTCGCGGATACACGGTGTTTGAAGACCCTGAGCTTCGAGCGGGATTGAGGATCAAGGATGGTGAGATCTTTCAGCGTGCCAAAATCCGAGATGAGATCTCACGAATTACGGATTTGTACGGGAGTAAGGGGTATTCATTCGCCGAAGTCGTGCCCAATGTGAATCCAAACAATGAAGAACGGACCGTGACCATCATCTTTAGCATCAAAGAAGGGGAGATGATGCGGATCCGGCAGATCAATATCTACGGGAATGACAAAACACGAGACAACGTCATCCGTCGAGAAATCAGAGTCGACGAACAGGATGTGATCGACACCGCTTCTCTGAAGCGAAGTTTTCAGCGATTGAACAACTTGAATTTCTTCGAGACCGTCGAAATCCTGCCCGCCCAAGTCGCAGCTGACAAGGTCGATCTGAACGTGCGAGTGAAGGAAAAACCGACGGGGATGTTCAGCCTCGGCGGTGGGTTCAGTACGCTGGATCGACTGGTGGCGATCGCCGATATCACTCAGGGCAACTTGGGTGGATACGGCTATATGGGTCGCATCCGTGGACAGCTGGGCCAGCGAAGAAGTCTCGGGTCCATTACCTTCCGCAATCCCTATTTGAATGACTCCTTGACCTCATTACAAATAGACGGTTACCGCAGTATGACGAACTATCTTTCCTATTTTGAAGAACGGACCGGTGGAAATGTCACCCTGGGTCGATGGTTATCGGAGTATGTGACGGGGAGCGTCAGCATCTTTGCAGAGCAAATCACGTACAAGAACCCTCAATTCGGTATCTGTACACCTGGGCGTGAGCTGGTACCCATCGTCTGTCAACAGTTGGGGACACAGTCGTCGACGGGGTTTCGATTTGCGATGTTTCGGGATACCAGAGACTATTACCTTGATCCGAGATCTGGCTGGCGCATCGGTGGAGGGTTCGATATCGGAACACCCTATATGGGTGGGACCAACAACTTTATCAAGTATCACGTGGATGTCATCAAGGTGACCCCGCTTCCGCTCGACATGAGGGTTTCGCTGCGGGCTCGCTATGGAGAGGTTCAAGCGCTTGGTGGAACAACGCGGATTCCGCTCAGTGAACGATTTTTCGTGGGTGGAATCAACACCATGCGCGGGTTTGCTTTCGGACGAGCTGGTCCCGTCGTTCCCACGACTCGTGCTCCATTCGGTGCTGCCAAGCAATTGATTTTCAATGCCGAACTGATTTTTACGATTTCTTCCGAGGCGAAATTGAACGGGGTGATCTTTTTCGACTATGGCAAAGGGTTCGATGAGGATGAACCGTTGTCAATCAATTTGCGGCCCGCTGCGGGTCTCGAAGGGCGGTGGATCTCTCCCTTCGGTCCCTTGCGAGTGGCCTATGGGATTAACCTTGATGCGCGAACCGGTGAGCGAGCCGGCGTGTTCGAGTTTACGATCGGAACCTTATTTTAGTCGGAGTCTAAGCGTGGTACGTAGGAACGGGAATCGATGGAAGCAAGCGGCGGGACGGATCGAATGGACAGCGATGTCGGCTGTGGTCGCCGTTATGCTGGCTTTGAGTGGAGGATGCGCTGGAGGCGGAGGAAAAATCGACGGGAAGGTGGCGGTGATCAATTTACAGCGCTTGCTCAGCGAGACGAGTGCGGGCAAGAAGGTGAAGGAGAACCTGGCCGGCTTTTCGAAAAATCGACAGGCGCTGATGGAATTGGAAGAAAAGGAGTTACGGCGGATGGAAGAGGACTTTGTCAAACAGTCCTCCGTTCTGAGCCCCACCGCGAAACGAGAGCGGGAAGAACAGTTTCGCCGGCGCATGCAGGAGTACCAGCAAAAGGCCTCGGAATTGAATCGGGAAGTCCAAGAAAAACAAAAAGACGTGTTGGAAGGATTTCGTGACAAGAGCGAAACGGTTGTCGCGAAGGTCGCCAAGCGTCTTGGATTGCAGGTTGTTGTCGACAGGAGTAGGGGTGGTCCGACGATCTATCATGAAGAAGGTCTGGACATTTCAGGTCAGGTCATCGAAGAGTTCAATAGAGAATACCCTTAGTTTCTGAGGGAGGTGGGTTATGACGGGTGTAGCGCGGGCGACATTGTTAGGCGTCGCGGTATTGCTGGCGCAGGGAGTTGCGCCGCTCCATGCAGGAGAGGTGTTTCGGGTCGGGGTCATGGATCAGCAGATGGTGATAGAGCGAACAAAGGCTGGGAAGCTGGCCTTGGAAGAGGTGAAGGGATACTCCATGACCAGACAAAAGATCATTCATGGCGATGAGCAAGAGTTAAAGGACTTGGAGCAGTCCTTACAAGATCCGAACGTCAAGCTTGCGGACCAGGCACGGCAAGAGAAAGAAGAGCAGTTACGCGGCAAGATGGAAGCGTTTCAGCGCCGGCTTCAAGAGTTCAATCGTGAAGTTCAACAAAAACAGCGCGAAATGGTCGTGGAATATGCGCAAAAAGTTGCCGCTGCCGCGCAGGCTGTGGCTCAGAAAGAGGGATACACGGCTATCCTCGATAAGGGCAATGAAGCGCTCATCCGCATTGTCCTCTATCATCAGCCAGCGTTGGATGTGACAGATTCGATCATCAAGGAATTTGATCGACAGAATCCCTAGACGGTAGCTCTATTCAGGATAGAGAGGAGGCAGAGCCCATGGCATCGGTCGAACAGGCTGAGATTCAGGCGTTACTTCCCCACCGATATCCGTTCCTACTGGTGGATCGAGTCAAAGAGTTTGAACCGCATAAAAGCATCATCGGCATCAAAAACGTGACGATCAATGAGCCGTTCTTTCAAGGACACTTTCCAGGCCGCCCGGTGATGCCGGGGGTGCTGATTGTCGAAGCCATGGCCCAGGTGGGTGGTGTGCTGGTCTTCAAGTCGGGAGGGACAGTCGGAAAAACCATTATGTATCTGACGGGTATTGAGGAGGCCAAGTTCAGGCGACCGGTGGTCCCTGGCGATCAGCTGCGTATTGAAATTGAGGTCATCAAGAAGCGTCCGCCATTCTGGAAAATGCAAGGGAAGGCATATGTAGACAATGAAATGGTCTGTGACGCCGTGATGACGGCAATGGTGATGGAGGAGAAGGCGGACACGAAATAATCGGGTTTGATGAGTGCTCGATTCCTGAAGCGTACGGTCGGCGTGTGGGCCAGGCAGTGATCCGGCAGTTGACGAATGGCTGGTGAGGTTTGACGCGAGTAAAGGGGGCATGCGTGAAGATACATCCAACAGCGATCATTCATCCCAAGGCGAGCCTCGATCATAACGTAGAAATTGGGCCGTTCTGCGTCGTGGGAGAGCATGTCGTGATCGGAAAGGGGAGCCGACTTCTTTCCCATGCGATTATCGATGGGTGGACGGAAATCGGGGAGCGGAATGAAGTGCATCCGTTTGCTTCGATTGGAGGGCCTCCACAGCACCTTGGCTATAAAGGGGAACCGACCAAAGTCGTCATCGGCCATGACAACATCATCCGCGAATATGTCACGATCAATCGAGGAACCGTCCAGGGAGGGGGTGTGACCTCTCTCGGGTCCAAAGGCATTCTGATGGCCTACGTGCATGTGGCCCATGATTGCCGGCTCGGCGAGCATATCATTATGGCGAATGCGGCAAGCCTGGCGGGACATATTACCATCGGTGATCATGCGGTTATCGGAGGCTTGACCGGTGTTCTTCAGTTTGTGCGTATCGGAGACTATGTGATGGTTGGAGGGTGTTGTGCGATCGGCCAGGATATCCCTCCGTTTGCATTTGCAGCCGGCGGGTATCGCGCGCATCTGTACGGCCTCAATTCAGTCGGTTTGCAACGGCATGGTTTCTCGGTGGATCGGATCGCCGTGTTGAAGAAGGCATTTGACTTGCTGTTCCGATCGGGCCATCGGACGGCGGAGGCGGTACGATTGGCCAAAAAAGAGTTTAAGGGACATGCCGATGTGGCCAAGATCCTCACGTTTATGGAGGGAACCAAACGTGGCATCTCAAGGGCTGTTAACCATGACCTAGAGCGCGAGTTCGATCAACCGGTGTGAGCTCTCAGCCACTATGACCCTGGCCATGCCTATAGCGGACGGTCGAATCGGGGTGATCGCCGGGAACGGACGATTTCCAATCATCTTTGCGGATAACGCTCGCAAAATGGGCCTTCAAGTCTACGCGGTGGCTCATGAGGGCGAGACTGACCCGGAGCTCGAACAGCATGTCGATCGGATCCATTGGGTCAAGATCGGCCAGCTCAACAAGTTGATCAACGCGTTCAAGGGCGACGGCGTCCGGAATGTGGTCATGCTGGGGGGCATCAAGAAAACGCATGTCTATAGCCATGCCCGTCCTGATTTTCGCGTGCTCGCGCTCGCCACGAAATTGGCCCTCTGGAAGGATGACGATATTCTGCGCGCACTTGCTGCAGAACTCGAGAAGGATGGCATCACCATTTGTGAGTCGACGTTCGGTCTGGAAGGGATCTTGGTTGAGGAAGGGACGCTCACGTCACGTCAACCAACTAAGAAGGAGTGGGTGGACATCCGTTATGGCTGGGACGTGGCTAAAGAGACGGGGCGCCTCGACATCGGCCAATGCGTCGTGATCAAAGACCGAGTCGTCGTGGCGGTCGAAGCGGTCGAAGGTACCGATGAAGCGATCAAGCGTGGCGGCGAACTGGCCAAGGATGGTGCGGTCGTGGTGAAGCGGAGCAAGCCGCAGCAGGATCTCCGGTTTGACCTGCCGGCCGTGGGTCCCAGGACGATCGAGGTCATGCAATCCGTCAAGGCGTCGGTGCTGGCCGTTGAGGCCGGTCGATGCGTGATGCTGGATCGAGAAGTGCTTCTCCGCACTGCGGAGGAAGCCGGCATCACCGTTGTTGGCCTCGCTCGCGAAGCGGAGCCAAATGCTGCGACCTGAGTCAATGAAGCAGTTTCGGAATCTGAAGATCGGGTTGATCTATTGATTTCAGAAACTCAACAAATCGATCAATCAAGAAATTCCCCAATTCAGTCTAAGAGGCGTATGGTCAAGCTCCGTGCCGGTGTCATCGGGGTCGGGCATCTCGGTCAACACCATGCGCGCCTCTATGCCTCATTGCCAGATTCGGCGCTGGTCGGCGTGATCGACGAAGACCAGGGGCGAGCCTCTGTCATTGCCCAGAAGCATGGCGCACAGGTATTCAGTGATCTGCCAGATTTCTTGAAGCAGGTTGAAGTCGTCAGTATCGCCGTCCCCACATCCGGTCACTATTCCGTGACCAAAGCCTGTCTTGAAGCCGGGAAACATGTGCTGGTGGAGAAACCGATTGCCGTTCTGCCGGTTGAGGCACGGGAGTTGGTGGAGTTGGCAAAACGCAATCGATGTACGCTGCAAGTGGGACATAGTGAGCGTTTCAATCCTATTCTGCAGTTGATGCGGTCACATATTCAGAAACCGGTGTTGTTCGAGTGCTATCGACTGGGGACCTATAGTGGGCGTGGCATCGACGTTGATGTCGTCCTGGATTTGATGATTCACGACCTTGATTTGGTGTTGTCCTTTGATCCAGGCCCGGTCGAAGATGTGCGGGCCGCTGGAGTGACGGTGCTCTCCTCGACCAGTGATGTGTCTAATGCACGTGTTCAGTTTAAGAGTGGGTGTGTCGTCAACCTTACCGCAAGTCGAATCTCACCAAAGGCAACGCGACAATGGCATGTATTCCAAGGCGATGGGTGTGTGTCGATTGATTTTCAGTCCCGCCAGGGCGTGATCGGACGCCGATCGCTTGAATCTGGCGGGAAGCCCATGGTGGTAGCTGAAGAGGTACAAGCCGGAGACGGTGAGCCGCTAAAACTACAGCTGGAATCGTTTCTCCATGCGATTCGTTTGAAGTCTCGTCCAATCGTGTCTGGCGAGGACGGGGTTGCTGCTCTGGAGCTGGCTCATCGCGTGCTGTCGGCGATGGGAGTATCGTTGCCTCACAAGACATGAGACCATCTCCACGGATCAACCGTCACGTGTCTTCTCAGCTGCGTGCATCGAATCGCGGTCACTACCTGTGCTCCAATAAATCGTCATGCCGCGTATCCTGATCATTACTGGTGAAGCCTCCGGCGACCTCCATGGAGCCAATCTGGCCAAGGCGCTCAGAGCCAAGGACCCTCAGGTCTCGCTTGCCGGGATCGGAGGGGCAGCGATGGAGGCGGCCGGTGTGCAATTGGTCTGCAAGATGGGGCAGTTCGACGTGATGGGGATGGTCGGGCCCTTGGTGTTGGTGGCGATCATGCGACGGTTTTTCTTCATGCGACGGTTGTTTCGGTCCGAACCATGGGACTCGGTCATCTTTGTCGATAACCCTGGATTAAACTTACGGTACGCCTACTTCGCCAAGGGCGCTGGGTTGCGCGTGTTCTATTATGTTGCGCCGCAGATTTGGGCCTGGGGGGCCTGGCGGATGTACTGGATCAAGAAACGAGTCGATCAGGTGTTGGTCATTCTGCCTTTTGAAAAGCCTCTCTATGACAGCGCGGGTATGCGCTGCACATTTGTCGGCCATCCCATCCTGGATGCAGTCGAAGGATCCTACGATCGGACGGCGCTGCGCAGCAGATTTGGCTTCGCTCAGGATGAGCGGGTGATTGGCTTGTTGCCGGGGAGTCGCGTACATGAGGTACAGGCTCTGTTGCCGATCCTGATCAGGGCCGCAGAGCAATTGGCTCACCGGGCGCCAAAAACGAAGTTTATCTTGGCGCAAGCCTCCACTATTCAGGATAATCTGCTGCAGCCACTCTTGCGGCACAGTTCGGTTCCTGTCACTCTGGTCAAAGAGCAAGCCAGTGAAGTGATGGCCGTATCCGATGTGGTGCTGGTGGCGTCGGGGACAGCCACACTGCAAGCCGCCGTCGTGGGCACGCCTATGGTGTTGATCTATCGAACATCGGAATTGGAATTTTGGATCGCGAGTTTCTTTCTCCGGGTCAAATGGATTGGACTGGTGAATTTGGTGGCAGGTCGATCCGTCGTGCCGGAGTTGTTGCAGAATGAGGCTACCGGTCAGCGTCTTTACGAGGAGGCGCTGCGGATCTTGGAAGATCCCGCAGCCTATGCAGAAATGAAGCGGAGCTTGGCACAGGTACGAGACGCGTTGGGTGAACCAGGCGCGTCCGTTCGAGCGGCAGAACTGGTGTTGGCGGCATGTCAGGCCTAGAACGATTTAAGCGACTCATGCGGTATGTCCGCCCGTATCGGGCGAGGTTTTTGGGTGGGTTCGCCTGCTCTGGGATGGTGGCGATCTTGACCGGGGTGTATGCCTGGTTGGCACGTCCAGTGCTCGACGGGATTTTTATCGAAAAAAATGAACAGTTGCTGATGGTCTTGCCGCTGGCGATATTGGCCGTTGCGGCGGTGAAGGCGCTCTTCAGCTATGGCGTCGGGTACCTGATGGCGTATGTGGGGAATCGAGTGGTGGCAGATATTCGGCAAGAGTTGTTTCAGCAGCTCATGCGCATGCCGATCGGATTTCACGACTCCAACACGTCGGGTCGTTTGGTGTCGCGGATCGTGAACGATGTTGGGTTGATGGCGAATGCGGCGTCGAGTGTCGTCAAAGACATGTTTCAAAATGTCCTGACATTTCTGGCGATGGTCGGCGTGATTCTCTATCAGGACTGGAAATTGGCGGGCATCTCGCTGGTCGTGATTCCGCTTGCGGGGCTGACGATGGTTCGAGTGGGGAAGCGGTTGAAGAAATTGGCGGCAAGTGGACAAGCCCAGATGGGCGATATGTCTTCAACACTCCAAGAAACGTTTGCTGGCATCAGGGTCGTGAAGGCCTTCGGTCGTGAAGACGCAGAAGCCGGGCGATTTCAAGCGCGGAACCAGGCCTTTCTGGCCACTACCCTGAAAACGAATCAGGTCTGGTCGATCGGCCATTCGCATATGGAAGTCATCGGCGTGATCAGTATCGCGGTTATTATTTGGTATGGCGGCTATCTCGTCATCAACGGGACGATGACGCCCGGCGCGTTCTTTTCGTTCATGGCTGCCATGTTATTGGCCTATACCCCGGTTCGGAAGTTGTCTGGGGCCAACAATCTGATCCAACAAGCCCTGGCTGCGGCTGAACGCGTCTTTGATGTGTTGGACATGAAGACGGAACAGGCACAGACTCAGGGCATGGTCCCGTTGACTGGAATCCACCGTGCCATTGAATTCCAGGGTGTCTCGTTGCGATATGAGGGCCAGAAGATTCCCGCGCTGACCAAGGTTGATCTCACCATCACGCCCGGGGAAGTGATTGCGCTTGTCGGGAGCAGTGGAAGTGGAAAGACCACGTTAGTCAGTTTGTTGCCGCGGTTCTATGAGCCGACCACAGGCCGTATTCTGATCGATGGCGTTTCGCTTGACTCGTATGAATTGCAGTCATTACGCGCTCATATCGGGATCGTGTCGCAAGAGATTGTACTGTTCGATGATACCATCCGGAACAACATCGCCTTCGGACGAACAGGGGCCAGTCAGGCTGAGGTTGAACAGGCGGCGAAACTGGCCTATGCGCATGACTTCATTCTTCGGATCCCAGACGGGTATGATGCCCTCATCGGAGAACGGGGGCTTAAGCTTTCGGGGGGCGAGCGCCAGCGTCTGGCCATCGCCCGTGCGCTGCTTCGCGACTCGCCATTGCTGATCCTGGATGAAGCGACGTCGGCGTTGGATACGGAGTCTGAACGGATTGTACAGTTGGCCTTGACGAACTTAATGAAGAATCGAACGACGCTGGTGATTGCTCATCGGCTGTCGACCATTCAAAATGCAGATCGCATTGTGGTGTTGGACGGTGGGACGATCGTTGAAGTAGGCTCGCACGAGGATTTGCTTCGGCAGGGAGGAAGCTATCACCGTTTGCACACATTGCAGTTTCAATCCGAAGAATTGGCACATTGATTCTATGAAGAAATCGTTCTTGGTCAGATGGCTGAAAATTTCTGTGCTGCCTCCGGTGGGCGCAGCACTGATTCGTGGTATTGCCCGCACGATGCGCTACGAGACTAGAGGACAGGAAGCGGTCGATGCCTTGTATCGTGAAGGAGGGCACGCCATTACCGCATTTTGGCATGCACAGCAATTGATGATTCCGTTTGGGTACCGAGGACCGGGTGCCCATGTGTTGATCAGCCAGCATGGGGATGGAGAGATTATTGCGCGTATCATCGCGCGATTCGGTCATGGGGCCGTGCGTGGATCCAGTACGCGCGGCGGGGCCAATGCCCTACGCGCATTGATTAAATTAGCTCGATCCGGCCAAGATGTTGCGGTGACGCCGGATGGCCCAAAAGGGCCGCGTCACGTTGCCAAGCTGGGGGTGATCCAGCTGGCGAAAGCCTCGGGACTTCCGATCGTGCCAATAGCCTTTGCCTGCTCAAAAAAAAACTCTTTGCGAGTTGGGATCGCTACATGGTCCCCTATCCGTTTTCGACGGGCCTCTTTTGCTACGGACGTCCGCTCTGGGTCTCACGTGAGGCCGATGAGACGGCGCTGGAAACAGCTCGGGTGGAACTTGAGACCGTGTTGAATCAGTTGACGGATCAGGCGAAAAAGGGCGTGGATGTAAATGGTAAGGCGTGAACTGTAAGAGGCGTAGGTATTAAACCGGGCGCCTCACCTTTTGCCTCGTGCGGTTCACGTCGTTCTCATGTGGAAGCTGCTCTATAACATCGGTCTTCTTCTTGCCGCCCCAGTGGTTATCGCTATGCTGCTGGCCAAACCTCGCTGCCGGCCTGGTTTTCTTCAGCGGATGGGTTGGCACATTCATCCTTCCGATCGCCAAACGACAGCCTCGCCGCTTGTGTGGATTCACGCGGTGTCACTCGGTGAGGTCGTCGCCGCGACGCCGTTGGTGAAGGCGCTGCACGAACGTCATCCCGAGTTTCGGTATATCGTCACGACGGTGACTGAAACCGGCCGAGAGGCGGTAGAACAGCGCTTAGGCGGTATTGCCGAGCACCGGTATGCTCCGCTTGACTTTCCCTGGGCTGTGACTCGGATGATTCGCAGTCTGCGGCCGGTGCTGTATGTGTTTGTCGAGACGGAATTATGGCCGAACTTATTGTGGGCGTTACGAGCACACGATGTGCCCTCTGTGTTGGTGAACGGGCGGTTGTCGTCGCGGTCATTTGGCCGTCAGGATTTGCCCGTGATTCGCTCTTTGTATCGATCTATACTTCAAACGCTCACACTCTGTCTCATGCAATCTGATAGAGATCGACAGCGTATTGTTGCGTTAGGCGCTGAGCCGTCGCGCGTTCATGTGACCAGTAATATCAAGTTTGATCAGCCTCTCCCGGACGTTCGCTCGCATGAGTCGCTCCGTCAGAACTTTGGGCTCGATGAGCATGAACAATTGATGCTCGCGGGTAGCACGCATGCTGGAGAAGAGGAACTGCTGGTTTCGGCCTACCGACACATCGTGAAGACCTATCCCAGAACCGTGTTGATGCTGGCGCCACGCCATATCGAGCGAGCGGATCGAGTCGAAGCCGTGCTGCGAGAAGCCGGATTTTCCGTGCAGCGGAGGAGTCGGATTCAGGGGAAGCAGTCTGGCCCGCGCGTGATCATTTTGGATACGAGAGGAGAGTTGTCTCGCGCATATCGAGACGCTGTCGTGGCATTCGTCGGTGGGACTCTGGTTCCCGTGGGGGGGCACAATTTGTTGGAACCGGCTGTATGGGGTATCCCCGTCATGTTTGGGCCTCATACGGACCATTGCGCCGAGGTCGCGGCACTCCTATCAGAGGCTGGAGGAGGTCGCCGCGTGATGGGAGTGGAGGACATCGTTACCTCTCTTGAAGAATGGCTTGGTCAGCCTGAAACTCGACATCGGATGGGGCAGGCTGCAAGACAGGTGGTGTTGGACAATCAAGGCGCACTCACACGGAGTCTGGAGTTCATTGAGACGTGCCTCCGTGCGGCTCCGTCGTATTCCGACTCGTGTGTGGCAACGGGGCCTGGACCGCTTGTGGCCAAACACTGACATGGCGTTCTTGCTTCCTGGACAACCGGTTCGCAAAGGGCTGTACTGGGTTGCTGGGTTGTACGGCCTCATCATTCGGTGTCGGCTGTGGTGCTACCGCCAGGGTTGGCTCACGACCACACGGCTACCCTGTCGGGTTGTGAGTGTCGGGAATCTGACAGTCGGGGGGACGGGAAAAACTCCGATCGTCATTCTCCTGACGGAATGGCTGGTGGCCAAGGGGAAACGGGTGGCGATCTTGAGCCGAGGGTACAAACGGACGAGCACGGTGCCCTATCTATTGGTGTCCGATGGATCTCGAATCTTGGCTGGCCCCTCGGAGGCCGGGGACGAACCGTTTCTCATGGCGCAGCGTTGTCCGCGCGCCGTTGTGGCTGTGGGGGCTGATCGGGTCGCGCTTGGTCGGTGGGTATTGGAACAGTATCCCGTCGACTACATCATGCTCGATGATGGCTTTCAGCATCGAGCCCTTCATCGCGATGTCGATCTAGTGTTGCTGGATGCCACTGATGCGGCAGGACTTGATGCGCTGCTTCCATCGGGAAGACTGCGGGAACCCTTAGAGGCGCTGGAACGAGCGAGTGCGGTGGTGATTACCCGGGCCGATTCGAGGCAAGATGTAGAAGCGGTTCAGCAGCGATTGCGTAAGATCGCGCGGCTGTCAGAGGACGTCATAGAGGTCGTATTTCGGCCGGAGTCTTTTCGCGCAATCGGTTCAGCGGGGCCGCAAGCTCTTGAGTGGGGGCAAGGTAAACGGGCCTGGCTGGTAAGCGGGATCGGCAATAGCCCATCGTTCCGCCGCTCGGTTGAATCCATCGGGGTTGAGATTCTTGGAGAGACAGTGTTTGAAGATCATCATCGCTACTGTGACGAAGAGATCAGACAGATCCGCGCCACTGTGCAGGCCAATGGGAGCGAGATTGTCCTAACGACCGAGAAGGACGGCGGAAAACTGTCCCCCTTCCTCCGGCCCAATGATCCTTGGTGGATGCTTCGACTGGGGACGGAAGTCGTGCGCGGAGAAGCGCGGCTGTATGGATTGATCGATGGGCTATTAACCGATGAGACCGAACAGGTAGAAGTTCGTGCGTAGAGATCTGCCTCGGAACATCTTGGTGCGGGCACCGAATTGGATCGGCGATGCCGTGATGTGCGAGCCGGCTATTCGCGGGCTGCGGTCACTGTTCCCGGAAGCGGAGATCACGATGCTTGCCAAGCGGGCCGTCGCCGAACTGTTTAGTGCGGCTCCAGAGCTGAGTCGAGTTGTGGTGTACGATGACAAGGGGCCTCATGCGGGGCTTTCTGGGAAATGGTCGCTGGCGGGTACGTTGCGGCGGCATGACTTCGATCTGGCAGTGCTTTTTCAGAACGCCTTCGAGGCGGCATTTCTCGCGTGGCTTGCGGGTATTCCGCAGCGATATGGCTATGCAACTGATGGACGAGTCTTTTTTCTGACCACGCCTGTTGCTGTGCCGAGTCGTAGTTGTGGGGTCCATCAAGTCGAGTACTATTGGAACCTGTTGAAGCCTTTGGGGCTGTCTGGCGGGGCATCGTCGCCGACGCTGTGTGTAACAGCAGACGAGAGTCGTCAGTTGGATGTCAGGCTTGCTGGGGCCGAGGTCGGCTTGTCAGATATCGTAATTGGTATCAATCCAGGGTCGACCTACGGAAGTGCAAAACGTTGGTTACCTGAGCGATTCGCTGAAGTCGCGCAGCGACTTGCAGAACGCTTAGGCCAGGATGAGAATGCACAGGTGGTAGTGGTCATTCTGGGGGCACAGGGAGAGGAGTCCTTGGGAAGGGACATCGCCGCTCGAATCAATGGGCGATCAGTGGTGCTGTCGGGTGCCACGACCATTCGTGAGTTGATGGCGGTAGTCAAGCGATGCCGCCTGCTCATTACCAACGATACAGGGCCGATGCATATCGCTGCTGCGTGTAGCGTGCCGGTTGTGGCGGTGTTTGGTCCTACGGATTCACATACGACCGCACCCTATGGGCAAGAGCGGTCGATTGTGCGGGAAGCCGTAGACTGTGCGCCTTGCCTCCTTAGGGAATGCCCGATTGATCACCGCTGCATGACGCGCATCCCCGTTGACCGGGTGTATGAAGCGGCCGTGCAACAGCTGAGCGGTTTGTCTCGTGTATCTGGTCTCTCTCGTCTAGACAACACAGACCAGACGAACATTCTGTCCGGCTACACCATCTTTCTCGATCGAGACGGAACACTCAATCCTGATCCCGGCTATATCAAGTCTCCGGATCAGTTTGAGTTATTTCCTGGGGTGTCCGAGGCGCTCGCGCGTCTGAAGCGGGCTGGCGCCCGATTGATCGTCGTCACCAATCAATCGGGAATTGCGCGAGGACTCTTGTCGCGAAAGGATCTCGATGCCGTGCACATGAAACTGAAGCGTCTGCTCGATGGCGCGGGTGTGACACTCGACGCGATCTATTTCTGTCCTCACCATCCTGACGACGGGTGCGAATGTCGAAAACCGAACCGTGGGATGATTGACCAAGCGGTGCGAGAGTGCGGGGTGACTCTTGATCACTCTTATCTGATTGGCGATCACAGTCGGGACATCGAATTGGCACAGCGGGTCGGGGTGCGCAGTATCTTAGTGACGACGGGTGTCGTGTCTCCGCAGGACGCAGAAAGACTCAAAGCCTCAGGGCCAGCTCCAACTTGGGTTGCATCCTCGCTGGCGGACGCTGCGGATTGGCTGCTCTCCGATGCAAGCAGGGCGCCCGTACAGATCCGTGGGCGTCAGGTTGCACATACGTGATGGAGTGGAGCGGCTGTGCTTGGCCCGATCTTGTGTTGGTTGGCGAGCCGGCGTAAATTGTATCGGTAGCAGACGACGGGCAAGGGAGTCGGCTCTGTTGCGCAGCGGGAGAGGACGATGGCAGCGAACCAACCTGTGAACGTGTGTTCCGTTCCATGTAACCTTTGTGGTGGCACCCAGGTGTCGACTCTGTCGAACAAAAGTCGAAGTGGGAAACCATTGCGGACGGTCATTTGTCAAGCCTGCGGGCTTGTGTGGTCGGACCCACGCCCGCATGACGCCAGGCAGTTTTATGAGGAGGAGTACCGCCTCTCCTACAAACACACCTACCACCCGAAGCCCAAACACGTCTTACGCGCGGGCCATGTAGCCTTGTCGCGATTCGAAAAGATCGAGCCGTTGCTGTCGAGTCGGAAAGCTGTTCTCGATGTCGGTACTGGCGGAGGAGAGTTTGCCTATCTGCTGCAATCGTTGGGGCATGGCGTGAGCGGGATTGAACCGAATAGAGGGTATGCCGACTATTCCATACAGGAATATGGGCTCACGGTTCAGGTCGGGTTCGTGCAAGATGCGGTGTTTCCACCTGAATCGTTCGATGTGGTGACGATCTGGCATGTACTTGAACACACGGAAGATCCGGGTTGCATCCTAGCCCTGCTCCGATCCTGGCTGAAACCGGACGGCACGCTTGTGGTGGAGGTTCCCAATGTCGAGGCAACCTGTCAGGCTCCCAGCAGCACATTCCATGAAGCCCATCTCTATAACTTCAATGTGGTGTCATTACGCCGATTGGCCAAGAAACACGGGTTGTTCGAGACTAAGCATCTGATCTCTCGCGATGGTGGGAATATCACGATGTTTCTGTCTCGCATGGAGCCGCTGGTCCAAGATCGTTACAACGCTTCGATTCCAGAAAACTGCGAATGGATCTCGAGGATCGTGCGTCAGCACAGCAACGTGCGGCGCCACTTGATGCCGATACCGTACCTGCGGGCTTGGCAGCGTCTCTGCCGATCATTCAAAGAGAGGCGTGAAACGGCGGGCGCAAAGAGCGGTAAGGCATTGCTCGACACACTCTATTCGCCTCAGTGTCGCTCCCATTCTGTGGGACGTGGATGAACAGATTGTTGGATGATGTACGGATCATCACGCGTGGTCTTGCTTCATTCTAGGTATTGACGCGCAGTGTTCGCTGGAAGGTTCTCCGGTGTCATCTGTCAACCCTCTCGATAGTCGCTTCTCATCGGTGTTGAACAATGCCCGCATCCTGTTGATCAAGCCCAGTTCTCTCGGGGATATCGTGCATGCATTGCCAGTCGTCTCAGCGATCAAAGCACAATGGCCGAGATCACATCTCACGTGGATTGTGAAGCGCCAGTGGGCTGACCTTGTCGAACGGGCGGAGGGGGTTGACCGTGTTTGGCCGGTTGATATGACGGTGGGAAGTTGGATCAGGGAAGGCCGGGCACTGCGCGCACAGCGGTTCGACCTCGCCATCGATCTGCAAGGGCTGTTTCGTAGTGGCATTTTGGCGTGGCTCAGTGGTGCGCCGGCGCGTATTGGTTTTGCGAATGGAAGGGAAGGAAGTCCCTGGTTCTACTCCGACCGTGTTCCGGTTACCGATCCCGATATCCATGCGGTCGATCGATATCTTTCCGTTGTCGCGGCGTTGGGGGCATCCCTGCCGGACAAAGCGCGATTTGGGTTTAGGCTACGAGAGGAGGACATGGCAACCGTTCAAGAGATTTGTCAACGGCGAGGCCTCACACTAGACAAGCCGTGGGTTGCCGTAAATATTGGAGCGCGGTGGCCGACCAAGCGCTGGCCGCTCGAGTCCTTCGCTGCCGTTGTAGATCAGCTGTACGAGGCACGTCGTGATCCGCTCGTGATGATAGGCGGATCCGAAGAGCGTGCATTGACGAAGAAGTTGAAAGCCTTGACGAAGTCTCCGTTCATCGACCTGTGCGGTGATATCCCATTGGGGTGCTTGCCGGCACTGCTTTCGACCTCGACTGCCATGATCACGAATGATTCTGGGCCAATGCACATTGCTGCGGCACTTGGGATTCCGGTGATTGCGATGTTCGGACCAACCAGTGCGAGTCGGACTGGTCCGTATGGAGACGGTCATCAGGTGCTGATCGGGCGAGTCCCCTGTAGCCCCTGTTTCAGTCGTATCTGCCGACACGATCCTGAATTGGAATGCCTTCATCTCATTCAGCCGACTCACGTGGTTGATGTGATACGGCCCTTATTGACGGCTCACGTACCATGTCGATGAATGTCTTGATCGTTCGCCCGGACGGCATCGGCGATGTCTTACTCTCTCTTCCCGTGGCGACTCAACTCAGGCAGCTTGTGCCTGGGGTCCGAATTGGGTTTCTCACTAGTCCCACTGTGGCGCCTTTGCTTGAGTATCATCCCGATGTGGATTATGTGCGAACGATACGTTTCGCAGACCCGTTGAAGGAACTCCGTCTCGCCTTTTCGCAGGGAGTTGAGGCAGCAATTTTTTTGAAGCCGTTTCGCCGTCTGATGTGGGCCGCATGGGTGGCTGGTGTCCCGATTCGCGTTGCCACTGCCTACCGGTGGTATAGCCTATTGGCCAATCGCCGTATCTATGAACATCGCAGCGAGTTTGCAAAGCACGAATCAGAGTACAACGTCGATATGATCCAGGGGTTGGGGTTGCCTCCTCAGCCTGTAGGCCAACCAGTGCTGACCCTGACCGAGGCCGAACGAGCAGCCGGGGCATCTCGGTGGTCGGGATTGCCGAGACCTCGCGTCGTGGTCCACCCAGGAGGAGTGTCCGCACGTCGCTGGCGGCTGGAGCAGTATCGTGACCTGGTCTCGACATTGACAGACAGAGGATATGGTGTGGTGTTGACCGGCAGCGATCAGGAACGAAAAGAGTTTGGGAAAGGTCTGTCGTTGCCTACGGCGTTTCCCTTAGGTGTAGTAGATCTTATGGGGAACCTGTCGCTGCGAGAACTGATGTCGGTGATCGCCAATGCGCATGTCGTCGTCTCAGGAGCGACAGGACCGGCTCATCTGGCGGCAGCTCTAGGTATTCCCACGGTGACCTTGTTCGATCCTCGACGAAACAATTTGCCGGTGCGGTGGAAACCACTTGGGACGGGAGTCTTGTTGCGCCCTGATGTTCCTACTTGCGATAAATGTATCGGCGAGGTCTGTCCCTATTGGGATTGTCTTGATCGATTCACGGTTGCAACTGTCACGTCCGTCATCTCCAAAGTTTTAGAGGCCCCGTCAGCGCTTACCGTACTTCATCTATAAGCCGGTCCATCAGCGGGGGAGGAAGAGTTGTTGCGAGGTGCTGCTCTTGACTCAACTGCGCTTCTATGTTCATATCCTGAACGTTAGAGGATGACACGCTAACTCTATGATTTTCCAAGGGCAACGAGATCTTCTCTTGCTGGCTAACGTGGAGCGTGATGGTGCGGTCATAGGTTGGATTTGTCGATGATACCCAGCAGGAGTCGTTCTTGTCCTATCCGGTTTGGCCGCTGGAGTCGTTGAGCGGATGGGAGTTCGATGCGGTGGTATTGGCCAATTTCGAGCACACGGCGGGGCACCGTACGACACGTGGACAGTACCAGGTTCCGGATAGCAAGGTCATCGCACTTACTCCCGTGATGTAAGCGCCGCTGCGCGACCGTTTTTCTATGCACTGTAAGTGAGAGGGCGAAGCTGTGTCCGATGACAACGTCTACAGTGACACGGAGCCTAGTCATACCAGCAGTCTTCACTGGTACGCCCTACGTACTAAGTCACGTCACGAAAAACTGGTGCGAGATCAGTTGGACAAGCAAGGAATCGAGCCGTTGCTCCCGACGGTCAAACGGCTGAGTCAGTGGAAGGACAGGAAAAAGGAAGTCGAGGTCCCGCTGTTCTCCGGGTATTGTTTCGTGCGGTTTTCTCAGCAGGAGAAGGCGCCGGTGCAAAAAACAACAGGCGTCGTGGAAATCGTCGGCAGCGGAAGCCGGCCTGAACCGATTCCAGAACAAGAAATCGACGCGCTCCGCCGTCTTATGACGAGCGTCCTTCCGTACGATCCACATCCCTATCTCCATGAAGGCATGAAGGTGGAAGTCGTTCGTGGCCCTCTGCAGGGGGTTCTCGGAATTCTGATGCGGAAAGAGAAACGACACCGCTTAGTGATCGGAGTGCACCTGATTCAACAAGCGGCGGCGGTCGAAATCGATGTGAATGATGTGGTGCCGGTGTAAGGCCTAAGGCATTCTCCATGAAATCACCGATTCGTTTGCACGCCAAAGAGCACAAGCCGGGATCGACGGATGTCCGGTGGGGCTCCGCTGACTGCTTGGGTATGGTTGGCGCGTGAATCTCAACGTCGTGTCGTTTCTAGACCCGCAGGTGTATAACGGCGGCGGCGAGATGATCAGTCGCCGCCTGATCGACGTCGGAGTGGGGCGTGGGCATGACATCAGAGTGTCTTCTGTGCGTCCCAAGAAGAAGGCGCTCCACGCTTCGCCGAATCTTACGCTATTGATTGATGTATTCAACTTTGCCCACAGCATCAAGTCGCTGGGGGCCTGGCGCGAATTCGAACCGAGGTTTCTGGAATCGATGATCGAGCGGGCTCCTTTTGTTCACCTCACCAACGCGTACGTCGATGTTTGCAACTTGCCCTACCTGCCGTGTTCAGGAGAGCGTCTTGATGGATGCCCGGTGAAACCGACGTTGAACGTCGTCAAACGATTCATGATCCGTGACTGGAGCGACGACTGTTTTGCGCGACGAGCGTTCGTGCGTCGGCTCTATGAAGCGTCCGCACTCAATGTGTACCTTTCACCGTTGCATCGTCGGGTTACGGAATCGCTGCTGGGCAGCAAGCAGCTGCCGCCAAGCTATCTGCTCAAGCCCATGATCGATACGAAAGTTTTTTCCAATGAACAGCGAGATCGGGATATCGACTATCTCTTTGTGGGCGTGATCGGTGAAGCCAAGGGGTTGGCGGCTATGCGGGAACGGTTCGGACAGACGGATATTCATTTGATCGGCCGTTGCGCCCCCGGTATCAAGCCGGACTTTGGACGGCATCTCGGTCACGTATCATATGACGAAGTGCCGCGTTATATGAATCGGGCCAAGAACTTTGTCTTCTTGCCACGCTGGCCTGAGCCACAGGGGCGTGTGGTGGCGGAGGCGGCCTTGTGCGGTTGCCGGATTATCGGCAATGAGAATGTCGGGGCGTTGTCGTTCGACATGGACCTTGCCGATTCTCGATCATATGAGGGGGTTGAGGATGAGTTTTGGACTAGGCTGGAGGAGCTAGCCTGGTGAGTGACACATATTCCGCGCCCCTGGTGAGCGTCATCATTCCGGTCCTCCATCTGACCCGCCCGATCAACGCCAAGCGCTTTTTCATGCCCCGGTATACGATTCGGGAGGTGTTGCGAGATTTGCGCGAGCACGTCACACTTCCGTTCGAGGTGATCGTGATCTGCAACGGCACTGATCCTGAGTTGATCGAGTTCGTGCGGACACACGACGCTATCGATAAGTATTGCATCAACAGCGTGAACGCCGGCGTGGGCCGCTCATGGAACATGGGAGCCCAGTTGGCAGAGGCAGAGGTGCTGTGCTTTCTCAATGATGATGTGGCTGTTGGTCGAGGAGGGATGGAAGCGCTCTATCATGCTCTTCTCGGTTCGGCTGATGTCGGTGAAGTCGGGCCTGCCGGATCTAGGTGGAAAGGTGCGCAGCACGAACGATATGCTGGAGAACAAGAGCCTGAAGATGCTGACGTCATTTCGGGGTTTTGCTTCCTGCTGAAGAGTGAGCTGTTTCATCAGCTGGGAGGTCTCGACATCGCATATACCCCTGCAGGATTCGAGGAGATTGATCTGTCCTTCGCAATTCGCAAAGCGGGATATCGCTGTCTGGTGATCCCCAAGTTGCCAATTCATCACTATCATCATCACGGAGTGAGCGCCTATCGCACTGAGATCAAGTACTTGAAGACCTCCATCGATACACACGTTCTTCATCAACGCAATAAGACCTACTTCATGAAAAAATGGGGAATTTCGGATGAAGGAGTCGGCGAGTGAACCATGTTGAGGCAGGGGGAATGCCGGTAGATTATTTCTATCTTAGCCGCAGCGATGTGGCGGCGCTTGTGCCGGCTGACTGTCGTACGATCTTGGAAATCGGGAGTGGATTTGGCGCATTGGGTCGGACGCTTGCGGCTCGGCAGCCTTGTACGGTCGACGGGGTGGAGATCAATCCGGCTGCCTCGAAGCATCTTGAGCGGCACTATCGGCGGTTTTGGATTGGCGATGTCGAGCGGATTGAACTTGAAGGGGCCATGCAAGAGTACGATTGTCTGCTGTTTCCTGATGTCTTGGAGCATCTCGTCGACCCCTGGACTGTCTTAGGCCGCTTCAGTAGATATGTGAAGGCCGGAGGCGTCGTAGTGGCCAGCATCCCCAATGTATGCAATCTCGCGTTGCTCTATCGTCTCATCTTCCAAGGGATGTGGCAGTACGAAGAGTCAGGGTTGCTAGATCGAGGACATCTCCGTTTTTTTACTCGTAGATCCATTGCCGAACTGTTTTCTTACAGCGGGTTGACGATCGAAACTTGGCAGATGAATCGAGACCGGTATGTCGGCATTCGTCGCCTGGCTGCAATCGCAGCGAAGCTTGTGGTGCCTGAAATTGACGTATGCCAGTATTTGGTCAGAGCTCGCCGAGGATGAGTGCCTTGGTGGGGCGGAAATTGCTGGTCGTTGCTTCTCTGACGCCTACATCTACGGCAAATTATCTTGTTCACGCATTCAGACAACTTGGCTGCGAAATCAGAGTGTGCTCCGATGTGGCAAGTGATCTTGCCGATGTGTGTGCTGCTGGAGCAGTGCATGTTTCGCGTGTGATTGCACAGGTAGGGTTCGAGCCGGATTATGTAGTTTTTGTCGAGGGCGGCAGTATGCGACTGTTGCCGGTTGGTTTGGAGTGTGTGGAGTGTCTGACTGCCTGGTATGGCATCGACACCCATATGGACTACGCCAAACATCTTCGGATCGGACGGCTGTTTGACGTGACGTTCCTTGCGCAAAAGGAATATGTCGAGCGCATGCGTGCTGATGGCATACGTCAAGTTCACTGGCTTCCCCTTGGGTTTGCTGAGGAATTACTGCCGTCCCCGATGCCAGAACGAACAATCGATATCGCCTACGTTGGTTCGGAACAGGTGGCTGCTAATCCATTACGACACGCGTTGCTGGAGGCGTTGCGCCGTGAATTTTCCTCGACGCGGTTTGGGGCAGCCTCGCCGAATGAGATGGGGCGCATCTATGCCGGCGCCAAGCTGGTGTTCAATAAGAGTGTCAACAATGACGTGAATATGCGCTTCTTCGAGGCGGCTGGTGCGGGAGCAGTCCTCGTGACGGACCGAATCAGCAACAACGGTGTAGAAGAGTTATTTGAGGAAGGGAAACACTACGTATCGTATCAGGACCACGATTCACTCATTCAGGTCATGCGGGGCCTGCTGGCTGATCCTCAACGCTGTGCGGCAATCAGTAAAAGTGCCCACCACCATGTCTTGGAGCATCATACCTATCGGCATCGTGCACAGTCTCTCTTGGCCGTTGCCGGGCGGTGTGAAAAGCTGTCCCCTCCATGCCCTGAAGACTACTTTGCTGCCTGTCTCTCATTGAACTTGCTCAGTGACGCGCTCAGAATGGCGGCGAAAGCCATTACGGTGTCAACAGGGAGTTCCTATCGTAAGTATGTTGGCACTCTGCTGGTCCTTCTCTTAAATTGGACTGCGCACGTGTTGGGCTTCGTCGAACGCATGCGTTTCCGCAGAGCCGCATAATTCTTATGGATCTTCCCAGATTTTTATCAGGGATGGTGGTCCAGATGCCTAGTATTTCCCCTCCCGTGACTCCCCGCTTGCAGTTACCTGGATGAGGTTCGGTTCTGGAACGAGCGATGCATCTTTGTAGGAGCGTTTCTAGTGCACAATCTGAACGAGCGTGTGCTCGCTGCGCTCAATTGCCTCAAACGCCAGAAGTGTAATGACCACAGGGTCGTATGGCTCTATCTGTCTGGCGCCTAAGAACCCTGCTTTTTCTATTGCAGAGAGAGTAATACTGTCGGCACCGTGAGATGAATAGATGGTTGGTCAGTATTGTAGTAGTCGGGTGTGTGCACGGCATGTCGAATAATCGTAAGGGGTGTATCTCGGGCTCGCAAACCTTCAGTTGAGTTTCCTGTCAAGTTCATGTAGACGAATATGAATCAATCGAATGATGAGCTTTACGAAGTAGGAGACCAATGGTGACGAAGAATTGTACGGAGTCTCAGCTGCTCAGTGAGCTGTATCGGGGGATGTACCGTATCCGTTTCGTCGAAGAACGAATCGTCAAGATCTACCACACCGATAAAATTAAGAGCCCCGTGCATTTGTCGATCGGTCAGGAAGCGCCGTCGGTCGGCGTGTGCGCCGCACTGAGGCCGACGGACGTTGTCTTTGGAACGTATCGAGGGCATGCTTTGTATCTTGCAAAAGGCGGAGATCTGAACCGCATGGTCGCGGAGCTATATGGAAAGGCGTCCGGCGTGGCCAAGGGTAAGGCTGGCTCAATGCACCTGGCCGATGCGTCCGTGCTGATGATGGGGACGTCGGCGATTGTTGCTACGACTATTCCTCATGCTGTGGGGTATGCACTGGCTGAAAAGTTTCGTGGACGTGACACCGTCGTCGCCGTATTTTTCGGAGACGGTGCGTCAGAGGAGGGGGTACTTCATGAGAGTGCCAATTTTGCTGCACTGCATATGTTGCCCGTGCTCTTCGTGTGTGAAAATAATTTTTATGCCATCCACACGCCGCTAAAAAGTCGCGTGCCTATGCCGAACTATTGCGCAAGGATGGAAGCCTACGGCATCCCTTCCAGGAAGATTTTACGAAACAATGTCCTAGAAACCGCGCAGACAGCGGGAGAAATGATCGGTCAAATGCGAGAAGGACGAATCGGTCCGGCATTTCTGGAGATTGAAACCTATCGCTGGCGTGAACATGTGGGGCCGGGTGAAGATTGGGCGCTGGGGTATCGGTCGCGCGAAGAGGCTGAACCGTGGATCCGAGGAGATGAAGTCGAGCGCATTGGGTGCCAGCTGGACCTCGATGTGCGTACCTCTATAGATCATGCGGTTGAAATGGAAGTCGAGACTGCGTTCCGATTGGCCGAGGAAGCGGCATTTCCATCCGATGAGGAGTTACTCACCGATGTCTTTCAGTAACGCCGTGCGCGAGTTGAGTTATGCGGATGCTCTGTATGAAGCTACAGTTCAGGAGATGGAACGCGATGACAACGTCTTCGTGTTTGGTCTGGGCGTCGATGATCCGAAAGGCATGTATGGTACGACGAAAGATCTTCATCATCGGTTTGGGGCCAAACGCAATTTCGATACGCCTCTCTCTGAAGATGCAATGACGGGGGTGGCAATTGGTGCGGCGCTCGCCGGTATGCGGCCGATCCACGTCCATCAGCGCATGGACTTCTTGCTGCTCTGCATGAACCAACTCATCAATGTGGCCGCGAAGTGGAGTTACATGTTCGGCGGAGCGTTCCGGGTGCCGCTCGTCGTGAGGGCGATTGTGGGGCGGAGTTGGGGGCAGGGGGCGCAGCACAGTCAATCGTTGCATGCCCATTTCATGCACGTGCCTGGGATCAAGGTCGTTGCGCCGACGACTCCGCATGATGCGAAAGGCTGTATGATCGCCGCCATTCGCGACAATAATCCGGTCATTGTCGTCGAACACCGCATGCTCTACTCCAATCGAGGCATGGTCCCTTCCGAACCGTACACGGTGGAGTTCGGCAAGGCTCGTGTGCTGACTCAAGGTGGTGATCTGACGATTGTGGCCATTTCTCATATGGTGGTCGAAGCCGTGCGGGCCAGTCACCACTTGGCTGAAGTTGGGATCCATGCGGAAGTCATCGATCCGGTCAGCCTCAGCCCGCTGGATGCCCAGACGATTCAGACATCGGTACAGAAGACAAGACGTCTGCTCGTTGTCGATCATAGCTGGGTCGAGACGAGCGCCGCGTCAGAAATTGTGGCTCTTGTCGCGGAATCCTTGAATGGGGATCCAGGAGTGCGCTTCAAACGCATGGGCTTCGCGCCTGTGCCCTGTCCGACCACAAAGCCGCTCGAAAACCTGTTCTATCCCAACTCGCGAACCATTGCGCAGGCGGGATATCGGCTTGTGACGAATCGAGAGGATTGGGTGCCGGAGGGCAAGGAAGCGAACGAAATCGCCGAATTTAAAGGACCATTTTAAATGGCTGACAATCTGTATTCGGCGCTTGCAGTGAGCCATGTCGACGGATGTGATGCGGTATGGCAGAACATACAGGAAGGCATTCTGGAGTATTGCCGGCAGCATCATAAGTTCGGGTTTGACCAGGCGAAACCCGCCGTCCGTCTTCATGAGCCAACGTTTAGCGCAGATGAAATCATCGCGGCTCTAGAGGTCTTGCTGAGCACACGAGTCACGATGGGGCCGAAGGTCAACGCCTTCGAGCGGCAATTCGCTCAATCCGGGGGATTCGCGCATGCAGTAAGCAACAACTCAGGATCGTCCGCGAATCTCTTGGCGGTCGCCGCGTTGACGAATCCGGCGCGGGAGGGGCATCTCCGGCCGGGGGATGAAGTCATTGTGTCGGCTCTATCCTGGTCGACCACGATTTGGCCGTTGATCCAACATCAGCTTGTGCCCGTCATCGTCGATATCGATCCTGTGACCTGGAACATCGATCCGAATGAGGTTGAACGCGCCATCGGCCCGAGGACCAGAGCCGTCATGCCTGTGCATGTCTACGGCAATCCCTGCGACATGCGGGCATTGTCGGACATTTGTCGGCGACGAGGGTTGCTGCTCATCGAAGATTGTTGTGAGGCACTCGGTGCCTACTATGAGGGAATGCCAGTGGGGCGTTTCGGCAAGGTCGGCACCTTCAGTTTTTATTTCTCCCATCACATCACCACGCTCGAAGGAGGCATCTGCGTCACGGATGATTTCGAGCTGGTCGAGATGATGCGGATCCTTCGCGCGCACGGGTGGACTCGCGAACTTGAGGACCGCGACCGGTACGCGAAAAAGTACCCTGAAATCGATCCGCGCTTTCTGTTCGTCAATTTGGGGTATAACCTGCGCATGACCGAGTTGCAGGGCGTGATGGGAACGGTGCAGCTTCCCAAATTGGCCGGGTTCGTCGACCAGCGACGTGAGACCAGTGAGATATGGCAGAAGGAGTGGTCTGAATGGGGCAATGTCTTTCAGTTTCAGCAAGAAACCCCCGGTGGGCGAACTTCAGCGTTCGGGTTTCCCGTGCTGGTGAAGCCAACTGCTCCGTTCACGGTCGGAGACATCGCCGTCGCTCTCAATGCCGCCGCCATCGAAACGAGGCCGATCATTTGTGGCAACATTGCGAAGCAACCGGCGATGCAGCTCTTCGATCATCGAGTTTCTGGGAGTTTGGCACATGCGACGCGAGTCATGGAGTCTGGTTTCTCCATTGGAAACCATCAGGCCGTGGATGCTGAGGCTCGTGCCTATGTGACCGGAACGATCGCAAAATTTATGAGTCACCAGGGTAAGGTGAAGAAATAGCGATGGCACGTCCGCGCGCTCTAATCACCGGCATCACGGGGATGGTGGGGTCGCATCTCGCCGAGTATTTACTGGCGCAGACGGATTGGGAGCTCTACGGCATGTGCCGGTGGAGGAGTTCGCTTTCCAACGTGGAAGCGATGATTCCACGCATCAATGCAAAAGACCGGGTGATGCTGCTCTATGGAGATTTGCGCGATACGCTGTCGGTTCAGGAAGCCGTCAAGAAATCTGCGCCAGACTATGTGTTTCACTTGGCGGCACAGAGCTTTCCCCGGACCAGCTTCGATGCCCCCTTGGACACGCTCGATACCAACATTCAAGGAACCGCCCGCCTACTTGATGCGCTGCGTGCCACAAGTCCTCAAGCGCTTGTGCATGTGTGCTCGTCCTCGGAGGTGTTCGGGCGAGTGCCGCAAGCAAAGCTGCCCATCAACGAAGAGTGTACCTTTCATCCGGCCTCTCCCTATGCGATTTCAAAAGTCGGGACAGATCTAATCGGTCGATTCTATGCCGAGGCCTACGGCATGACCGTCATGGTCACGCGGATGTTTACGCATACGGGGCCTCGGCGTGGCGACGTCTTTGCCGAGTCTACGTTCGCCAAGCAAATCGCTATGATCGAGCAGGGCTTTATTCCTCCGGTCGTCAGAGTGGGCAATCTGAAATCGCTACGGACGGTCGCTGATGTGCGGGATGCCGTACGCGCCTACTACATGTTGCTCACCATCAATCCTATCGCCGGCGAATATTATAACATCGGTGGCACCTGTACGGTGACGGTTGAGGAAATTCTGCGGACGCTTATCGAGTTGTCGACTTGTGCCGGCCGCATCTCCGTGGAAGTGGACCCGGAACGATTGCGCCCGATCGATGCGGATCTCCAGGTGCCTGATATCTCGAAATTCAGTCGACATACGGGGTGGAAGCCGGAAATTCCCTTCACGCAAACGATGCAGGATTTGCTGGAGTACTGGAGAGGTCGCATCAAACGGGAAGGCAACGTTTTTCTTACACGATGAATGGGCCTGTTGCGAAACACTCGATTCCCGATTGCATCGTCCTGGCTGGAGGGGTAGGGTCTCGATTGAGAGGTGTGTTGCCGGAAGGAGTTCCTAAGATCCTTGCTCCCGTGGCCGGCAAACCGTTTGCATGGTGGTTGATTCAGCAGCTGTATCAACAGGGGGTTCGATATGTGGTATTGGCATTGGGGTACGGGGCTACTAGGGTACAGGAGAGCATTGCCGCAGAAGCGTGGCCGGGGGATCTGACCATTCAAACCGTGGTAGAGGAAAGTCCGTTAGGGACAGGGGGAGCGCTCAGGTGTGCGCTCGATTCGACACAGAGCGATCCGGTCCTGCTAGTCAATGGCGATACGTTAACGGATGTGGACCTTCATGAGCTTGTTGCTTGTCATGTCAGGAATCATGCCTCGGTGACCATGGCGCTTGCCGACGTGCCGGATGCAAGCCGATACGGCGCAGTGGCCTGTCTGGCTAATGGTCTTGTCACAGGGTTTGAAGAGAAGTCACAGAAAACGGCTCTACCTCGGCTCATTAATGCAGGCGTATATTGCCTTGCGCGTCGATGGGTGGCTGAGATTCCCGTAGAAAAGACGCTGTCGTTGGAACGCGAGTTACTTCCTCCCATGATCGGTCAAGGTTTTTTCGCTTGCCGGGTTGTGCATCGCTTCATAGATATCGGTACACCGTTGTCACTACGCGAGGCCGGAGAGTTCATCACTCAGCCAGTGGGGGGACAATTATGATCATTAGTCGGACGCCGTTTCGCGTCTCCTTTTTTGGAGGAGGAACTGATTATCCGACCTGGTTTTGTGATCATGGAGGCAAAGTACTGACCAGCACGATCAACCGGTATTGCTACATCACCGCGCGGTATCTGCCGCCGTTCTTCGACCAACGGAATCGAATTGTGTGGTCAAAGATCGAGACAGTCGATGCGACGGATGAGATCGAACATCCCGCAGTGAGGGCTGGTTTACAGTTCTTGGACGTTCGCGAGGGGGTGGAGATTCATCACGTCGGCGATCTCCCGGCTCGAAGTGGTCTTGGCTCCAGCTCGGCTTTTACGGTCGGCCTGCTCCATGCGTTGTATGCCTTGAAGGGTGTGATGGCGAACAAGCCTCGATTGGCGGACGACGCCATTTATATCGAGCAGCAAATGCTCAAGGAGGCTGTCGGGATTCAGGATCAGGTTCAGGTGGCGCATGGCGGTATCAACCTCATCGAAATCCCATGTGATGGTAAGTACCAAATTTCTCCGGTCATCATGCCGCTTGAGCGCACGCACGAATTTGAAAGCCGGTTGATGTTGTTTTTTACTGGGATCTCACGGTTTGCATCGGAAATCGCCGAGTCGCAGATCAAGGCAATTCCCAACAAAACCAGAGAGCTGGAAGCCATGAGGGCCATGGTAGACGAGGCGTTGCACGTGCTCGTAGGCAGAGGCAGCTTGGATGACTTCGGACGGCTGTTGCACGAATCCTGGCTGCTCAAGCGGAGTCTCACTTCCAGGATTTCCAGTCAAAAAGTCGACGACATTTACGAAGAGGCTCGGCGGGCGGGAGCGATTGGCGGCAAGTTGCTGGGAGCCGGCGGGGGTGGGTTCATGCTGTTCTACGTGCCTCTTGCCCATCAGCAGCAGGTGCGTGATGCCCTCTCAAAATTGCTGGAGATCCCGTTTTGTTTTGAACATATGGGAACACAGATCATTTTCTGCGACCCCGGTACCCGAGGGGCTTCTTATAACTCCGGTTACCCGATGATGGCGAGTGTGGCCAGATGATCGTTTATGCGAATAAAAAAGTCCTTCTCATCTGAGGCGCCGGTCTCATCGGCTGACTGCTGCCGGCGCTTGTAGTACCGGACTCCACAGGATCCGGTTGGTGTTATAGGAGGATTTCTCTCTCGTGTTCGTAGATGTAGATAGGCGATCCCCTGAACCGATCCATCAGTCGTGTATCATCTGAGGGATGGATCAACTTTCAAAGGTGAGACATCCAAATGAATAGCTCTGGTAGTCCCATAAAAGTCGGTCTCGTGCAAATCAACAATAGTTTTTCCAATCAGAACTACCTGCCGCTCGCAGTTGGAATGCTGCAGGCATATGCCCAAGCTTTTTTGCAGCAACCAGAGAGGTTCGAGTTTCTGTTGCCGGTATATAAGAGAGTTCCTGTCCCCCACGCGGTGGAGAAGCTGTTGTGCGCGGATATCATACTGATGAGCGTGTACGTGTGGAACTTCAGGATATCCCTCAAAATCGCTGAAGAGCTGAAACGTCGCCGCCCTGAGGCGGTCATCGTGTTTGGCGGACCTCATGTGCCCGAGCGTGACGACATGTTCCTCAAACGCTATCCGTTTATTGATATCGCTTGTCATGGGGAGGGTGAGCAAGTCGCATTGGCGGTCCTGGAAAACTTTACCGTGAGAAATTGGTCTCAGGTTCCATCCATCAGCTATGTTGATCAGAGGGGTGCCGTTGTCAAGAATCCGCGTGTCGGGAGAGTCAAGGACCTTTCGGTATTTCCCTCTCCCTATCTTGCCGGTGTATTTGAGCCTCTTATGGTTGCGAACCCATCCGAGCATTGGATCGCGCTCTGGGAAACGAATCGAGGGTGTCCCTTCGCCTGTACCTTTTGTGATTGGGGATCTGCGGTGGCGAGCAAGGTCTATGGCTTCGACCTTGAGCGTATCTATAAAGAGGTAGAGTGGTTTTCGAACCGGAAGATCGAGTTTGTCTTCTGCTGTGATGCAAACTTCGGCATCCTATCCCGTGACGTTGATATCGCGAGTTATGTCGCCGAATCAAAGAAGAAGACGGGGTTTCCGCAGGCCTTGTCGGTTCAAGCGACGAAGAATGCGACGGAGCGGGCGTATATGACTCAGAAAATCTTGGCCGATGCCGGTCTGAATAAGGGGGTAGATATCGCCCTCCAGTCGATGGATCCCGACACACTGAAAAGCATCAAGCGGGGCAATATTTCGACCGCGACGTACCAAGAACTGCAGAGAAGGTTTATTCAGGACAAAGTGGATACCTATACGGATCTCATTCTCGGGCTACCCGGGGAAACATACGAAACGTTCTCCCGCGCGGTCACGACCATTATTGACAATGGGCAGCATAACCGAATTCAGTTCAATAATCTGTCTATTCTCCCGAATGCAGAGATGGGGGACCCGGAGTATCAAGAAAAGTATGGAATGGTGACGGTCGAGTCGAGAACGATCAATATCCACGGTTCCCTGGCAGAATCTCCTGACGAGGTATTTGAAACGCAGTTGCTTGTTGTCGGGACGAAGGCGATGCCAGAGCCGGAGTGGGTTCGCACACGGGCTTTTTCCTGGATGGCGGCGTTTCTCTATTTTGATAAAGTCTTGCAGATTCCCCTGACGCTCATCCATGGCCTGTGTCAGGTGAGTTACAAGGAGCTATTCGAGCTATTTTCTGAGGCAACCCATGAGGAATATCCGATTCTTGCGTCAGTGAGACAATTCTTTCTTGATAAAGCCAGGGAGATCCAGCAGGGAGGCCCTGAATATTGTCAGTCTTTTGAATGGCTGAATATCTGGTGGCCGGCTGACGAGTACATGCTGATCAAGCTGTGTTACGAGGATAAGCTGTCGGCTTTTTTTTCCGAGGCGGAGCAGATGTTGACTCAGGCGTTGGAGAAGCGGCAATTAGCGTTTCCCGCACAGCTGCTGCACGAATCCATGGAACTCAATCAAGGGCTCATCAAGCGACCGTTTCAGATCGAGGATCTGGAGGTCGCAGTTTCTTGCAATATCTGGGAGTATTATCGGGCCGTCATTTCAGGGCAACAGATTCCGCTGGAGCCCAAGCTTCTCAAACACAATATTGACCGAACCAGCAAGATTTGGAGTTCGTGGGATCTTTGGTGCCAAGAAGTCATTTGGTACGGCAATAAGCGTGGAGCGTATCTGTATGGGAATAATATTGTAGAACCTCAGTTGTCTGGCCATTTCTGATCTCCGGTCTCGCCGTCTAGAGAGTCAGAGTCGGATGCGCGGAATTATCTGGTCCCGTTCCATACTGAGTTCGAGCTTCAGGTGTTCTCGTCTTCATCCTCCCATTACATAGGGTAAAGCGCGGCTTTCACCAATGAATTATCGTCAGCTTGGCCGGACCGGCATCCAGGTGTCAGAAATTGGTTTCGGAGCATGGGGGATCGGGGGGGCCATACGCGGCTCGATCTCCTATGGCCCTACAGACGACCAGGAAAGTCGAGAGGCACTCAAACGAGCCTTTGAAAAGGGCATCACGTTTTACGATACCGCTGATTTATATGGGTATGGGCATAGTGAGCGATTGATCGGAGAGACGTTTCAGTCGAAACGTGATCAGGTGGTTATTGCATCAAAGGTAGGAAGGCTCGATCAGGATGGGGCTCAAGACTTTTCACCGGTTCATATCCGCAGGTCACTTGATGAGAGCTTGAAGCGATTGAAGACGGACTACCTCGATTTGTACCAATTGCATGATCCTCCGATGAAACTTCTTGAGGATGCTCCGGAGATTTGCGAGACGCTGAGGTCATTGAAGCAGACAGGGGCGATTCGTGCATGGGGGATTTCGCTCAAGGAGCCTGCTGATGGCGTGGCGGCCATCACGAAATTTCGGTGTGATGCCGTGCAGGTCAATTTCAATATGATCGACCAGCGCATCATTGCGATGGGCCTCCTCCAGTGTTGTCGTGAGGAAGGAGTTGGGCTGGTCTCCAGGACGCCCCTCTGCTTCGGCTTTCTAACAGGCGAATATTCTGCGGCCATGCAATTTGATGCACACGACCATCGTGGTCGGTGGTCGACGGCTCAACGAGAACTCTGGGCCAATGCAAACCAAGCTTTTGCTGAGTTGAAGCGAAGAGAGAAGGAGAGCCTTGCGCAGCAAGCCTTGAGATATTGTCTTTCTTACGCAGAGGTTTCAACAGTGATCCCAGGCATGCTCCGAGCCAAAGAAGTAGATGACAATATTGACGCAAGCCGATTGGGGCCTTTGGAAGACCATGAGCGGGACACGATTGAGTCGATATACAAGAGCGCCACGTTTTTTGTGAAGAAATAACGGCATTGATCGGCCTGACGGTCGAGCACAACGCTCTCCAGTAATCATGATAAATCCAGTCGGTCAGAGGCCCATACTTGTTGTGACGGGTGCAAGTGGGGGGATCGGTTCTGCGACAGTGGCGTTAGCCGCGAGTAGGGGGTTTGCCGTCGTGCTGGGCTATCATGCTCATGAAGATCGGGCACGAATGCTCGAAGAGACAATTCGGAAGTCAGGAGGCCATGCGCAGGCAATGCCCGTAGATGTGGCAGATCCTGAGTCTGTGCAAACATTCTTTGCTCGGATCGATCGGGATGTTGGACGTCTCGCTGGGGTTGTGTTGGCGGCGGGGATGAGCGGAGGCGTCTCACGGCTCAGCGACCTGAGGCCAGAGGATATTGCGCGGGTGGTGAACGTGAATTTTCTTGGCGTGCTCTATTGCGCTCGTGAAGCTGCCACGTGGATGGCGCGGTCGCGGGGCGGCCATGGCGGTAGTATTGTCAGCCTGTCGTCGGAAGCCGCCAAATTTGGAGGAAACAAGCTTGTGCCGTATGCCGCGGCCAAAGCCGGCGTGAGCACAATGACCATTGGGCTCGCACGAGAGTTGGCGTCCGAAGGCATACGGGTGAATGCGGTAAGTCCAGGGATTATCGATACGGAACAACATGGGCGAATGGATACGGATCGACGAGCCGGGCTGGTCAATAGTATCCCAATGGGACGCATGGGGCGATCGGAGGAGGTTGCGGAATGTGTCTTGTGGCTTCTTTCCGACAGCGCAAGCTATGTGACCGGCGCAATTTTGTCGGTCCACGGTGGGCGTTAGAGGGATTGCACGATCCATGAAGCGGAAACGGCTGTTGATTTGCGGAGCGACGGGATTCATCGGGCGTAACCTGGCGGAGTTTTTCTCACGGCAGGAGGAGTTTCAGGTAATAGGAGTCTGCCATCTGAAGCCGCCGTTTGAGTACCCGGGGCTGGAGTGGATTCAGGCCGACTTGACCAGCTCAACGGATGTCGAGCGAGCCCTTACGGGAATCGATGTGATCATTCAGGCGGCCGCAACCACGTCTGGGGCCAAAGATATCGTGACCCGTCCCCACATTCATGTCGCGGACAATGCCGTGATGAACTCTCTGCTGTTCCGCGCGGCCTTCGATAAGAAGGTGGGACATGTCGTGTTCTTCAGTTGTACGGTCATGCTGCAAACGAGCGAACGAGCGCAAACGGAAGAGGACTTCGACGCCAATGTGCCTATCCATCCGCGCTATTTTGGAGCGGGATGGACCAAGGTGTATCTGGAAAAGATGAGCGAGTTCTACTCCCGCATCGGCTCCACTCGCTACACCGTGATTCGTCACAGCAATGTTTATGGACCCCATGATAAGTTCGACTTGGAGCGTAGCCACGTATTTGGCGCCACGGTGACGAAGGTGATGACCGCTCGCGATGGACGGATCGTCATCTGGGGAAGTGGTGAGGAGGGCAGAGACCTGCTATATGTCGATGATCTGGCCGATTGTGTCGATCGTGCGATCCGTTCCCAGACCAGCCCATTTGCTATTTATAATTGTGGTTATGGGGAAGCGATCATAGTCAAGCACCTGGTGGAGAAGATCATCGAAAAGTCAGGACGTTCACTGCGTGTCGAATACGACCTTTCACAGCCGTCGATCAAGACCAGCGTATTCCTAGACTGTGGAAAGGCCAAACGTGAGCTTGGATGGGTACGGGCTACGTCGCTCGATCGGGGAATCGATCAGACGCTTGCCTGGTGGCGTGCGCATATCGCATCATCCTGCTCATGAGCCAAGACAAGGTAGGCCGATACGAGTGGTTGAACCGGAGGAGTGCATGCCGCAATCAGCGTCTTGAAGTGTTTTTCGACACTGTCCGCACAGGGGATGGTGTGACTGTGTCGGACTTCATGGTCGTGCGGCCTCTCATCCGCACAACTGGCAATGTCTGCGGCGTTTGCATCCTTCCGGAAGTTGACGGAAAAATCGGGCTCATGCGGGTGTACCGGCATCAGCTTAATGAGGAAGTCTGGCAGGCACCGGCAGGATTCGTCGAGGTGAATGAAGCGCCGGCGGACACCGCTTTGCGTGAATTGCAGGAAGAGACTCCAGTGAGGTGCATGCCTGATCGAGTGGAGTCATTGGGCCTCTATCTTCCCGACGCAGGTTTGATCGATGGATATGTAGCATTGTTTGTCGCTCGTGAAAGTGTTCTGTCAAGCGATCACTCTGGAACCGACAGAGAGATCGGGGTCGGTGGGCTTCATTTCTTCGACCGAACCGCGCTCAAGAGATTGGTGATGTCCTCGTCCGATGTGGGCGGAAGTACATTAGTTGCCTGCCTCCGGGTGCTTTCGGGGCCATGACGTCTTCTCGATAGAGCGCAAGCGCACGGCGTTCATTTTTCATGATTGACCAGTGGGAGGCGTAGTGGTCGAGAAACGGCTGGATTAAGTATGGACGGGATAAGCTGGATTGACGAGAGGGCGGATCGGATGACGGAGGTATTTTCCCGTACACCCTTGGCCGTTGACTTCCCTCTTCTTAAGGGTGTGTCGATTCCCTCCACCACGCTGCATAGCTTGCAAGACGCGGCTCTCAACTTTCTCCAGAGTTCAGTAGTTGCATTTATTCCTGGCAAAAGCTTGGACTGTCTGCCGTGGGGCCTGAAGGAGAATCGCCACGATCTGGAAGCTCTGCCGAATAAGACCCCAAATGGCGTGATTCGGCCCTATCTGGAGAACGTGAAGGCCTTTAAGCAATTCTCCGATGTCCTCTACTCCTTCTTAGTCAATGATAAGTTGTCAGAGGGGTTGTCACACCTCCAGGTGCCTCCTAACCTTCGTCTTGTCACGGGGACCAATCCAGGGGCGCATGGTAAACGTCCGTACGCGACCGATAAGCTTCACACAGATGTATGGGCTGGTGAGCCGCAGTTCAGCCTCAACATTCTTATCCCAATTCTCGGAGACATTGAAGCCGTCAATGTACGCTTTTGCCAGCCTAGCGCCGTGCCACCTGACCTCAGGCGCCCGCTTACAGATTATAGCGCTGCAAAACCTGACGCATTAGGCTTAACGGAATATGACCTTTCGTTGAGATGTGGTATCGCATATTTCTTCGACACCTTTTTGTTTCATCAGACCATTCGTCAGGGTGAAGGCCTTCGCCTTTCGGTGGATTTAAGAGGGTTATTCAAGGTTCAAGTCATGGGAGAAGAGAGTCCTTGGGAGTATCCATCCCGCTTTATGACACTGGGGCAAGTAGCTGCTGGAGTTTCTACCGAATACCTTGCCGCCAGCAGTATTGCCGATACGCCGTATCATCGCTAGCAAGATCAGCCGTCCCACGATCTATCGCTAAAATGTAGATAGCATGCCCCTGGAGAATATTCGTATGGCAAATCCCCGTCGGTTTACGGTGGGTGACTTGAAAGAATTGGCCGGAATGCCTGATCTAGAGAGTCCCAAACAGTGGCGCGATTCTCTCACCTACCTGGTTCTCGATCCAGACGAGCAATCTGTGATCGAATCATCGGTGCGAGAGGAAATCATGACCCGGGCCTGGAGAGTATCAGGCGACAATGACTCAGCCGTGTGGGAGCGGGGATGGGGCGAGGTTGCACTCAGAGTCGAGACACTGGACAAGATTGACCCATTCGCCCTGTCTCCGAATTACTTTCGAGGAGAGAAAATCTTTCGTTTAAATGGTCGATATGTGCGGGCGGTCAGTGATGATGCTGAGTTTTTGATTGGATTGATGATCCGAGAGGCGATTCTTGCTCATTGGCTTGCGCCGTATTCTGAAGTGATCGAATTTGGATGCGGGACAGGATTAAATCTATTTTTGCTCGCGAATCGCTTTCCGGAGAAGCGATATCTTGGTTGCGACTGGGCTAAGCCCGTTGGATCGATTCTTGATCGAATAGCTCGCGCAACTGCCACCCGGGTCGAGTTTTGCCAATACAATATGCTCACGGGCAGCGGGCTGAATGGTAAAGAATTCAAGCCGGGCACGGCAATTTGTACCGTGCATGCGATGGAGCAATTGCATACGATGTGGGAACCCTTTATTAAGGATGTTATGAGGTGCCGTCCAGCGGTATGTGTGCATCTTGAGCCATTTGTCGAATTGTATTCGGCTGAGAATCGATTCGATGAGCTGGCCAGTATGTTCCATCAGAAAAGGAAGTATTTGGTCGGATTTATCCCGGCTCTGAGGGAGATGCATGAACGTGGGGAGGTGGAACTCCTCGAGTGCCGACGTGTGTCGTTTGGGGGGAAATTTCATGAGGCGTATTCAATCGCTGTTTGGAAGCCACTCTAGGATTGTTCAGCCACCCTGGTGCACGATTGGCTGAGGCGAAGGAGGAAAATGATTTCTGAACACCCACTCGTATCGATTATGTGTGTCGCGAGAAATTCTGAGGCGATGATCGAGCGTTGCGTGCAAAGTGTGTTGGCGCAGACGTATCAAAATATCCAATTTGTCGTACAAGATGGGTTATCGACAGATGGCACGCTCAAGATCCTTGAAAAATTTCGCCATCGACTTGATCTAGTTTCGGAGCGAGATGCCGGTATGGCTGATGGCTTTTTTAAAGCCGTAAATCGATGTAAGGGTGAGATCGTCGGGAGTTGCTGGGCGGATGAGGAACTCCTACCGACTGCAGTTGCGGATGCAGTGGAGCAGTTTCGATTGCACCCGTATGCAGGGGCAGTCATTGGTGCAGCGAGAAATGTTTGTCAGATGACCATGAGCCATTCCGATATATTCCCGGAACAGTTTGATCTTGCCAAGTACCTGACTCGTACGTACGTACCGCATTTCGTCGCGAGTTTTTTTAAGCGAAGCGCTTTGAAGGAAATCGGCCTCTATACGGATATATTCAGCCGCGAAGCTTTTGAGATGGAAATCTGGGCTAGGCTTGGCCTGGCATACGAGATCCGAACGTTTCCGGCGCTTGTGGCAAAATATACGATTCATACCGAACAGCTTAGCCATCAGCCTATACGAATGCTCGCGACTCTCAAAGCAAGGCTAGCGGTGCTGGACCAGATTTTTGGTGAAGGGGGCTCTCTCGAAGGCATGGGGCCATTTTTGTCTTGGCTCCATGCCAAACATATTAGTGATGACCTGAATCATCTGAAGGGCTTTGTTGCAAAGCTGCCTGAGAAAAATCGGCCAGGCCTGCAAGATGTGCAGCTAGAATTAGAGGTGATGCTAGAGCGCAAACTGCAAGCTCTTAAGGCTACTTCGCCGCATCTACTCCTTGCCAGCGGAGCCTCACCTTGGCCAATCCAGGCATACAGGCGTCTAGCTTGGGCCACCCCATCATGGGTTAGGCAGAAGATTCCTGCGAACATAAAGACCTGGGTAAGAGGGCAAGTCGAAAGTCTTGGGCTTCAGCCTGGCAGCATGCAGATGGAGAAGAGCGAGGGGATAATGGGAGCATTTGCCTCCAATGTTGCGGTGAGGCTTCAGCGGCGTGGTGATGGTGATGCGGCTCTATCCATTTTTAGAGGGCTTCAATATTTAGGCAATAAGGATTTTGATAGTGAAGTGATGCAGCTGGCGATCAAATCTCCTTCGCTCGGCAACCAGGAATTGCTTGATGTTGCCATGGGCTGGGCTCACCGGCATGCCAATCTTCCATGGATTCGCATTGAGAGACACGAGCCTGTTTCTAACAGAAAGATACGAATTGGGTACAGTGGAGCCTTCTGGAGCGCCGAGTATATGCGATATCAGCTCATGCCAATTCTTCGCGCGCATGATCGGCAACGAGTCGAGCTGATAGGAATCAGTTATTCAGGAAACCCTGCAGATGCAGTCTGTCCAGATAGTAAGGTCTTTGACTCCTGGGTTGATGCGTCGGCTTTGATGGGGGTGGAGTATGTTAATCATATCCGATCACTCAAATTGGACATTCTAGTGGATACCACCGGATTTTCTCCCACACACCGTTTCGCCGAACTCGCCCATAGGTGTGCGCCGGTTCAGGTGTCGTACATCAACCATAATAGTACCTCTGGGACTCCGAACGTTGACTACCTATTGGCAGATTGGAATGCAGCACCTGAAGGAATTGATCGATTTTTTTCGGAGAGGATATGGCGCCTGCCGATGTCATTTTTCTGCTTTAACTACGAAGGTACGCCTGCTCCTCCAATCGTCGATCCTCCAATGCTTCGTACAGGGCATCCTACCTTTGGCTATTTCGGCAGTGGTGGCAAGCTCAATCTCCGCATGATTGAGCTGTGGGCTAGGTTGCTCAAAATGGTGCCCAACTCGATCCTCTATGTGAGGAACGGAGAACTCTCCATTCCGGATAATCGAGAGTATCTCGCCAAACGATTCGCGCGATTTGGAATTGGGCGGGATCGGCTTCGGTTGGAGAAAGGGTTGCCATGGGAGTTGCTCCGGAAGGAATACGATCAGGTGGATATCAGTCTGGATACCTGGCCGTATAACGGAGGCAACACGATTTCGGAAGCGTTGTGGCAAGGCGTCCCAGTGATCTCTTTGCGAGGGAATACGATGTCGTCCAGGTATGGGTCTTCTATGCTGCTTGACTTAGGATGGGATGGGCTAGTCGCAGACACGGAAGAGCAATATGTGGAGTGTGCGATTCGCCTGGCGAAGGATCCCGAGTCGCTTCGAACAATGCGCTATGACTTGCGTCGGGCCAGTTGCGAAGGTGGGTTCCGAGACACGAAGCGATTTGCCCAGGCACTTGAAACAGCCTATTGTGGGATGCTCGATCAAATACATGACATGAAGGAAGTAACTTCTTTAGTCAGCGCGAGAGGGTGACATGGCACTAGTTTACCCGTCTATGTCTCTATTTCGGAATCTGAATCGGCTACTCGAACAGTGGGCTAGAAAGTTCAGTTTTTTCACTGAGGACTCATGGCCAGCGGTCACGGGGTTTCACGGTCTGAGAGACAATGAAGATCTCACGGATAAAGAGTTTCAAGAATGTGTCGGTATCGTGCAGCGTGTGGAAGCGTTGCATAGTCGGTGGGTGCCTTATACCGAATCGAAGGGATTGGCCAAGGAGGTATTTTTCCCAGCGAACGAATGGCAGGATATTGTTGACCCAAAAGGGCCTTTTAAATGGCGACAGGACTATGTGAGTGTGAATCATCTTCGGCTACACTGTCCATTTACGGGGTACTGGCTGCTTCTCCTGGATCGAATAGATCGGTTTAGGAAATTCCCGGATGACTGGTCGGTGCCATATGCGCTCAAGATCGTCGGGGAGCCCATCTCTGTCGATATTCTTGACGGGCTACATGCTCGGTTCAATCCGCTCGAAAGAGTCGAACATTCTATTGAGGACTTTAAGGCTCATGCATTGACGGTCCCATCCGAATTGAGGTTTCGCGCCCCAAAGTTCTTTGGCGAAATGGGAGCGATATGCGGGGACTATGTGGTCAATGACGACATCGTTATTGTCCAGGCCAGGATAAACGCCATGTTTGCCCTTGGAGTGATCGACAAGCTGCAACAAGATGTGCGTAAGAAGGGTTTTTGCCGTGTGATCGAGATTGGAGCAGGCATCGGGCAGCAGGCGGCTGCACTCAAGCAGATCTTTGGGGATGCGCTTCAATATATCGTGATCGACCTGCCCCCTATTCTTGTCGCAAGTGCTCTTTACCTAAGCCGGTTAGCAAAATTTAGGCGGTCCTATGTCTTGGAGGAGTCGGATTCCTGGCCAGAGTCATTCGAATTCGTATTTTTGGCAAATTATCTCACCGAACAGTTCAGGGGGCATCTGGGCCCTGCGGATCTCGTTATGAATACGATGTCGTTCGGTGAAATGTCGGGAGAACAGATCCGCTATTATGGTGAATTGGCGAGTGAGTTAGTTGGAACTGATGGTTTCCTCTACGAGGAAAATTGTCAGGTGTTGTCACACCATGTTTCAGTCCTCGATATTTTAGGAGAGAGTTTCCGAGAGCGGACTGATCTTGCTTCGCCGAAAGTGCTTGTGCGCCATGGATGTCACCGCCTATGGAGCAATCAGAATCAGCATATGGGCGCGCAAGAGGTTGCCTAATGGATAGTGTTGTTGCATCGCAACGCCATATCTCTCCTGATGCGCCAGATTGGTTATCGATGGCTGCCGAGATGTGGAGCTTTCGGTATGTATTTCTTGTTTTCGTATGGCGCTCTCTCAAGATTCGCTATAAGCAGACGGCCATTGGTGTGGCCTGGGCCTTGCTCCAGCCGCTCACGATGACCTTTATTTTCACCTTCATCTTTGGACGTCTGGCTGGGATGCCAACCAACGGCGTGCCCTACCCCCTTTTTGTCGTCAGTGGGCTGATTGTCTGGCAGCTCGTGGCGCAGTCATTTCAAAGTGCGACAGGAAGCATTGTGACAAACGCAGGCCTTGTCACGCGAATATACTTTCCTCGCATATTCCTTCCGCTCGCCGCTATTACCGCTGCCCTGTTTGATTTCATGTGTGCCTTCGCATTGTTGATTCTCTTAATGGCATGGTACGGCATTGCGCCGACCATCGGTGTGCTTGCGTTCATCCCTGTGCTCGGCCTCGCCGTTGTTACCGTACTTGGCTTGTCATTATGGTTTGGGACTCTGTATGTGCCCTATCGTGATGTCGGGCATCTCTTACCCTTTCTTACTCAGATCTGGATGTTTGCCTCACCGGTGATCTATCCCACGAGCCTGTTACCGCCGAAATACCATTTCCTTTATTCATTGAATCCGATTGTTACAGTCATTGACGTCAGTCGTTGGGCGTTCTGTGGAACGAATCCTCCCAATCTCGGCGGGGTTATTGTCTCTACGGTGGTAGCCGTCGGACTTTGTGTGAGCGGGTTGTGGTTTTTTAGGCGGCATGAGCGAAACTTTTCGGATGTTGTGTAGATAAGAAATGCCTTCCTGTGCGATCAGCGCTAAGAATCTTGGTAAGTGGTATAGGATCAACGAAATCCGATATGGTTCGATGTTGTCGCATCGGCTTGGATCGATGCTGAAGTCAATCTGGGCTTCTTCTCCCTCTATTGAGACCCCTGCCACAAATGGTCATCATGCAATCTGGGCTTTGCGTGGTGTGACATTTGAGGTTCCCAAAGGATATGTAATGGGAGTTATTGGGAAAAATGGGTCTGGCAAAAGTACACTGCTGAAAATTCTGGCCAGAATTACGAGCCCCACAGAGGGCTGTGCCATGCTCTCAGGCCGTGTAGGGGCGTTGTTGGAAGTAGGAACGGGATTTCATCCCGACTTGAGCGGGCGGGAAAATATCATACTTAACGGCTCAATTCTTGGTATGTCCCCTAAGGAGATCAGGCAATCTGAGAGCGCGATCATTGAGTTTTCAGGAGTCAGAGAGTTTATTGATACTCCGGTGAAGCACTACTCGAGCGGGATGTTTATGAGGCTGGCGTTTTCGGTCGCTGCACATCTGGATGCCGAGATTATGATCGTGGACGAAGTACTCGCGGTCGGTGACGCTGCTTTTCAGGACAAGTGCAAGCGCAAGATTCGTGAAATTTCGCAAAGTGGCCGGACAGTGCTTTTTACCAGTCATGATATGGAGGCGGTGCGTCGCCTTTGCCATGAATGTATCGTGCTCGATCACGGATCCCTTGTGCATGCCGGTGATACGGAGACCGGGATCCGCTGCTATTTAGAGTACACAGCGTCTTGAGTACTCGCTGTCTTTCCTGGTTGATACCTCGTCGTTTCCCTCTTGTGAACCCCTTGATCTGTAAGGCATGGGTAAACGGATGGCTATTGTGCGGGGCGAATCGGTGATGCCGCTCTATTCTCTTGTAGTGTTTGGGCGCAATGACAACTACAATCCTGATTTTCTCTATCGCCTGCAAACTACGTTGAATTTTAATGCCAGGGCGTTACAGAACGTTGGGCTCCTCAGGGACGTAGAGTTTGTTGTGGTTGATTGCGGAAGTGCTGTTCCCTTGAGAGAAGTACTTGTTCTCGATGAAGCCGTGGCGTCTTCCACCACTTTCCTGGAACTCTCGCCTCACGAGGCTGGACAGTTTGCTGGCCAGAGCGGTATCCATGTTTCAAGAGCTGCCAATGTGGGAATTCGACGCGCGAATGGTCGTTTCGTGGGTATGCAGGGAGCCGACTTACTCATGTCGAGTGCAAGTTGGCAATCTCTACTTTCAGTTTTGGAAGCTCAACACCATAACCTTCTGGACCTATCTAAGGCCTGCCTACTGGTTCCCCGTCGTCAAATTCCGTGGTCGTTCGTGGCTCGGCAGCCTGCTCTCGACACATGGGAACGGAAGCTTTTGACCTGTGATAAGGCGACTGCGGAGCATGAGGGATCATCTCCGTCAATCGCGGGAGGGATGGGTGTCGTGGTTCTGCATAGAGACATATGGAAAGAAGCGAAAGGGTTGGATGAGTCATTTGATGGGTATGGGTATAGCGACATTGATCTTGGGTTCAGAGTAGGGGGGTACTATCCTTGGATTGATGCCGCCTCCTACGGCGTGGTTTGCTACAAGATGCAACATGATCCGGAGGGCCGCCGAGGTCGTCTTTTGAGGGACGGTACGATCCAAATTAACACTCCTTGGGTAACGCCAGGCATCAGCAGTCGGCAGGAGGATTGGGGCCTTCCCCATGTGACGATTGCGCCAAAGAAAGCAAAGCCGAAGATCGAACAGCAGGATAGCCATTCTGCAAGTCGATGGTCCGGCCGTTTCTCCGACATCACTCCGTCCGATCCTGTCTTGTTTGCCCAGCCAGATGTTCTGAAGCACGCCAGTGCTGCATTGGGCATGATGCAAGACTTCGATGAGAAACATTGGGAACTGCTTACGGTGCTGTCGTGGTTTGCGCTGCGCAGGTTTCCGATGAACTATCTGGAAGTCGGGCCGACTCATGGCCGGTACGTACAGGCTGTTTCAACGGCAAGCCCTAGTGTGGACATCTATGTATTGGAGTCTGTACGAGAGGACTCCATTGGCCATGCGCCATTTAGTACTAAGGTCGCCATGAGTTTGTTATGGCAGTGGGGGCACAAAGGGTATTTTCGACCACTCATCGGGGAGCCGGCGGTCACACTGGAACAGTTGGCCAAGTCCTTTATAGGTCCATTTGAAATCGAATTGGCCGTGCTCAATCTGCATAGCGATCGTGAGATCGAAGTATTGCCTCATCTCCTCTCACTCGTAGTTCCTGGAGGCCTTCTTGCGATTTGGTCGGAGCGAGTCGAATTGTTAACGGCAGCCTTAGAGATTTCCGGGCCGCTCATCAAGGGCAACTCATCCATTTACGTTGGGTGTTCACGTTGTACGGCCTTCATATTTGTCCAGGATAGGAAAGCCGAGTCCACTCAATCAATCGCAAGCAATGCCGCGCACCGGCGTCTTCCTTCCACAGGCCTACTCACAATGCTTCGCTTGCGGACGACGGTGTTTTTGAGGCAGCTTCAGTTAGCCGCTATTCGCTTGGGCCACATATCGCGATGGCGGGCATATATTCGTACCATTGCGGCTAGAATGTCGTTGGGGCGATGACACCGTCTCCTGTCAATCAGCGAATCTATGTGGCAGGCCACATGGGCATGGTGGGCAGTGCCATTATGCGTTGCCTGCAGGACCGCGGTGGGGTACAGCTTGTGACACGTACGCATGCCGACTTGGATCTGGTCCAACAGGCTGCCGTGCGCGACTTTATGCAGAAGGAAAAACCTGATCAGATCTATCTTGCCGCGGCCGTTGTCGGAGGAATTCTGGCGAACGACACGTATCCCGCCCAATTTCTGTACGACAATCTGATGATTCAGGCCAACGTGCTTCATGAAGCATGGCAGGCAGGCGTTTCTCGGGTGATGGTGCTGGCTTCCAGTTGCATTTATCCCAAGCTGGCGCCGCAACCGATGAATGAAGGTGCGGTGCTCACGGGAAAACTGGAGCCGACGAACGAACCCTATGCCATCGCAAAGATCGCCGCGATCAAGCTCTGTGAAAGCTACAACCGCCAGTACGGTGCGGATTTCCGTTGCGTGGCCCCGGCCAATCTCTATGGACCGGGAGATGACTATCACCCTGAGAATAGTCACGTGATTCCGGCGCTCATTCGCCGGTTCCATGAGGCCACGGTGAACCGCCGTCCGAAAGTCGTGCTCTGGGGAAGCGGTACGCCGCAGCGGGAATTTCTCTATGTGGACGATATGGCGGTTGGGTGCGTGCATGTCATGAATCTTGAGAGAGCCGTCTACGAGGCGCATACGAGGCCGATGCAAGGTCACATCAATATCGGAAGTGGGAAAGAAATCACCATTCGGCAGCTCGCCGGCGCTATTGCACGAGTAGTCGGCTATGAAGGCGAGATTGATTTTGACTCGACCAAGCCGGACGGAGCGCCTCGCAAGTGCTTGGACAGTTCCATGATCACTACGCTAGGTTGGCGGGCGAGGGTTCCTCTCGAGGAGGGGCTGCGCCGCGCCTATTCAGACTTTCTCCAGTCTGATGTCTGTGAACTGCGTGGCCGCTGAATTGTGGATGCTATAAACGTTCGCCCGCGGCATTCTTGTATCGCGCATAGTCTCACCGTCCCGACCGTGTGCGCCTCGACTTTGCAACAGCCCCACATCCTCTCGCTGAACACGTCATGGTGAAATTTGCTCACCGCTTTAGCCTCTTGGTGGGTCTCTCTGCCGCTGGCTATGTGCTGAGTTTTTGCAGTCAGCTCGTCATTTCGTATTACTTTGGAACGTCTTCAGAGTTGGATGCGTATTGGGCTGGGCTTGCCATGGTCAATGTTCTATGCTTTTACCTGTACCCATTACGTGAATCGTTAGTGCCGGCGTTGCATCGTGCCAGGCAAGTGAGTCTATTGCAGGCAGGGCGCCTATTTTCTGCTGGTCTTTCTCTGCTTGCTCTCCTAGTAGTCGTGTCCTCACTATTTTTATGGGAATTCTCGTCAACGTTTGCCTTATGGGTTGGGCAAACCAGTGATCCTCGCATGGCGAATGAGATCGTCCGCCTGATTCCATGGCTTATTCCTTATATGGGATTGTTTGTGTTGTCGGAGACTATGACTGCCGTGTTGCTCAGTCTAGACCGGTCCGTATTCCACGCTGTGGTACGGATAGTTGGTTCTGCTGTGCTGCTTACGATGTTGGTAGGTTTTGGGGCCCGATTGGGTATCCCAGCATTAGTGTTGGCGCAGGTAGCTAGTATGGCAACACTTGTGGTGATGTACTGTGTTGTCTTGCGTATGTTGAGGCTACGGTTAGTTAGCGGTTTTGTTCAATTGTTGCGCGAGGGTGGAGTCTTTCCACTCTTTCTTTCTCTGTTGGGCAGTTATCTTCTTTCTCAGCTTTATGTGTTGGGTGAACGTGCAGCCATGATGCATCTCTCTGGAGGCCTCGTTTCGGCGTTTCAATACAGTGTTTCATTGGTCAATGTAATGCTGAGCATTGTGGCCATTCCGCTTGCGAATCTGCTCTGGCCACGATTTCTTGCCAATGTCGAAATGCAGGATGTCTCGCTCAATATTGAGTTAGCGGCACGAGCAGCGGGCTGGCTTTTTATGACGTTGACAGTGGTCTGCGCATTTGTCTGGGTACATGCTGAAGAGATTGTGTTTGTGTTGTTCAGCCGTGGGGCGTTCGATGCTGTATCAAGTGAGCGGACGGTAGGGGCGCTTCGCGCGACAATATTTGCAGCCGTGCCGATCGGAGTGATGACTATCTTTGGACGATTGCTGATGTCGCAGGAGAATGGCTATTCCCAGATCGCCATTGGAATTGCCACGACAGTTGTGGGCTTGACGGTAATCGGTGTGGCGGTCTTATGGGAAAGCGTGGTGCTTGTTCAATGGCACTGGTTTGCGGCAAACACTGCTGGTCTTATCGTTTCTCTGGTTGCAAGTGTACGGCGATACAGTCTCTCACCTGCGGTCCTACTTCGATGTGGAAGGTGGGTGATGTTCGTGGTGGGGGCTGTGTGGTGTGCTGTCGCCCTGACGCCGTCTATTGAGATAGGGGATAGTAAGCTTCTCTATGCCACTGCGCTGGGAATCCAGGGAGTGATTTATCTTGCCATTGCTGCAGGCATTGCTTGGGCTTTTGGAGTCCTGCGTTCGTTACAGGCTGCGTGAGAAAGTCTTCTATATGAAGCGTAGAGTGCTATTCATCGTCCCAAGATTTGGCTCGATTTTTCGAGGAGTGGAATCTTTTACCCGTGAACTTGCGTCGCGTCTTGATCAACACCGATTCGACGTCACCATATTATCCGGTCCACATTCTGACGCCCTGTCTGGAATAACTTTTCAGCGAGGGCAATTGTTCCGCCGAGAGAACATGGCGTGGCTGGATCGTATGCCATGGATCGGGCAACTATTGAGCCCGCTGGGATTTGGTACTGCTTCCGACATTGAATCATTGTCGCTCCTTTCCCATTTTCATGGGCATTGGCCGCCTGATGCCTTCGATATCGTGGTGCCTTTAGGGGGGTCGTGGTCATATCGCTTTGCGTATAGAAATTTCCCCTCTGCAAAGGTCGTGAGTATTGGCCAAGCTGGACCAGTAGCAAGAGATTTGCTTTTAAGTCACGTCTTCGTGGCCCTCACTCCGTATGATGAGGAACGTGCACGATCAATGTGTCCGGGGCTTGTCACGAAAATTATCCCCAATGGAGTTGATGTGACACGGTTTAGCCCATCAGGTGAGCAACGGAGTGCATCTCAGCCGATGCGTACAATTCTGTGTGTTGCTGCTCTTGTTCCTGATAAGAGACACGATCTGTTGTTTGATGCGGTTCTTTGCTTGCCATCCAATGTTCGAGTGGTGTGTGTCGGGGCTGGACCTCAGCAAGCTATCTTGAATCGTCATCCACTCTCACAAGCAGGTCGTGTGGAGTGGCGCACATGTTCTTTTAGTGAGATGCCAGAGGTGTATGGTCTGGGAGACGTATTTTCTCTGGCCTCGCCTGAGGAAGCATTCGGGATTGTGTTCATAGAGGCAATGGCGTCTGGACTTCCAGTCGTGGCACATGATGGTCCACGCCAACGGTTTGTGATTGGTGAGGGAGGGGTGTTTTGCAACGTGTTCGACGGTGCTGCCTATGCCAAGGCCCTGGAAATTGCGTTAGATGTGTCGTTGACGGTTCAAGCTCGTGAACAGGCTTTGGGATTTGACTGGTCTAGATTAGTGCATGAATATGCCGATCTTTTCGAGTGGCTTTGTTCGGATGGTCGAGTTGAGCAAGGATCGATCAACCTTATGGCTCAGGCTATGAAGAAAAACCTCATTCCCAACAGAGTCTGTTAGTCGCGATGCCGATATTGGATCGTTTATCATGGCTAGTTGACTTTGTCTCAAAGAGGGTAAGGGTAGGGGCTACTCTTCGTGGGGTCACGGAAAAAATATTGAAGGAGGCCTACGGCACAGGGCGCATTCGTACGGTATATGACATCGGTGCTCACAAAGGACGATGGGCGAGGCAGATGCAACGGCTGATGCCTAATGCTCGCCTGATCCTCTTTGAGGCAAATCCTCAGCATAAGGCGGATCTGGTTGAAACGGGATTCGAACATTATATTGGAGTTCTCGGCCGGTCCAACGGCATGGACGTATCTTTTTTTTCTCGTCAGGACGATGCCGGATCCACGGGAGGGTCAACATATAAAGAGAAGACACCACAATATGTGGATATCACGCCTGTGCGCTGGCCTACGCATACCCTGGCTTCGCTCGTTGCCGAGAAAGGTTTGCCGGCTCCAGATTTAGTGAAGCTGGATACGCAGGGGTCAGAGATTGATGTGATTGCCGGTGGGCGCGAGCTCATCGCACAAGGAAACTACGTACTGATAGAACTTCCCGTGGTCGAATACAATAGTGGTGCACCAAGCTTTGATTCCTATATGTCGGTGATGAAAGAGCTAGAATTTTACCCGGTGGCGGTATCTGAAATACATCGGTATGGGGCGATTGTTATTCAGCTAGACTTTTTATTTGTTTCGCGGCGATTGCTTGATGAGGGAGACCTGTCTGGCTTGCAATTATGCTATCCCAGTTAGGAACTGGATGATTGAGGTATGACGCGATGGCAGGTTGTGCTCGACACGAAGAACTTAGCCCTTTATACGGGAGGTATCGCAGCATTTATTCGACCTCTTTTACGATCATGGGTAATGTCTCGTCCAGATATCCATTTTATACTAGTTGGGCCGCGGTGGGATTCACGCTCGCTGACAGGTTTTCCGAACTGTGAACATCACATCGTAGACTGGCCTGAAACGTTGCCGCGGTCATTGCGTCATCCTTTTTACGACAATGTGTTATTCCCCCGTGCGATCCGTCAAGTACGGCCGGATTTCGTGTTCTCTCCCTATCATGATGTGCGGCTGCCCCACGGCATTCCCTCGACCATGATGGTTCACGATACCTGCCTCTCGGATATGGGGCACCTGTATCCTTGGCAGATACGGGCCTACTATCGAGCGATGTTGAACGTCAATCTTGGTCGTGCCCGGCATGTGTTGACTGTGTCCGAATCGAGCCGCGCCTGCATTCTGGCGCGCTTTGCGTTCCCTGCCGAGCGTGTCAAGGTGGTTCCGAATACGCTGGAGCCTGATTTTCTGGAGGCCCCGGATGATCCTACCCACATTGCCGCGATTCGCGCGCATCAGACAGCAGGCCTGCGGTTGCTCTACCCCAGCGGAGCGGAGTATCGAAAGAATGTTCCCCGGCTTTTGAAAGCTCTTGAGTTGCTCGTTGGGCGGGGATTGGAGCCCCATCTTTGGGTAACCGGTATGCGAGATGCCGGTTGGGAGCGAGCTCTGGCGAGCTGTTCGCAGTCGCTTCACGCCAGGCTGCATTTCCTGGGCCGGTTGAGCTTGGCCGACTTGCGCACGCACTACCTGGCCGCGGATTCCGTAGTCTACCCTTCCCTCTGTGAAGGGTTCGGGCGGGTCTGTCTGGAGGCCATGGAGCTGGGTGTTCCGATTGCCTGCTCGGATCTTCCGGTGTTGCGAGAAGTGGCGGGGGAGTACCCTCTCTACTTTAGCCCGCGTGACGTCGATCAGATGGCCGACAGCATTGCCGCCAGCGCCGCGCAGGGGCGACGAGAACCACTCCATGAGCCGCGTTTCCATCGTGCGGCTGTGGCACAGCTGTTTGTGCATACGATGGACAGGATCATCTCCGCCGAATGCGGGCATGTCTGAGTCGGCTCCGGTCAGCGTCGTCGTGCCCTGTTGGCGATGTCGTGACACCATTGCCAGGGCTGTGGAGTCCATTGCTGCGCAGACCAGGTTGCCGCATGAGGTGATTCTGGTCGACGATGCGAGCGGTGACGGCACGGCTGGTGCGCTCCATGCCCTTGCCGGTCGCTATCCGAAAGATTGGATTACAGTCATTGAGCAGCGCGACAACGGCGGGGCCGGCGTCGCGCGTAACGCGGGTTGGGAGACGGCATCGTCGCCGTACATTGCATTTCTAGATGCGGATGATGCCTGGCATCCGAAGAAGCTTGAGATCCAGGTAGCGTGGATGGAGGCCCATCCGGAAGCGGTCCTGACAGGGACACGCACTGTTGTCAGGGACACGCTGGATCATCTTCCAACGATGCCGGACTCTTTCACAGTGATTCCCGTCACCTTTCACCGCGCGTTATTTGCCAGCTTGCTGCACACACGCTCAGTAATGATTCGGGCATGTGTACCGAACCGGTTCGTCCCAGGGAAACGGTACAGCGAAGATTATTTGCTCTGGCTGTCCCTTCTTGCAGAGGGATGTCCGGCATTCGTGATCGATCTTCCTCTTGCCTACTCGTTCAAGGCCGAGTTCGGTGAGGCTGGCCTTAGTTCTCACCTGTGGCGGATGCACTGCGAAGTCCTCGATACGTACCGCCAACTTCGGCGAGCGGGTCATCTTGGCAGGGCTCTGCATATGGTGCTCGTTCTCTATGCGCTGCTGAGGTTCGGTCGCAGAGTGGTTCTCAGTTCCTAGGCGCTTCCGTTACCTTTCTGCATACAGGCTAGTTGCGTTCTATGTGTGGGATTGCCGGCATATTGAATTCAGGAACCGCTGAGCCGGCACGTCTTGTCTCCGACATGATCGAGACGATGCGGTATCGCGGCCCGGACGATTCAGGGACGTGGGCCGAGGCCGCCGCTGGGTTGGGGCTCGGCCATGCTCGCTTGTCGATTCTCGATGTGTCTTCCGAAGGACATCAGCCGATGGTCTCGACCGGCGGGCGCTATGTCATCACGTTCAACGGGGAGGTGTACAATTTTTTGGAACTCCGACGCCTGTTGGAGGATCAAGGAGATCGATTCCACGGGCATTCCGACACGGAGGTGATGCTGGCGGCGATCGAACGGTGGGGGCTGCAGGAGGCGGTATCTCGATTCGTCGGCATGTTCGCCTTCGGCTTGTGGGATCGTGAAACGAAGCGGCTGAGTCTGGTGCGCGATCGTCTCGGGATCAAGCCGCTGTATTTCGGCTGGGCCGGTCGGGCGTTCGTCTTTGCCTCTGAGTTAAAGGGGATTCGATGCGTCAAAGCATTTGACCCTCGACTGAATCGCGGAGCGCTGGCTCTTTTCCTGCGTCTAGCCTATGTGCCTGCTCCCCTTTCGATATTCGAGCATGCCTACAAGTTGATGCCTGGCTGTATTCTCACGGTGACGCCGGAGTTGGTGAGATCGAGGGAAGGGTTTTCCCCTTCTCCGGACGATGCGCAGGCGCAATGGAAGCCCACCCGCTATTGGTCGGCGCGTGAGGCGGCGGAGCGGGGAATAGCGTTCCCGTTTCAAGGAACGGAGGCCGAAGCGGAAGAGCAGCTCGATGCGTTGCTGCGCCAGGCGATCCGGCTCAGGATGATTGCGGATGTTCCCCTCGGGGCGTTTTTGTCGGGAGGGATCGATTCGTCCCTGGTTGTAGCTCTGATGCAGGTTCAAAGTTCGGCGCCGGTGAAGACCTTCTCGATCGGATTTCAGGAAGCGGGCTATAACGAAGCAGGGGATGCCAAGCGAGTCGCGGAACATCTTGGGACCGATCATACGGAACTCTATGTGATGCCAGAGGAGGCCCGCGCGGTGATTCCCAAGCTGCCGGCGATGTACGATGAGCCGTTCGGAGATTCTTCACAGATCCCTATGTTTTTGGTGTCCCAGTTAGCCCGGAAACATGTGACTGTGGCCCTGTCGGGCGACGGTGGAGACGAATTGTTCGGCGGGTACAACCGGTATGTGTGGGGGCGCCGACTGTGGCCTCGGCTCGCGCCGATTCCTCAGCCGATCCGGGCCGGTTTCGGGTCGATGATTCGGTCGGTGACTCCCGATATGTGGAGCCGCCTCTATCGAGGGCTTTCCTTCTTGTTGCCGGAGGTACAGCGTCCGGGAGAACAGATTCACAAACTGGCCGGCTTGCTTGGGGCGCAGGATCCGGATGTGATGTACCAGACCATGGTCTCTCTCTGGGACCGGCCGGGAGAAACCGTTATCGGTGCAACGGAGCCTCGAACAACGTTGAACGACCGGGCGTCATGGCTGAGGGGTACCGAATGGTCGCTGCGCATGATGTACCTTGATTTGGTGACCTATTTGCCGGACGATATTTTGACGAAGGTGGATCGCGCGAGCATGGCGGTCAGTCTTGAAGCGCGGGTGCCGTTTCTGGATCATCGCGTGGTGGAGTTTGCGTGGACCGTACCGCTCTCAATGAAAATGAAGACCGAGGGCAAAGGGAAATGGTTGGTGCGCCGAGTGCTCGATCGGTATGTGCCTCAGGAATTGATCGAGCGGCCCAAGATGGGCTTTGGGATTCCGTTGGACTCGTGGCTCAGGAACGGCTTGAGAGACTGGGCCGAGGCGTTATTGGATGAGTCGCGGCTCCGACGCGAAGGGTATTTTGACCCGACTCCGATTCGAGAGAAATGGCGGGAACATCTCTCGGGTCAGCGCAATTGGCAGTTTGCACTTTGGAACGTGCTGATGTTTCAAGCGTGGAGTCAGCGGTGATATGGCCGCGGCTCGTCTATGTGGTGACGGAAGACTGGTACTTCTGGTCGCATCGTCTCGATCTAGCGCGGGCGGCACGGGAAGCGGGCTATGAGGTCATCGTGGCGACTCGCGTGACCGATCACGGAGAACGAATCCGAGACGAAGGGTTTCAGCTCGAGCCGCTGGAGATGGTCCGTCGGAGCCGCAATCCGTTTCGCGAGGTGATGGCCATCGCCGAACTCGTGCGGCTGTACCGGCGCGTCAGACCCGATGTGGTCCACCATGTGGCCATGAAGCCGATTCTGTACGGATCCCTGGCGGCGTGGTGTACCAGAGTTCCGGCGGTCATCAACGCATTCGCTGGTCTTGGGTATGCCTTCATGAACGAACGGAATGGGCTGGTGCGCTGGTGCGTGAAGACGGCGTTACGAATCGTACTCCGTTTGGGCCATTCAGTCGTACTGGTTCAAAATCGTGATGATCAGGACCGGCTCGTCGGAGAGGGGGTGGTTCCTGCTTCTCGAACGAGGCTTATCGCAGGGTCGGGCATTGATGTCGCTCTGTACTCCTTACAGCCCCAGCCGTCCGGTATCTCGGTAGTTGTTCTGCCTGCACGTATGCTCTGGGACAAAGGCGTTGGGGAATTTGTCGAGGCTGCCAGATGGTTGAAGCAAAAAGGCGTCCATGCCCGGTTCATTCTCGTGGGTCGACGGGATGAACATAACCCAGCGGCTATTCCTGAAATCCGCCTAAAGGAGTGGGTGCAGGAAGGGGTGGTTGAGTGGTGGGGACATCGAGAGGATATGCTGGCTGTCTATGCAGCAGCCATGCTCGTCGTGCTGCCGTCGTATCGAGAGGGGCTTCCCAAAGTGTTGTTGGAAGCGGCAGCCTGTGGCAAGGCCATAGTGGCCACGGATGTTCCCGGTTGTCGGGAGATCGTACGGGATCGGTTTAATGGGTTGCTGGTTGCCTCAAAGGACTCCGCGGCGTTGGCGGCGGCCATTGAAGAACTGCTATCCAACCAGGCGTTGCGAGAGGTTATGGGACAGCGAAGCCGGACCCGTGTTCTGGCGGAATGGTCCAGCCCACGGATCACCGAACAGGTACTAGGCCTCTACCGTGACATGGTGACGGCCTCGGCGATTGATCGTTCTCATGGATATGCATGAGCAAAGTGCTGGTCACAGGTGCTGCAGGGTTTCTGGGAACATCGCTCGTCGAAAAGCTCTGCCGATCGGGCTATCACGTGCGGGTTGTTCTTCGTGATTCGTCGCATCCCATCTCACAATTGGGAAATGTCGAGACGGTGGTCGCCGACATCCGCGATGCGAAGAATGTGCAGGCCTTAGCGAGTGGCTGCGGAGCCATCGTGCATCTGGCGGCCAAGGTTCATGCGCTCGATGATTTCAGAGAAGAGCAGGACTATGAAGCCGTCAATATCGACGGGACGAAACACATCCTGGATGCAGCCGTGAGGTCCGGGGTAAATCGTATCGTGTTTGCCAGTTCGGTCAAAGTCTTCGGCGAAGAGACGATCGGATGTGTCGATGAAACACAGGTTCCCGATCCCAAGACTGCCTATGGCCGGTCAAAATGGCTGGCGGAGCAACTTGTCTCGGAGTATGCAGTGCGATATGGTCTCACTGCTGTCTCGCTTCGTCTACCGATGGTCTATGGTCCGACAAAGAAAGGTAACCTGTATCGGATGATCGAGGCGATCGATCATGGGCGGTTTCCGATTTTGCCTCGTCTCTCGGCGGTCCGAAGCCTCTTACACGTGGAGAATTTTGTACAGGCCGTATTGCTGTGTCTTCGTGCGCCACGTTTTCAACAAGAGGCGTATATCGTGACCGATACTGCCCCCTATTGCGTGACCGACCTCTACGACTGGTTGCGAGCCGGATTAGGGAAAGCACTTCCGAGATGGCGAGTGCCGCTCTGGATGCTCAAAAGCGGCGCGCGATGCGGCGATGTGCTCCAGGCTATCAGTGGGAGCCCTGCTCCCTTGACGACACAGCAACTGACCAAGCTCATCGGCTGTGCCTGGTACAGCTCAACGGCCATCACGCATGAATTGGGATATCAAGCCGCGTATTCTTTCGAGAAAGCGGTCCCCGATCTGATCGCGTTTTATCGTGATGTGGGACGACCAGGCTGTTGAGACGATCTCATCGGCTGGATTCTTGTGTCGCCTACGTCCGAGTAGACAGAGTGACACCCTCGGTATATCCAGGTTCGAAGGCTCGTGCGTCTTGATTTCAATGTAAAAATGAGTCATAGAGCTTGCCCAAGTCAGCGAGGTCCTTCTGGTTTAGAGGCAGGACGTTTTTTAGAGTTCCAACCTAACAAGGCAGCACTGTCAACATGTCGATCATGATGATCGCCTTCCCAGGATTGTTTGCATTTGTACTGGCCTGGTGGTTCACCAACCGGTTATGTTTGCCTGGATCATTCCTCTCCATCCTTGCGCATCCCAACGAACGCACATTGCATTCCATGCCGACTCCTCAGACAGGAGGGTTAGCCGTCATTGGCAGTGTGGTGATCAGTCTCATTCTGGCTGCCAGTGTATTGGCGATTGCTCAACCCTCGAAGGCGGTGTTGCCGAAAGGCGTGGCGTCAGGGAGTCTCTGGATCGTGGTGTCGATGCTTCTCATTTTTGTCGTGTCCTTCATCGATGACTGTGTCGGTCTTCCTGCTGTTCTCCGATTGGGTGTCCAAGCCGTCTCTGCGTTCATCATTATCGGGGGTGTGGGCTTAACCTTATCGTCTATCCCAATACCGGGGGGACCGAACATCCTGCTTGGAATAGCCACAATTCCTGTGAGCGTCCTTGTCCTCTTGTGGATGGCGAACCTCTATAACTTCATGGACGGTATGGACGGCTTTGCGGGCGGAATGACGTTTTTTGGGTTTGGATTCCTCGCATATTTTGGGTGGCAAGCCCACTTCCCGGTCATGCTCATCATCGCCGTGTTCGTGGCGATGGCCGCTCTGGGATTTCTTACCCATAATTTCCCACCCGCGCGTATCTTCATGGGCGATGCAGGGAGCATCACGGTTGGGTTCTTGGCGGGGACATTGATGATTCTTGGCGTTCGCGACGGGATATTCGAGCTATGGGTTCCGATCATGATCTTCTCCCCGTTCATCGTGGATGCAACGATCACTTTGATCTGGCGGATGCTCCGTCGCAAAAAGATTTGGCAAGCTCACCGTGAACACTATTATCAACGGTTGGTTTTGAGCGGATGGACCCATCGTCGAACTGTGCTCGCGGAGTATGGAGTCATGGTGCTGTGCGGAGGACTGGCCGTTCTGTATCATCACTCGACGGACAGCTGGAGGCTCGTGATTCTTGGCGTGTGGGTGGGTGTCTTTCTCGTTCTCGGGAGACTGGTATATAAATTGGAACAGCGACGAACCGCTTCCGGAACGCCTCACAGTCTTGCTGCGACTCGTGTCAGCACTCCTGTACCCGTTGTAGCGCCCCAAGACTCTCCACGAGTCACCGTCAAAGTGTAGCTTGATCTTGCCTGAACATGACAGCACTCTATTTTGTCGAACATCTGTGATTGTTTTCGCATGCAAGAAATGAGTTGGGGCCTTGACCGCTTGCAAAGAGAAGCGAGACGAGCGGCAGGCTGGTTGGCCACGGCTTTGGGATTCACGATTCCCATTTGGGTTGTAGCGGACAGTATTCTTGTCATCCTACTTGTCGCCTGCTGGGGTGTCAGTGGAAAGTGGCGGGAACGAGGTCGTCGAGTTATTTCTAACCCCGTGGGGTTGAGCGCCTTGTTACTCTTTGGCTGGTTGCTCGTGGGAACTCTATGGGGGATGGGTTCGCTAGGGGAAAGAATGCTCGCGGTGAAGAAGTACGCTGATCTCCTACTCATTCCGCTGTTGGCTTCGATGGCGATTGATGCCCAAGAGCGTCATCGCGCGATTCTTGCTTTGGCGGCCTCGTTGATCGTGACATTGATGCTGTCTCTTGCCTTCAGTGGGGGGGGGCTTCCAGCCGGCTGGGTTATCAATTGTGATTCGTCCACCCCCTGTGCATTTCCCAAACCCACTACCTGTGATTCGTCCAACCCCTGTATATTTAAAAAGCACACTACACACAACATACTCATGGCATTCGGGGTGCTATTGTTCGGGGTGTTGGCCTGGAAATCCTCACGCCGATGGGTCCGATGGGGGTGGGCGGGGGCGTCATGCCTGGCGGCGGGCAATGTCTTATTGATGGTACAAGGCCGAACAGGGTATGTGGTGTTGGCCGGGCTTGCCATGGTGGCGTTCCATATGTATTTCGGGTGGCGAGGTATGGTGGCGGCGGTCGTCGCCATCAGTGTGACATTTTCGGCTGCCTATCAAGTCTCGACATCGTTCCATGATCGCGTCGACCTTGTCGCCACCGGTGTCGCGCAATGGAATCCCCAGACGGCTACGTACGATGGGGTTACCGAGCGAATGGAATTTTTTCATTACACCGTCGAGATCATTCAGGATCATCCGCTGATGGGCGTCGGTACCGGAGGGTTTACGCAAGCCTACGCTCTACATGTGCAAAAACTTGGCCTGCCTGTCCCAACTCATCCGCACAATCAATATCTCCTGGTTATGGTGCAAGTCGGCATTGTCGGGTTCGGTCTGCTGTTTTGGCTCTTTGTCCAACAATGGCGATCGGCATTCCTTGTCGGGGATGCCAGCTACGGACTGCTTGCCAGAGGGTTGGTGGTCACGATCGCGATCGGCTGTCTTTTTCAACCCGCGCTCAATGACCATACCGAGAAACTGTTTTACTGCTTGTTTTCCGGTCTCATGTATTCCGGGACTGATCCGCAACCGGATGGCAGGACATGAGTATTTCGGTTTATATCATCGCCTATAACGAAGCGAAGAAGATCGCCGATACCATTAACAGTGTGCTGTGGGCCGACGAAATCATCGTGGCCGATTCTGCCAGCACCGACGAGACGGTGCGGATTGCACAGGACTTGGGAGCCCGCGTGGTCCAGGTTCCGTTTCATGGATTTGGCCATCTTCGAAATCAAGCCATTAAATCCTGTACGCATGAATGGATTTTCAGTCTCGATACGGATGAACAGTGCACGCCGGAGGTCCGTGACGAAGTTCTCATGATCCTTTCCGGAACTCCCGCGCACGACGCCTACCTTGTACCGAGGCGGAATTATTTCATGGGTCGCTGGATCAAGCATTCCGGCTGGTATCCGAATTTCCGGCAACCTCAATTATTCAGGAAAGGGTCGATGAAATACGTGGAGTCTCCCGTCCACGAGGGGTACGAATTACTGACTGCCAAACCGGTTGGTCGGTTGGGACATGCCATTTGGCAGATCCCGTTCAGGGATTTTGAGGAGGTTGTCAAGAAGGCCAATCGGTATTCGTCGCTTGGGGTCCTGAAGCTCGCTGATCAACGAGTGTCGATGGGGACCGCGTTGTTTCATGGCATCTGGTCGTTCCTCAAGCATTATGTCGCGAAGCGGGGGTTTCTGGACGGCTGGCCAGGCTTTGTCATTGCCTTCGGAAATTTTGAAGGAACGTTTTATCGGTATGCCAAGCGGTTCGAGCAACAAGAGAAGTGGGCGCTTCCCAAACAAGCGCCTCTTCACCGCCGCGTCGACTCACCATCGAAATGAAAACAACGGTGATTGTGACGACGTACAATCGTCCTGATGCGCTGGCGGTTGTATTGGAAGGCTACTGTGGCCAAAGCGATCAAGCGTTTGGGCTTGTAGTTGCAGATGACGGATCGAAAGAGGAGACCGCTGAGGTCGTGCGGCAATTTGTGCGGCGCGCACCATTCCCGCTGACGCATGTCTGGCACGAAGACCGCGGATTTCGGGCCGCCGCCATCCGCAATCGCGCCGTCGCATCGACGGACGCCGACTATGTGGTGTTCACAGATGGTGACTGTGTCCCTTCGCGCCATTTCGTGCGTGTCCATAAGCAACTGGCTGAGCCAGGGTACTTCCTCGGATCGAATCGTGTGTTGCTCTCGGCTGGGTTGACGAGCCGTGTCCTGAACCAGCGGTTGCCGATTCATGCGTGGAGAGGAGTCGATTGGATACAGTCCTGGTTTCGGCGCGAAGTCAATCGCGTACTTCCGCTGATACAACTGCCCGATGGTCCGTTTCGAAAATGGACACCGGATCGTTGGGAAGGCATCAAGACGTGCAACTTTTCTGCTTGGCGGGCCGACCTCATTCGTGTGAATGGATTGGACGAATCGTACGAAGGGTGGGGGTTAGAGGATTCCGACTTGGTCATTCGACTGCTCCATGCCGGAGTGAAGCATAAGAGCGCGCGCTTCGCCTCGACGGCGTTTCATTTATGGCATCCCGAGCAGGATCGCATGAAACTACCAGCTAATCAGAAACGGTTGGAGGATCTGTTGCGGTCGACAACCGTGAGAGCCACCATTGGCCTAGATCAGGGTGGTGGTCTCTGATGTCGACCGACGAGGTGCTCTGTGATGAGAGTGCTGGTTATGAGATGAAGCGGGATATACGAAGCGTGCTGGTTGTGTGTACGCGTCGGATCGGAGATGTCCTGTTGGCGACGCCGGTCGTGCGATCCCTCAAGCGTGCGTATCCCGAGGCAACCATCGACATGCTCGTGTTTGAAGGAACACAGGATGTGGTGGCCGCGAATCCCGACGTCCACCGAACTTTGGTGATTGCTGAACGTCCGCCGATTGGCCCTCATCTGGCACTGCTTTGTTCTCTCTGGCGTCGATACGACCTCGCCCTGTCGGTCTTGGCTGGTGACCGTCCGACGTTTCATGCCTGGGCCGCGGGACGATATCGTATGGGCACGCTATTGGACGATAGGAAATCGTGGTGGAAACGAAGGCTGCTCCATGAATGGGTTCCTTTTGACAATCTCCATACCCATACCGTCGCCATGAATCTCCGGTTACTTGCGCCATTGCAGATCAAACCGTTTGGAACACCAGTCGTGAGTTGGACCCACGGGCACGAAGAATCCGTTCATCGCCTGTTTTCTCGAATACGCACTTCTCAGCGATACGCGGTGTTCCATGTCTCGCCCAAGTTTGCCTATAAGACCTGGACCGCCGAGGGGTGGGTGGCGCTTGGGCGGTGGTTGATCGACCAGGGGATGGCGGTGGTTGTGACAGGCATGGAATCAGCCGAGCAGAGGTATTGTGAACAGGTCCTCCACGGGTTGCCTGATGCGGTGAATCTCGTCGGTTTTCTGACGTTACCGGCGCTCGGCTATCTCCTCAGCCGAGCGGTCCTTTATGTTGGAACGGATACGGCCGTCAGTCATATGGCAGCTGCGGTCGGTGTGCCGGCCGTGGTGCTGTTCGGACCGTCAAATCCGGTGAAGTGGGGACCCTGGCCAAAGGACTTCCCGGCAACAGCGCACAGTCCATGGCGCAAGCAGGGATCTCAGCGACAGGGGAATGTGTTTCTGATTCAAGGAGAAGGCGATTGCGTGCCGTGCCTTGCTGAAGGCTGCGATCGCCACGTCAACAGTTTGAGTGACTGTCTCCAGCGAATGTCTGTGCATCGGGTCATCGAGGCCGTTGAAGCCATGCTCCGGGAGCGGGAGATCAACGCCGGAGTACCAACCGGCGTATGAAACAGTCAGCCACGAAACTCTTCCATTCCCTCTCGAGTCGATTTGGAGATCGAGTACTCAGGTACCGGTCGATTCTCGTTATTGGTGTGGAACTGCTATTGATTTTCGCAGCGAACCTGACTGCCTTTGCGTTGCGATTCGATGCGGATGCTCCTCCCGAGTATCGGAGGATCATGTGGGATTTTATGCCTGCCGTGCTGCTGATGTACGGTGCCGGTTTGTGGGTGTTTGGGATTCAGCGAGGGCTCTGGAGATATGTCGATCTTCGCGATCTCTGGAGAATTCTACTAGCCGCATCGAGCAGCTCCGCGGTGTTTTATGGGGTGATCCATCAACTTGGCGGCGTGACGCAGTATCCTCGATCCTTGATCATCCTGACGGGGCTGTTGACGGCGCTGTATTTAGCAGGGATCCGATTGGCTGTGCGGGGATTCCGCGAGTGGATTCAGATATTTGATCCGGCCGCGCGCCGGGTTTTGATCGTCGGCGCAGGACATGCGGGTGAGCTGTTAGTCAGGGACATGTTGTACGACGCGAATTATCGCTGCTGCCCTGTGGGGTTCGTTGATGATGATCCGATCAAGCGCAAGATGAACATTCATGGGATTCCTATTGTGGGAGTCATTTCTGATATCAAGAAGGCTGCCGAACGGCTGAACGTCGACGAGATCATTGTGGCCATTCCTTCCGGTTCCACAACCGTGAAGCAAAAGATTCTGGCTGCGTCAGAAGGTTGTTCAGTGCCGATCAAGACGTTACCCGATGTCAAGCAATTACTCGGTGATCCTGTCTCTCTTCAGCACGTGCGGCCGATGAGTCTGGAAGATTTGCTGCAGCGTGAGCCGATCCAGACGGATCGCCAAGAACTATATCCTCTCATATCTGGGAAGACGTTGCTCGTCACTGGAGCGGGAGGTTCGATCGGATCGGAATTGTGCCGGCAGATCGCGCAGTACAATCCTCAGTCACTCGTCTTGTTCGAACGGTATGAAAATGCGCTTCATTCGCTCATGCTGGAGTTGAAGGCAGCGTTCCCAGCCGTGAAGATCCTCCCAGTTATCGGAGATGTCACGGTTCCCGACCGCGTGTCGGAGGTGTTCCAACAGGCCGGACCGGATATCGTGTTTCATGCTGCCGCACATAAGCATGTTCCACTGATGGAGCTGAATCCGAAGGAGGCGATTCGCAACAATGTTCTCGGGACCCGTGTGGTCGCTGAAGCTGCTCTGAAAGCAGGTGTGGATCGATTCGTCTTGATATCCACCGATAAGGCCGTGAATCCATCGAGCGTTATGGGAGCGACCAAGCGGATTGCCGAGCATGTGATGCAGGAGTTTCAGCGAACAGGCTTGACCAAGTTTACGGTTGTGCGGTTCGGCAATGTATTGGGGAGCAACGGGAGTGTGGTGCCGCTGTTTTCTGAGCAAATCCGGAAGGGCGGTCCGGTGACCGTGACTCATCCGGAGATCAAGCGATTTTTCATGACCATTCCGGAGGCGGTGCAGTTGGTGTTGCAGGCGAGTGTGATGGGGCAGGGTGGAGAGGTGTTCGTTCTTGATATGGGGGAACAAATCAAAGTCGTCGATCTGGCGAGAAATATGATCGTGCTGGCCGGTCTGGTCCCGGATAAGGATATTCAGATAGTATTTGCCGGTTTGCGGCCAGGAGAAAAGTTGTACGAAGAACTATTTGAGGACAGTGTGCAAGTCGAGTCCACGACCCATCCCAAGATCCATCGAGCTGTGGGGACCCCGGTTCCTGTGGGCGAGCTGAGCGAATGGGTGGAGTCGTTGCCGACGATGCTCCCGAAAAGCGACGAAGAAGAACTGCTTCAAGATCTCAAGCGGCTTGTGCCGAGTTTTCAGTCGGTCTCGGCTCAACAGGTGTCCCGATAGGTGCTGCTACCATTGATCGACGTCATTCACGCCTCGTCCGATTGCGGCGCATAAGCTCATAAGAGGAAGATGAGTATCCTGGTCACCGGCGGAGCCGGATTTATCGGCGCCAACTTCGTTCTCGACTGGCTGGCACAACACGATGAGCTCATCATCAATCTTGATAAGCTCACCTATGCAGGGAATCTGGAGAATCTTGCCAGCGTGGACGGAGATGCACGGCATATCTTTGTGCGAGGCGATATCGGTGACACGGCACGTGTCGACCGACTGTTACACGAGCATCGACCTCGTGCCGTCATCAATTTTGCCGCTGAAAGCCATGTCGATCGCTCCATCCACGGCCCTGGAGAATTCATTCAAACGAATATTGTGGGCACGTTTCACCTGCTTGAATCTGTGCATGCCTATTGGGATGCACTGGAAGGTGAATCCAAAGCGTACTTCCGTTTTCTACATGTGTCCACCGACGAAGTGTACGGCTCGTTAACAAAAGATGCGCCGGCCTTTAACGAAACGAGTCGTTACGAGCCCAACAGCCCCTATTCGGCCAGCAAGGCGTCGAGTGATCATCTCGTGCGCGCGTACCATCACACCTACGGGCTGCCGGTACTCACAACCAACTGCTCCAATAACTACGGCCCGTACCATTTCCCCGAAAAACTCATCCCGCTGGTTATCCACAATGCGCTGGCTGGCAAAGCCTTGCCTCTTTACGGTGACGGCCAACAAATCCGTGACTGGCTCTATGTCAAAGACCACTGCAGCGCCATACGCCGGGTGCTCGAAGCGGGACGTGTGGGTGAAACCTATAACGTCGGTGGCATGAATGAAAAAGCTAATCTCGAGGTTGTTCATGCTCTCTGCGACATTCTGGATGAACTTGCTCCACCAGCGACAAGCCACTTATCCCTGACCAGTTACCGATCCCTGATCACCTTCGTGAAAGATCGTCCCGGTCACGATCGCCGCTATGCGATGGACACGAGCAAGCTTGAACGCGAACTGGGCTGGAGGCCTCGAGAGACGTTTGACACTGGCATCCGTAAGACGGTCGTGTGGTATCTGGCGAATCAGCGCTGGGTGACCAACGTGACGAGTGGTGCATACCGCGAGTGGGTCAGTCGACACTATGGTGCCTGAATAGGATGAGGATCCTCGTAACTGGCAAACATGGTCAGGTTGGTTTTGAATTGCAGCGAGCCCTAGCTCCCGTCGGTGAAGTCTGTGCTGTGGATCAGCTGGAATGTGATTTGTCTGATGCCGCGGCGCTTCGTGCATTAGTGCGGTCGTTCAAACCTCACGTGATCGTCAATCCGGCAGCATATACTGCAGTGGACAAAGCAGAATCAGAGCCTGAGCTTGCCCATGCCATCAATGCTGTCGCTCCTGGAGTGATGGGAGAAGAAGCAGCCAAAGGGAATGCATGGGTTGTCCATTATTCGACCGACTACGTCTTCGATGGCACCAAGTTGGGTGCCTATGCTGAAGAGGATCTGACGAACCCCCTCAGTATCTATGGGCGAACCAAACGTGATGGCGAGATCGCGCTCCAAGCAAGTGGTGCTCGACACGTGATCTTTCGAACAAGCTGGGTGGTTGGGGCGCACGGCAGCAATTTTGCTAAAACTATTCTGCGATTGGCTGTGGAACGAGAAAGCTTGAATGTGGTGGCTGATCAACATGGTGCGCCAACGTCTGCCGCTTTATTAGCTGATGTGACGGCTCATTTGATTCGGCAAGGGCAGCATGAGGGAGACGAAGACTTTCCCTTTGGTTTGTATCATCTTGTGGCTAGCGGGGAGACGAACTGGTGTGACTATGCTCGGTTTGTCGTGTCGGAGGCCCTCGCCCTCGGTAAGTCGCTCAAGCTCTCGCCGGATTCCATCCGTGCGATTCCTTCATCGGACTATCCTACTGCCGCCACACGTCCTTCTAATTCACGAATGGATACTGGCAAGTTGCGTAGGACCTTTGGTTTTGAGTTGCCTGATTGGCAAAGTGGTATTCGACACATTCTTCAACAAGTTGTGGTGAAACCATGATCGCACGCAAAGGCATCATCCTCGCTGGTGGAACAGGGAGCCGCTTGCATCCGGCCACACTCGCGATCAGCAAACAATTGTTGCCGGTGTTTGACAAGCCGATGATCTATTACCCGCTCAGCACGCTCATGCTGGCCGGGATTCGGGACATCCTCATTATCTCCACGCCCCAGGATACCCCTCGGTTTGAACAGCTTCTGGGAAGCGGGAACCAGTGGGGGTTGAATATTCACTATGCTGTACAGCCATCTCCCGATGGTCTTGCGCAAGCGTTCATCATCGGAGAATCCTTCATCGGAGATGATCTTTCAGCCCTGGTATTGGGCGATAACATCTTTTATGGCCATGATTTTCATCGATTGCTGGACAATGCGATGATCCGCACCGAAGGCGCGAGCGTGTTTGCGTACCATGTGCAGGATCCGGAGCGCTACGGGGTTGTCGATTTCGATTTAGGAGGAAAGGTCCGTTCACTGGAAGAAAAACCCAAACAACCGAAATCCAACTATGCCGTAACCGGTCTCTACTTCTACGATCAACAGGTGGTTGACCTGGCCAAAAGCCTGAGACCTTCCCTACGAGGTGAATTGGAGATTACGGACCTGAACCGCATTTACCTGGAACAAGGACAGCTGAATGTCGAAGTCATGGGCCGAGGCTATGCTTGGCTGGATACTGGGACCCATGAATCGCTGCTCGACGCCAGCCAGTTTATTGCCACACTGGAAAACCGGCAAGGCTTAAAGGTGGCGTGTCCGGAAGAAATCGCCTACAGGCAACAGTGGATTAACGCTGCCCAATTGATAGCACTCGCGCAGCCATTGGCTAAGAATGGCTACGGGCAATACCTGCTGCGGGTGCTTGAAGAAAAGCTGTTTTCTTGATGCAATCAACTTGATGAAGCACCCATAAAGTGTGACTCCCCGAACCCGAAGTTTGTGGTGGAGATCGCTGGTGTTTCTTCAAGAGTATCAATCTGCAAATTAGAAGGGCCAGGGGGACTGTAGATTTTGTGCGGTGTAACCACCCTGTTCGGTCAATAACGTGATGCTTGTCTCGCTGTGGACCGGCTGGTCATGTTTTTATTTTGCAATGTCCTGCCTGTCGGGTATGATAGGTTTTGTCGAAGCTTCTCTGTGTAGGTCTCTTAGTCTTGGCGATTAAACCCACAACACGAAACTCCGCAAGCCGGTGGCCGTCCCGCACTCTACTCAAAGGGATCCGTCTATTTGCCACGGATGTGGACGGAGTGCTTACCGATGCCGGCATGTACTATTCCGAATCGGGCGATGAATGGAAAAAGTTCAACACCCGAGATGGAATGGGGATCAAACTGCTGCAGAGGGCCGGCCTCATTACGGCAATTGTGACGCAAGAACGAACCAGGCTGGTTGCTCGACGGGCGGAAAAACTTGCCATCCCTGAGTTGCATCAAGGAGTCATGGACAAGTTGTCGGTGATTCGTGATATGGCCACGCGACATGGCCTCTCTCTCAGGGAAGTCGCGTATATTGGTGATGATGTCAACGACATTGAGGCATTGCAGGCAGTGGGATTCTCAGCAGCTCCGGCGGATGGGCTTCCACAAGTCTTGAAGGTCGTCGACTACGTATGTCGACAGAAGGGTGGGGAGGGGGCGGTGAGGGAACTCGCAGAAATGATACTCCTTTCTCATCCTGGGTCGAAGAACACGAACAAGTGGCGTTGAGAGGGAGGCATGGCTCGTACATACCCACTATATCCGGTGATCATGGCGGGGGGGAGCGGGACTCGATTTTGGCCCTTAAGCCGTCATCTATTTCCGAAGCAACTCTTACGGATCGGTGGCGAGCACACGTTGATTCAGCAGACAATGCGACGTGTCCTCGGTTGCGCGCCAGCCGCCAACGTGCTTATTTCAACGAATGCGGCGCAAGCTGATCTCATTCGAACGCAACTGATTGACTGGAAAGAGGACCTCACGAACGGATTTCTCCTCGAACCAGAAGGTCGCAACACGGCACCTGCGATCGCGCTTGCCGCTCTTGAAGTGTCGGCACGCGACCCGGATGGTCTCATGCTGGTAGTTCCCGCCGATCATGTGGTGACGGGGCAGCGTGACTTCGAAGCAGCGGTTCAATTGGCCGCACAATTAGCTGCGGAAGGCTACCTGGTGACGTTTGGGATCAAGCCGATTCGACCGGAAACCGGGTATGGCTATATCAAACCGAAAAACAAGGCTCTGTTGGGTGTGCGGGGTAAATTGCGAGGGTATCGCGTCCAAAAGTTCGTGGAGAAGCCCAATGCGACGAAGGCCGCTAAGTACCTGAAGGCGGGTGACTATTTTTGGAATAGCGGCATGTTTGTCTGGCGTGCCGCGACGATTGTGGAAGAGATCCGCCGGCATCAGCCGGCCATTGCGACCGCGATGGATCGAATCAGGGAGCTGAAAGTGAGCGGGGCATCCACGCAGGTGATTGATGACGTTTATCGCGCGATCAAGCCGGTTTCAATCGACAACGGTGTCATGGAGCAGTCCTCGAAGGCGGCCGTGGTGCCAGTGATGTTTAAGTGGTCCGATGTCGGGAGTTGGGGCAGTCTGGACGAAGTGGCGGAGAAGAATAAGGCCGGCAATGTGGTGATCGGACGAGTGGTCGATCTGGAGAGTACGCGCTCGATCGTCTATGCGGATCGGCGTGTCGTCGCAACGATCGGGTTACAAGATATGGTGGTGGTAGATACCCCCGATGCGACGTTGGTGTGCCCCAAAGCGCGGGCGCAGGATGTGAAGAAGATCGTCGATATTCTGAAGCAGCAGCAAGCCCCTGAACATTTGGAACACCTGACGGTTCAGCGGCCGTGGGGATCGTACACCGTGTTGGAAGAGGGGCCTGGGTTCAAAGTGAAACGCGTCACGGTAAGTCCCGGAGGCCGTCTTTCGCTCCAACTCCATCGCCAACGCAGTGAGCACTGGGTTGTGATAGCTGGGACAGCGCGTGTCACGAGAGGAGAAGAAATCTTTGATTTGCAGGTCGGACAAAGTACGGCGATTCCGATGAAGACACAGCATCGACTAGAAAATCCAGGGAAAGAGATCGTGCATATCATCGAAGTACAGAACGGACCGTATCTTGGTGAGGATGATATTGTGCGGTTTAAGGATGATTACGGACGTGCGAAAAACTGAACGGAAAAAGTCATACAGTCACTCCCACTAGGCTTTCAACTTTACGACTTTCAGACTTGAAGACTGTGCAACAAGAGGACTGAACGAGGAACTATGGGTTTGTTTCGCGAATACGATCTGAGAGGAATTGTCGGCAGCGAATTGACCGGAGATCTGGCTGAGCGGGTGGGCCGTGCTTACGCCACGTACGGGGTGAAGCGTGGAGTGAAGACGATCAGCCTGGGGCGTGACGGGCGGCTCAGTTCTCCGTCCTTGCACAAGGCGCTGCTCAAGGGACTGCTCGCGGGCGGACTCGATGTGATCGATATCGGGATTTGCACCTCACCACTCGTGTATTTTTCTTTGTTCACGCTGCCGGTCGGCGGCGGTATCATGATTACCGGAAGCCACAATGCGGCGGAATATAACGGCTTTAAGATCTGTGTCGGTCAGTCAGCTATTTATGGAAATGAAATTCAGGAACTTCGAAGGGTGATGGAAGCAGGGGAATTCGTATCGGGGAACGGTCGTCTCTCCGAGCATCCAATTATTCCTGACTATCTGGCGTACCTCCAGAAAAGCTTCTCTCATGTCGACGCAAACCGGCTGCATGTCGTGATCGATAGTGGAAACGGCGCAGCGTCTCTGATTGCCAAACAAGCTCTTGAATTGCTGGGTTGTAAAGTGACCGGGTTGTATTGCGATCTTGACGGACGCTTTCCTAACCATCATCCGGATCCTACGGTGCTTGAAAATCTCGCTGACCTCATGCAGGCCGTGAAAAGTCACCGAGCTGACGTAGGGATCGGATATGACGGGGATGCGGACCGAATCGGGGCGATTGATGAGCAAGGGGAGGTGCTGTGGGGTGACCGTTTGTTAGTCATCTATTCGCGGGAGATCCTGGCCGCAAAACCAGGCAGTACGATTATTTCTGAAGTCAAGGCGTCGCAAAGTCTCTATGACGATATTGCCAAGCGAGGCGGACGTGGGATCATGTGGAAGACTGGCCATTCGCTGATCAAGGCAAAGATGAAAGAGGAATCGGCGGTATTGGCCGGTGAAATGTCCGGACACATGTTCTTTGCGGATCGATATTTTGGGTACGACGATGCGGTCTATGCGTCTTGTCGCCTTGTTGAAATCCTGGCGAAGACCCAACATCCGCTTTCCACGTTAGTCGCCGACTTACCCAAAACGGTGGTGACTCCAGAGATACGGGTGGACCTTCCTGATACGGTCAAATTCAACGTCGTGGAGCGGGTTCGCCTGAGATTCTCGGAGTATTTGCAGAGCAAGCAAGGCCTTGGGCCGAGCAAACTGGTGCTGCGAGACCTCATTACGATCGACGGTGTCCGTGGGATATTTGATGATGGATGGGGGCTCATCCGTGCCTCCAACACGCAACCAGCCTTGGTGCTCAGATTTGAGGCGACGTCCTCTGCACAGCTGAACCTCATTCGAGCGATCGTCGAGGAGGAACTCCTGGAGGCGAAACGAGCGGTCGGGTGTTAGTGGCTGCCATGGTCTGGCCCGATCGAATTCCCGATGTCTCCCGCATGTGCCGCTCTGCTTTGATTGTAGTTGCCGTGTTGCTCCTGCTCTTATCTACTGGTTCAATTGAAGCTCACGCTCAAAGTGAACTCAAGCGTCCTTTTCAGGTTGGTGAACGGCTGACCTATGAGGTGTCCTGGCTCAATATGACAGCTGCGATTGCTGTGATGGAAGTGGCTCAGATGGCGGGCCCGAACGATCGATCGGTTGCCAAGTTGGTGGGAACGGCGCATTCGACACCGATCATCACGAAGTTCTTTCCGGTGGATAATCGAGTTGAGTCGGAGCTGGATCTGGAGTCACTGGCTCCGGATCATATGACCTTTCGTCGGCGCGAAGGGAGAAAGAAAGAAGATATCGAGTATGTCTTCCATCAAAAAGAAGGCATGGTCACGGCTGTCAGAGGAGGTGCGACGGAGTCGCTTCCTATCCCAGCCGGGACACAGGACATCATCTCATGCTTGTACTATACGCGGACAGTCTTGCCACCGAATCCGGGGACTTCACTGAAAATGAACGTGTACCACGATAAGAAGAATCGCCCGGTCGAAGTTCTTGTCGAGGCGATCGAGACCATTGAAGGGGCCTGGGGAAAGGCAGAGACGGTTCGGGTATTGGTGATCATGCCGTTCCATGGGCTGTTCATGAATCAGGGGAACATCCGCGTGTGGGTTACCAACGATGACAGGAAGACTCCTCTTCGGATGAAGGCGAAGGTCGTGCTTGGGTCCATTGTCGCTGATTTGGTGGACGGCTTTCCGGAAACCGCTTCTCCAAAGCAAGAGTATTGAACATCGATTGTTGTTCGCACGGGTCAAACCCGCTATACTGATCGTCATTATGCGAGAATTTCCCCTTACCTTAAGCCGCTTTATCATTCAGAATCAGGCCTCGCATCAAGATGCGACTGAGGAATTTTCCAGTCTGTTGACCCAGATCGGTCTTGTCGGCAAGCTCATTTCTGAAGATCTGCGGCGCGCCGGGCTGATCAACATCCTTGGAACGACCGGCGATACGAACGTGCAGGGAGAAACGGTCAAGAAACTGGACGCCATCGCCAACGATGACTTCGTCAAGGTCTTTCAACACAGCGGGTATGTCTGCGCATTGGCTTCAGAAGAAATGGAAAAGCCGATCTCAATGCCAGGCAATTGGCCGCAGGGGAAGTATATGCTGCTGTTCGATCCTCTTGATGGCTCCTCCAATACGGACAACAATATGCCTCTCGGGGCCATTTTTTCTGTGCTCAAGTATGATCGGGCTGACCGTTTGCCCACCGAAGGCGATATGATCCGTCGGGGAACCGACCAAGTTGCGGCCGGTTACTTGCTGTACGGATCGAGCACGATGCTGGTGTACACTGTCGGGCAGGGCGTGTATGGATTCACGCTTGAATCCGGCATCGGAGAATATCTTCTGTCCCACGCACAGGTCAGAATTCCTGACAAGGGCAAGGTCTACGCTGCCAATGAAGGGAACTATAACAAGTGGTCGGAGGGAACGAGGAAGTATGTGGATTCGCTCAAGGTCAGCGATAAGGCAACCGGTCGTCCGTACAGCGCTCGGTATTCGGGCTGTTTGGTGGCCGATGTGCATCGCCTGTTGCTCGGAGGCGGGATCTATCTCTATCCGGGCGAAGCCGACAAGCCAGAAGGGAAGCTTCGGCTGCTCTACGAGGCGAATCCACTGGCCTTTGTCGTCGAGCAGGCTGGCGGGAAAGCCTCGACAGGTACAGCGAGAATTCTGGACGTGGAAGCTAAAAAATTGCATCAGCGTGTGCCATTGATCATTGGGAGCCGTCTGGATGTTGAGCAGGCGGAAGCGTACATTCAGGGGAGAGCGTAATTACTCACGTCGTGTGACACTGGGACGTTCTCGGGAGGGAATCATGGGAGATCGGGTTCAAGAGATCCTCAGTTGGTACGGGAGTGACAATGCCGGGACGAAGACGAACATTGCGCGCATGTTGCGCTCCGGCAAGTTGGCGGGGACCGGCAAGTTGGTCATTTTACCGGTGGATCAAGGATTCGAGCATGGGCCGGCGAGGAGTTTTGCGCCGAATCCGTCCGGCTATAATCCGCACTATCACTTTCAACTTGCGATTGATGCCGGATGTAATGCCTATGCCGCCCCACTGGGTTTTCTGGAAGCCGGGGTCAATGAGTTTGCGGGCCAGATTCCCCTCATTCTCAAACTCAATAATCACGATGTGTTGCATGATGAGAAGGATCCGTTGCCCTCAGTAACCGGCAGTGTGAGGGATGCTCTTCGGTTGGGTTGTTCGGCCGTCGGATTCACGATCTATCCCGGTTCTTCCCATTGCAACGCCATGTATGAGCAATTGCAAGCGATTGCTGAGGAAGCGAAAGACAGTGGCCTTGCGGTGGTCGTGTGGTCCTATCCGCGAGGGTCGGTGTTGAGTAAAGAAGGTGAGACGGCTATGGATGTAGTCGCGTATGCAGCACAGATTGCGGCTCAATTGGGCGCCCACATTATCAAGGTGAAATTGCCGACAGCGCATTTGGAACAGGCTGCGGCCAAAAAGGTGTATGAATCGACGCAAATTCCAATCAAGACTCTGGCGGAGCGAGTGAAGCATGTCGTCCAGAGCTCGTTCGATGGTCGTCGGATCGTCATCTTTTCGGGCGGGGCCAAGAGCGAAGATAAAAACGTATTCGAAGAAGCTCGAGCCATTCGGGATGGTGGAGGCTTTGGCTCGATCATCGGGCGGAATTCATTCCAGCGTCCAAAGGCGGAGGCGACCAAGTTTCTGCAGACGATCATGGGGATTTACAGCGGCGAGATTCAGTGATCTCCCATGCAGTAGTGGTACGAGCGAAATGACACCATGAATCAAGTGGATTTTGAACGCAAACCGCCTCGCGGAATGAGAAGGTGGATGGTTGCCGCAACCTTGTTAACGGTTGGGATCGTCATAGGCTTTGTGGTTGCTTCGGACCTCGGCTGGTTGCCTGCTGGACATGCGGTTCCCGATGCATCTTCCATCGCCCCAACGCTCCCCATCGCCAGACCCGTGTCGACGGCTCCCCAGCCAGTTTTGGGCTGGGGCAGTCAAACATTTGTCGATATTGCCAAGTCGGTGAAACCAGCGGTGGTCAATATCTACGCGACCAAGAGCGGACGTTCTGAAGGTTCCGGGACAGCGCCGTTTGATGACCCATTGTTTAGAAAGTTTTTTGGCGACGAGTTTTTCAAAAAGTATGAACACCCGAAAGAACGAAAAGAGCGGGGGTTGGGGTCCGGCGTGATCGTTGAATCAAACGGACTCATCATCACCAACAATCATGTGGTCGGCAAGGCGGATGAGATTCGCGTCACGCTGTCAGATAAGCGCGAATTTAAGGCGAAGCTGATCGGGACTGATCCGAAGACCGATGTGGCCGTTGTGAAGATCGAGGCGACTGGGCTTCCGACCGTCGCGTGGGCCGATTCAGATAAGCTGGAAGTCGGGGAGTTTGTCCTGGCCGTCGGGAATCCGTTCGGACTGACACAGACCGTGACCTTGGGGATTGTCAGTGCTCTTGGGCGAGCCGCTGGTATTGCGGAGTACGAGGATTTTATCCAGACAGATGCAGCGATCAACCCCGGGAATTCAGGTGGAGCGCTGGTCAATGTGCGGGGTGAGCTGGTTGGAATCAATACGGCCATCTTCAGCCAGAGCGGCGGCAACATGGGTATCGGGTTTGCCGTGCCGAGCAATATGGCACAGTCGATTATGGGGCAACTGGTGCAGACGGGCAAAGTCGTTCGAGGGTGGCTTGGCGTCTCGATTCAAGAGCTCACACCGGAATTGGCCTCTCAGTTTGGAGTCACGGAAACAAAGGGTGTGCTGGTCAGTGATGTGATGGACGACAGCCCGGCGAAAAAGGCCGGATTCGAACGAGCCGACGTGATCATCGAGTATGATGGCAAGTCGATGGATTCACCAACCCACCTGCGCAATGCTGTGGCCCAGACTGCGGTTGGAAAGAAAGTTGTGGTGAAGCTGATTCGGGATAAGAAACCCAAAACCATTGATCTCACCATCGTTGAGCAGCCCAAGTCGATGTCACAAAGCAGCGATGAAGACGGAGGGGATGCAGCCACGCCGACGGGAATACTCTCCAGTCTCGATGTGCGAGAGTTAACCGAAGAATTAGCTAGCCGATTTGGGTTCAAATCCAGTGAACGGGGCGTGGTGATTGTTCGGGTCAAGCCCGGGAGCACGGCGGAAGAACTGGGAGTTCGTGAGGGGGATATCGTGCTCGAGGTGAATCGCCAAGCCGTCACGTCCGTGAAAACCTTTGAGCGAATCGCCGGAAAATTGCCGAAAGATCAAGCCGTCTTGCTATTGTTGAAACGCCAAGGGCGGACGATCTATCTCACGCTTCGCCCATGAGCCAGTCGGTGGGCAGGCCGTCATACAGTGACTGCAGAAATCCTAGACTCTTCACGTGAGTAACCACACCGTGGCTCTCGTCCCTGCCGCTGGACGAGGTCTCCGCATGGGCGGCGCTATTCCCAAACAATTTCTGGCCTTAGGCGGTGAACCGCTGGTGGTCCACTCGCTTCGTGTACTTCAGAACTCTCCCGTCATCCACGAGATTATACTGGCTGTGCCAGAGGCCGACCTCGACTATTGCCTCAATGACCTTGCCGTTCGATATGGCTTCTCAAAAATCACGAGGGTGGTCGCGGGTGGAAAGGAGCGCCAGGATTCGGTCCGGCATGCTCTCGAGCACGTGCCTGTCGAGACGGACATCGTGGTCGTTCATGATGCGGTACGACCGTTCCTGACTCTGGATATGGTGGCTCATGTGGTCGAGGCGGCTCGCCGCGTGGGCGGGGCCATCGTGGCCTTGCCGATGCGTGATACGGTCAAACAGGTTGGAAATAATCATCATATCGAACGAACGGTCGATCGCGGGCCGCTCTGGTTGGCACAGACGCCGCAGGCGTTCCAACGTGATCGATTGTTGGACGCCCACCGGAAAGCTCATGCAGACGGTGTGCGCGCCACCGATGACGCGTTCTTGTTCGAATGGGCAGGTCACCCAGTCGTGGTGGTGGAAGGGAGCGGAGAGAATATCAAGGTCACAAGGCCTGAAGATATGGTGATCGGTGAGGCCATCTTGGCCTCCCGTCAGTCTGGACGCATGAAAGGGACAACATGAGCAAGGGATTTCGTATTGGGTATGGCTATGACGTCCATCCATTGGGACCAGGGCGTAGGCTGATTCTTGGCGGGGTCGAAATTCCTCATAGCAAAGGGTTGGTTGGTCATTCTGACTCCGATGTGCTGGTTCATGCCGTTTGCGATGCCTTGTTGGGTGCAATGGGAGAGGGAGATTTGGGACGGCACTACCCCAGTTCGGATCCCAAGTACAAAGGAATCTCGAGCCTCAAACTGTTGGAAGATGTCATATCGAAGCTGAAAGTGAAGGGGTATCGAGTGGGAAATATTGATACTGTCATCGTGGCTCAAGCGCCTCGTCTTGGGCCGCATCTCGCGGCGATGCAGAAGACCATGGCAGAAGTCGCCGAGATCCTCCCTGAGTTAGTCAATGTCAAGGTGAAGAGCGGAGAAGGGTTAGATGCCGTGGGCCATGAGGAAGGCATGATCGCCCATGCCGTTTGTTTGATCGAGTCGGTCTGAGGTCGTAGGATATACTGCTGATGCTGGCGCACATTCAACAAGATCTCAAGGCGGTCTTTGATCGAGATCCGGCGGCAACAAGCAAGCTGGAGGTCATCCTTACGTACGCAGGCTTCCATGCGCTGTTGGCGTATCGAATTTCCCATTACCTCAAGTCGATGGGCGTTCCCTTCCTCCCGCGTGCGATTTCACAAATAGCCCGCTGGGTGACCGGTGTGGAGATTCATCCTGCTGCTAAAATCGGGACGGGGTTTTTCATCGACCATGGTATGGGAGTGGTGATCGGCGAAACGGCTGAGATTGGGGACTATGTGACTCTCTTTCAAGGGGTGACTTTGGGGGGAACAGGTAAAGAGCGTGGCAAGCGGCACCCGACATTGGGCAATCACGTGGTGGTTGGGGCCGGGGCCAAGATCTTGGGGGGGATTACGATTGGCGACAATGTGAAGATCGGGGCCAATTCTGTTGTATTGAAGAATGTTCCCCCCAATTCGACGGTCATCGGTGTGCCGGGACGCGTAATCAAGTCCCTGGGCGAACGGCTGCCGGATGCGACGATGGACCAAGTTGATTTGCCAGACCCCATCAGCGATCGCTTCCTGGCGCTTGAGCAGGAATTGATCGAACTCCGAAAAAGACTCGAAAATCCTGATGAGAAGTCCAATCCGTGACAGTGAGCGATACAGGCAGACTCGCGGACGAAATCAATCCGGCGCGGCGTGGTGCCGCGCCGGAATAACAGGACTAGGCTGAGAGGCAATCGCTCATGAATTGCTTCCGCTCGTCGCCCTTCAACTTCTTGTCGCCCGCCTCTTTATTGCACGTCTTCATCTTATTCTGCTGAGAACCCTTCCCGCCTCCGCCTTTCTCCGACTTGGCGGAGAGACAGTCCTTCATAAACTCCTTCCGCTCGTCTCCCTTTCCTTCGCCAAACCCTTTCGCATTCGCCTGTTCGTTACAGGTCTTCATCTTGTTCTGCGGTTGAGGTGCAGCGACGGCGAATGGAGTCGCTCCAAGGCTAACCATGAACAATGCAACGGTGATCACACGTAGCGCTGTCGACATACCAATTCTCCTTTATGGTGAGAGGTGAGATGCCCGTCTGAGCGGCATCTTAGCAAGAAAATACGTACTTGTCTGTTAGGAGTGGCTTGGGGCTTGTCGAGCATCAGCGATTCATGGGCGAAGAGAGCCTGTGTAGGACGTAGCCACTGAGAATGAAATTACGGCTTGGCGCTCAACAAGACAGGATGATTTCTTCGGAGGAAAAGGATATTCTCTGAAGGAAATCAATACACCGTAGCGGCATTCATCTTGACTTGTGTAGGTGGGAAGAGGGAAGGACAGCTATGAGCTCAACCCCAGGTATCACGCCAGCGTGTCAGTTTCGGACGCTTCTTTTGTCGGACCAGCTGGAATTTATCTGTGAAGCCCACAACGGCCTCAGCGCAAAGATCGTGCAAGAGGCTGGCTTTCGAGGGATCTGGGCGAGTGGCCTCTCGATCTCGGCCCAGTTCGGCGTTCGTGACAACAACGAGGCTAGCTGGACCCAAGTCCTGGATAATCTGGAATTCATGTCCGATGCGGTCACGATTCCCATTCTCCTTGATGGTGATACGGGATACGGCAACTTCAACAACATGCAGCGGCTCGTGCGCAAACTGGAGCAGCGACATATCGCCGCAGTTTGTATCGAAGACAAGCTCTTTCCCAAGACAAACAGTTTCATTAAGGGCGATGCTCAACCGATGGCGGACATGCAAGAGTTCTGCGGCAAGATCAAGGCAGGCAAAGACGCTCAGACTGATTCGGACTTTTGCATTATCGCGAGAGTGGAAGCCTTCATCTGTGGTTGGGGGTTGACGGAAGCCCTTCGCCGAGCCGAGGCCTATCGTCAGGCAGGCGCAGACGGCATCCTCATTCATAGTGCCTTGTCGGTGCCGGATGAGATCCTTGCGTTCAAGCAGGAATGGAGCAATCGATGTCCTGTCGTGATTGTGCCGACCAAATATTACGCCACGCCCACCGATGTGTTTCGGCAGCATGGGTTCTCAATGGTCATTTGGGCCAATCATATGCTCCGAACCGCCGTGGCCGCTATGCAGAGAACCGCGCGGACCTTGAAAGAGCAGCAACATCTGCTCTCCATTGAAGACAAAGTTGCGCCGGTTTCAGAAATCTTCAGGCTGCAAAATGCCGCAGAGTTACAAGATGCCGAAGACCGCTATCTTCCTCGAGGCGCAGAAAATACCAGCGCCATCGTGTTGGCGGCTTCCCGTGGGGAGGAGCTCCATGAGCTGACCGAGCACCAACCCAAGACGATGGTGAACATTCAGGGAACGCCGATCCTTGCCCGCATTGTAGATGCCTATAACGCCGTGGGGATCAAGGACATCACCGTCGTTCGTGGTTACAAAAAGGAGTCGGTGACGTTGCCCAACCTGACCTATTTGGATAACGATGACTTTGCCGATACCGGTGAGTTGGATTCGCTGGACAAAGCAGTGCGTGCCCGGAAAGGGTTGGCTAAGGATCTGATCATTTCGTATGGCGACGTGCTGTTCAATAAGTACATTCCTCAGGCCCTTTGTCAGGAAAAAGAGGACTTTGTCGTCTTTGTAGACAGCGATTGGCAGAACCAGAGTAGCTACGCCCGTCTGGGAGGCTTTACCGAATGCACGTTGCCGAATTCAAGGAAAGCCTTCAATGCCAAGATCTATCTTAAACAATTAGGGAATCTGGCACCTCAAGAAAGCATTCATGGAGTCTGGATGGGGTTTCTCAAAGTGTCTCCTGCCGGGGCCGTCCACCTTCAGGCGATCCTCGCTGAGATGTTAGCTGATCCAGCGAATCGCAAAGCCGGTATTCCCGTTCTATTGCAAGAACTGTTGAAGCGGCAACTCTCTGTTCGTGTGCTCTATACGGTCGGCCACTGGCTTGATATCAACAGTCTTGAAGATGTGGTTCAGGCAGGCAGTTTTTGACTCTTCGTGCCTTCACTTATAATCCACTCGCACCAAAAATAGCCCCTGAGGGGGAGCTGTTTTGCCAGCTGCTGAACGATCTCGTGCATTGAGAATGTGCGTGAGCCTGTCCGGCGGGCGTTTGTGCAAGCCGACCTCCACAAGGGTGCCGACGATTGAACGGATCATCTGTTTCAGGAAACGGTTGGCATAGGCTTCGATTCGCAGCCGATCGCCTTCCCGGAACACCGTGAAGTGTTGCAGATGACAGATGGGATCGTCGTTGTCGGTGGGCTGGGTCTGGAACGAAGAAAAATCGTGCGAGCCGATCAGGGCCAGTCCTGCCTGATTCATTGCCGCGTCGTCAAGAGGCTGATGGATATGCCAGCAGTAGGCACGCTCGACCGCCGGACGTTCCGGGCGATTCAGAATATGGTATTCATACAGTTTGCCCTTGGCCGAATGTCTCGCGTGGAAGGTGTCCGGCATGAGCGCGACTGATCGCACTACGATGCTCTTTGGGAGGTGTGCGTTCAGCGCCCTGGTCCATTCTCGGGGCGTCATATCACGGTTGATATGGAAACTTGCCACCTGTCCCATCGCGTGCACTCCTGCATCGGTGCGTCCGGCCCCGATGACTGGTGTGTTGATTTGAGTGACGCCTGCAATGGCCGCTTCGACGGCTGCTTGAACCGTTGGCTGATCGGGCTGACGTTGCCAGCCTGCGTAGGCTGTGCCGTCATATTCGAGAGTCAGTTTGACGATAGGCATGCAACACGTGGATGGCGATGAGCGAGACGATCAGCGGATGTCCGGTCGATTATTAGTCAGGAATGAAACAATACCATGATAGAGGGATTGTGCGACATCGCGGACAAACGCCGGTTTCCTGAGGAGATCTTCCTCATCGGGGTTAGAAATATACGCGATCTCGGCCAGGATGCTGGGCATGCTCGTAAACCTCAATACATAAAAGGGTGCGGTCTTGACGCCATGGTCGTTGACCACATATTGCCCGTTCATCTGGGAGACCATGGCTTCTTTTGCGTTCCACGCAAGCTCCAGGGACTCCTCGATTTTCTTCGCCGTTAAGAGATCTGCCACGAGATATTCCCATCCGACCCCGGTGTTGCTGATCGGGGTGCCGTTTTCCCGTGCTGCGATCTCAAGCGCCCGCTGATCCTTGGCCTCCCCGAAGTGATAGATTTCAATCCCTTTGACCTGGCGTGACGGATGCGAGTTGACATGGATGGAGACGAAGAGATCGGCTTCGCTGCTGTTCGCAAACCTGGCCCGATCTTCCAACTCAATAAACACATCACGGTCTCGGGTCATCAAAACACGCACCCCAGGCTGCTTATTTAGCAGTTCACGAAGCTGGAGCCCTACCTTGAGGGTAATATCCTTCTCCTCGGTCCTTTGGAGCCCCCGTGCGCCCGGATCTTTCCCCCCATGGCCTGGATCGATGACGATGGTTGTGTATCCCTTGACGCGCGGCGTGACGGGTCTGGACGCGGGAGCGGCTGACCGCTGAGAGACTTCGCCTCGGTCAAGCGCAGAAGGAGGGACTGGTGCGTTGGGTGGAGTCACGTCAATAACTAAGCGAGGCGGATGGGAAAGCGTGAAGTGCTTATAGGTCCGGAACGCTGTGGTTGGAAGAGACACCGCGACAGCATGCGAGGGCAGTTGAGTGATCATGAAGGGTGACAGGATAGTCCCGTTCGTAGCTTTCGCTTGCGCTGGTTGGCTGAGCCATGTGTTGGGAAGGGCGAGAACCACGCGACTTGGATTGGCCGCTCGTTGCTCGATGACCGTCGTGTGACGATCGAGATCCAACACAAGTCTGGTTTTCTCCTGGCTCGTCATCACACGGAAATTTCGAACGGTAATGGGAGCCAGGGAAGCGGTCGTTCCTCTGATGTGGCTCTGTTCCGATGACCGCACCGATAAAGGACGGTGATCATCAGAGGACCACGCCCAGGCCGATGGGATCAGGATCCCGTATGCGGAGAGGAAGAAGATGGCAGTGGACGAGAGGAGGGTGAGGGGCTTAACGGAAAGCAGTCGAGGCTTTCGTATACGCATGGGTCTTTTGTCAGTAGAAGGCAATGGGAAACTATTCTCAGATGTCCTCCGCCTTGTCAAGATTTACGCTAGTTAGCGAGACGGAATTCGGATTGACTGTGGGCTCACGACCGCGATAGCGTGAGATATGCCGACGCATCTGATCGTCGATGGGTATAACGTGCTGGCTGGAGCCAGAGCCCTTCCCGGACGCCTTGAATCAGCCCGCGAGGTGTTGCTGCTTGAGTTGGCCGCCTATCGGCATCGGAAAAACTATGCTATCACCGTCGTGTTTGATGGCTGGCAACAGGGCCAGCCATCCGAACGGCGGGAGCATCGAGCAGGAGTCCAGGTAATCTATTCAAAACGGGGTGAACGGGCGGATCAGGTCATCCAACGCTTGGCACGGGAATACGGGGCGGACTGCGCGGTCGTCAGCTCTGACCACGAAATCGTGAATACGGCCAGAGCTCATGGGGCCATGGTCATGGGAGCGCGCGAATTTGCGGACAAGCTGCGGGTCTCATCGAGCGCAGGCGGTGCCATACCCTATAAAGAACTCGATACAGGAGTCGATGTTCGCTCAACGCGGGGGCCGAAGAAGAAAGGGAACCCTCGAAAACTGCCGAAATCTCAACGACAACGAGCTCGCCAGCTCAAGCGATTTTGAACAGCTGCTTTGCATTCTCGGTCGTTCGTCTTTGCATCTCTTCCAAAGAGAATTCCGGATGAATGGCCGCGAGTTGCTTTGCTACCTGTGACACATACGCCGGCTCATTGCGTTTGCCTCGATAGGGAACAGGCGTCAGGTATGGGCAATCGGTTTCAATGAGTAGGCGATCCAGCGGGGTTTTCTTGGCAATCTCGCGTAGCGCGGTCGCATTCTGAAATGTCAGGATGCCTGAAAACGAGAGATGAAATCCCAAATCAAGGGCTTCCTTCGCCAGCCAGGCATCCCCAGAAAAACAGTGAAAGACCCCACCGATTTCAGACGCCTTCTCTTCCCTTAAAATCGCAATCGTATCCTCTTGGGCTTCCCTCGTGTGAATAATCACGGGGAGGTTCAACTCCCGGGCCACTTGAATCTGCTCACGGAATCGGTCGCGCTGTTCCTTCGGGGACGAGTGATTGTAGTGATAATCGAGCCCGATTTCGCCATAGGCCACGACCTTCTCGCTCTTCGCTAGACGGTGGAACTCATCATACCAGTCGTCCTGGATATGCTTGACCTCGTGTGGATGGATTCCGACGGAGGCGTACACAAAGGGATAGTGATCGGCGAGTGCGACGGCCGCTTGACTGGTCGTCAGATCACAGCCGATGGAGACGAACGCTTCGACTCCGGCTTCCCGCGCACGGGCGATGACCGCCTCCCGATCGTCGTTGTAGCGTGCGTCGTCGAGATGAGTGTGGGTATCGATCAGCATGGTGGGTATCCTAATCGTGAGGTGATATGCATCCCACTACCTCCATTTATGAAACAACCGGTGATAGACGATTCTTTGAGAGATGGGTGAGGGCTCACCGTAGATTGGAAAACCTCATAACTCGAGACGACAGGTTATTGGGGGACTGCTAGGAGACAGGCTTAGGGGTAATGACCGTCGCGAGTTCAGTCAGAAGGCGTTCGGTCTCGTTCCAACCCAGACAGGCATCGGTAATAGAGACACCGTGTTGAAGGGCCACACCTTCTTTCCAGGCTTGTTTGCCGGGATTCAGGTTGCTTTCGAGCATAAGGCCCATGATGGACTGGCGGCCTTCCACAAATTGCTGCAAGACTTCACGGGCCACCAATCCCTGGCGGGTGTGATCCTTCTTGGAATTGTCATGCGAACAATCGATCATGATCGGGCGGGTGATCCCTTCTCCGGCGACCGCAGCCTCAGCCTTCGCGACATCCTGGGCTTCGTAGTTCGTTCGTCCGCCTCCCCCGCGGAGCACGAGATGGCGATCAGGATTGCCCATGGTCTTGATAATGGCAGTCTGGCCGTCGGCATTGATGCCGACGAAATGGTGTGGCGCGCGGGCGGATGTCATGGCATTGATGGCGACCTGCAAACTGCCTTCGGTCCCATTCTTGAATCCGACCGGCATAGAGACCCCGCTGGCCATTTCGCGATGGGTTTGGCTTTCCGTGGTGCGCGCACCGATGGCCGCCCAACTGATGAGGTCGGCGACGTACTGCGGGCTGATCGGATCCAGGAGCTCCGTTCCGCAGGGAAGGCCCAATTGATTGATCCTGAGGAGAATCGCTCTCGCCAGTTCCATCCCTGCCGCGATGTCGCAGGTGCCGTCGAGACGCGGATCGTTGATGAGCCCTTTCCACCCCACGGTGGTTCTTGGCTTTTCGAAGTAGGTTCGCATGACAATGAGGAAGCGGTCACGCAAGGCATCGGCGATGGGCTTCAGCTTGCCGGCATACTCATAGGCAGCCTCGGGGTCATGGATGGAGCATGGGCCGACGATGACCAGGAGCCGGTCGCGGTCTTCTCCATGAAGAATGCGGCGAATGGCTTCTCTCGTTTCCACGACGAGTGCCGCCGCTTGATCAGTAATGGGCAGCTTGGTCTTGATGGCGCGAGGAGAGGGGAGCGCCTTGATTTCAATGACGTGTTGATTGTCGATCGGCCTATTCATCAAGAGTCACGTCCTTTAGAGCGGTCTCAACTACCTTGGTTTTGAAGGGTAGCTAATCTAACGAATTACGTCAGAAAAGTCCATACCGGTTCTCGTTAGGGCTGGCTATGGGTCATATTAGCGATAGGTTCAAGCAGTTCTTGCAATTCTGACCATGGATGCCTATTCTACCACCATGTTTTTAAGAAGACTGAGAGATCTCTCCTCGTTACTCCGCGCAGGAGTGGCGTTGGGGATGATCTGCATCATTCTGGGGCTGGCTCCGTTCGCTGTCGCTCAGGATGTCCACCATGAGTTGGCCGCAGCAGATTCGGATGGTCATGAACATTCGGACACCGATATTTGTCAGTGGGTCCAGCACCACATTGCCGGATCAGTCGATCTCGATGTGCCACGGTTTGCCGTGTGCGATGTTGTCCGACCGCGAGAACTTCCGTCTGAATCTGTCTTATTATCGGCTGCCCTCTCTCTTATCGGTCCTTCCCGTGCCCCTCCTCAAGTATAGCTGAGCCACCAAGCCAAGCAGTCAGGATGGTTGATGGGCCGTGCAATCCAGGCACGCCTCGTCCATCCGTTCTCTTGCTTATTTGTGGATGTGTGAGTGAGGAGGAGCGTGATGTACTCATGTGTGAAACGTGCGTTGAATGCGACGTTTGTGACGATTGTCGTGGCGGTCGTTGGGGGGATGTGTTCGGTCCTTCAGGCAGCCGATAGCGAGCAAACCCAAACGATCAAGGGAGTTGTGCAACAACAGGACCTTCGGCGTGTGCCACAGGCCATTATTGAAGTCAAAAATCAAGCGGGTGATATGGTGACATCCGGAGTCTCGAATGATGCCGGCGAATTCAAAGTTGCCGTTCCCGAGGGCGGTACCTACTCCGTCAGTGCGGTACAAGAGACCTATCGAAGCGAATATGTGGTGTTGACGCTTGGCGAGGAGCCAGTAACTCCCGTCATCCTGACGCTCTCCAAGACCAAGGAAGTGTCGCTGGAGGTGGTTTCACCATTACCCCCCATCCAGACTAAGGCGTCCAGCGAGACCTACTCACTCAGCCGGAAGGAAATCGATATTCTTCCGCGAGGCAACAACAACGACTTACACGACGTGTTGCTGACGATCCCGGGCGCAGCCTATGGATCATTGAAGCAAGTCCATATCAGACAGGACCATGCCAACTTACAGTTGAGGATCGACGGTGTGCCGATTCCCGATACGGTCTCCTCGACGTTTTCCGATGTGATTTCGCCCAGAGCTTGGGAGCGGGCCGACATTGTGCTGGGCGGGATGGAAGCCAATGTGGGAAACAAAGCGGCCGCGCTCATCGATATTACGACGAAGAGCGGCACGAAGCCTGGATTTGGGTCAGTCCAGATGTTCGGCGGGTCGAATAAGACGATTAACCCGTCATTCGAGTATGGAGGCACGATCGGTGAGAAGTTCCGCTATTACTTTTTGAACAGCCATACGGCGACGAATCGAGGGATTGAGCCGCCGACCCTTGGCCACTCCATTTTCCATGGTCAGAGCGAGCGGAATCAGACGATGTTTCGCGGCGACTATCAGTATGACAATAACAATAATATTACCCTGTTGTTCTTGAACTCCATCGCGAAATATCAGATTCCCACGTCCCCTGGACTAGAGGTGAACCCGACTATTCTCGGCTTGTTGCCTGGAGGATTTACACCGGTGCCGTCGGAAAGGGTGGATGAAAATCAGAAGGAAAATAACCAATACGGCCACTTGGTTTGGCGGCACGATATCAACACCAGAAACTTTTTCAGTTTTGCCGGGTATTTTCGGCACACCAGGGCGACATTTAGGACAGATCCGTTGAATGTGCTCGCCTATGTGCCGGATGTAGAAGAACCATTTTCGGCCGGGAGCCAAGACCGTATCGGCTATTCAGGTGGCGTGCGCATGGATTACACGTACATCCACAGCAAGGAACACTTGATCAAGGCAGGGTTTCAGATCGATCGGACCCAAGCGATCAATAAGACGAGATTGTTTACCTTCGACCGGCTGGTTCCGAACGATCCGGGGTCTGACCCGACCGGGCCGGTGATCAACGCTGGTGGCGACAACCGGCTCATCGGGTGGAGACAGGAGTTCTGGATTCAAGATCAGTGGACGCCGAATGAACATTGGACATTCAACATTGGTGTGCGTGCAGACACGGTGCAGTATCAACGGGATGAAGGACAAATCAGTCCCAGGGTCGGTGTCACGTACCGATACAACTCGGCCAACGCCTTTCACGCGTACTATGGCCGGCTCTTTACCCCGCCGAATCTTGAGAGGCTTGCCTTGGCCGGCTTGAATACAGAGAGAACGAAAGCGCATCCAGAAGATACCACCAATAATCTACCACGCGCCGAGCGGGCCCATTACTTCCAAATCGGCAGCGTCCATGCGCTCACGGATTGGGCGACCCTCCAGCTCACGGGTTATTATAAGCTCGCCAATTATATGTCGGACGCACACCAGTTAGGCACGACGCCCTTACTGAACTATATTGCCTTTGAACGGGGATGGACCAGGGGGGCCGATGCCGCGCTCAAGGTGTGGTTCGTGGAAAATCTGACGGGCCGCGCCAACATCGCCTGGGGACAGTGTAAGGGCTATGGGTTACAGTCCGGGCATAATCTAGTGCATTTTGAAGAAATCGCCGATATCAACTCGCGCAGCGGCGTCCATTGTGATCACCAGCAGACGCTGACTGCGTCAGGAATCCTGAGTTACCGGTTGCTCGAGCGGACCACTCTTACCGGGCAGGTGTTGTTTGCGTCAGGACTGCGGACGGCAGAAGAAGGTGCCAAGACCAACTCGAGTCATAGCCCGACCTACACGATCTATAACTTTTCGATTAGCCATGTCATTCCGTTGCCCTGGCAGGGGCAGAAGTTCTTGATCGGATTCGATATCGTGAATGCGTTGGATCAAAAGTATTTCATCAATCAGGGCGAAGGCAGCATCGGACTCGGTGTGTCTCATGTTGGGATGCCGCGGTCCTTTTTCTTCCGCGGGCAATGGTTCTTCTAGTCGGATGCTGAAACGGGCCATCAACTGCGTTCTCGGCTTGTGCGAATCCTCAACGTACCCCAGAGGGTACGCCTCCGGTTCGCACATCGCCTGCGGCCTTGTTGAGTGTCCCGTTTGAGCCTCCGATCGTTAATAGCGTAGAATGTGGGGCATGCGACACTTTTTCACAATACTCTGTGCTGTTGTCTTGGCGTGGCCAGCTGTGCTCTATGCGGTGGTCGGTGATGAGGCCACGCATGAGAGTGATCACCATGAGGACGTACTTGAGTTGCCGGAGGTGCATGTTCATGGACTTACGCTCAATAAGGACCAGCAATTAGGTCCCGTGGCCAAGTCCACGCCCTGGCCCGGTATCCCTGCCTCTCTCAACGGGCAAGAGATCGATGATTGGATGAAAGCCCGTCTCTTGGTGTCCAAGCACGCGAAGGTGACCGTTGTGGTGCTGGAACCGTGCAAGCATCGCGAACTAACGACCTCTGGAGTCACTGCGCTCGGTAAATGGACATTCGATCCCCAGATGAAAGGGGATGATCCGGTAGATGGCGAGCTGACCGTCCGAATTCATTTCAGGACTAGATGAGCCGGACAATGCGTGGCCGGTATTCGTCGATTGAGAAATCTGGCAGGAGATCGGTTGAAGCTTGACGGTTGATGAGTAAGGCTTTATCGTCGCACGCATGAGCGTGGACGAGATCCTCTTCCTGGCGATCAACGGATTGGCAGGCCAGTCAGCGGAGGCCGATTACTTTTTCCTGCAACTGGGACACCGCAGCACGCTTTATCTTCCAGGGGGCTGCGCGATCGCCTATTGGATCTGGAACAACAGGCGAGAGGCGCTGTTGGGCGGTCCGGTTCTTGGGGCAGCCGTTGGACTCACCGATTTCGTTGGTGGACAGCTCAAATGGGTCTTTGAACGAGTTCGACCCTGTCGGGCGTTGGCTGAAGCCGTCAAGATCGAACCGAGTGGCTGCGGGGGATTGTTCAGCTTCCCGTCGAACCACGCGGCCAACACTGCCGCCATCGCGGCATTCCTCCAAGTTTTGTACCCCAAGTCAGGCTGGATCACCTGGCCGATTGTGGCATTCGTCGGATTTTCCCGCGTGTTTATCGGCGCTCATTATGTGACGGATGTGCTTGGTGGGTGGATGCTTGGAGGCGTGATCGGCGGAGGAGCGGCTTGGGCACTGCTGCAATGGCCGAGGTTCCGGAAGAAGCTGGCGTCGGTCGTCATGCCGGTTGCAAAAGTGGAAGTCAGATCCTAAGGATTACGCAGGTGGTGATGGTTCCTCAACCGTGGCTAACAAGCCAGCCTGCAGTCGATCGACATCGTATCCCCGACCAATTAGCACCAGGGCAGACGTTGGCTCATCCAAAAGTGTCACTGGTGTGATCGTGGACTGTCCCGGCAGCGCGTATTGGAATTCCTGCAGCTCCGGTTCCTTGCCAAACCGGAAATATCCTTTCGCCCGCTCCAGTTGTTTCGGGATTGTCTTCATCCATGCTAAGAAACGCTGGCGATTCAGCGGACCAGGTAATAAGACGGTTGTCGCGATGGGATGATAGGCCGCCCTTGGCCGGGGTGAGATCTGTCCCTTGCCAAAAAGTACATTGGTGGGAGCTATCGGTTTCGTGGAGGGGTGTGGAGCCAAGAGGTCTGCGGCATCGAGACGGGCATGGGATGTTTCCCATAGGCGGGCATAGGGGTTTTGTTCAACGATGCCTGCGCGGAACCGTTCCCAGTGGCCAGGGACGTAGAGATCTCGCTTATTCAAAATGAGCTCATCGGCGCAGCGGATTGCCTGTGTCGTCACATAGGCGCTGGAGTGGCTTTCCTCTGTCGAGACCGGATGCAAGAGCGCGATGACCCGTTCGAGAACAGCCAGCCGTGCCGTGTACGCATCAGTGACCGCATCGACCACTTCGGCGGGATCGGCCAGCCCTGAACATTCCAGAATCAGGACATCCGATCCGTGATCACGCACCAGCTGTGCGATGCCCCAGGAAAGATCTTCTTTCGTATCGCAACAGACACAGCCCCCGGCAAGATTCATGACTTGCTCGGCGAGCGTTCCTGCGCGAGGTCCGTCGATACTGACGGACCCCGCCTCGTTCATCAGCACGCCTGTCCGACGGCCTTGCGCTTTCCAATACTCGAGTAATCGCATCAAGAGCGTGGTTTTTCCGGCGCCGAGGGAGCCGCAGAGAATATAGAAGGGGGCAGGGGTGAAGGTCATACTCGTCCTTTCTTAAACATAAGCTATTGTACCGGGCTAGGTCTAGCACATGAAGGGTACGGGCTATAGGAAAGTCTGCATGAATGATACAGCGCAGTGCGGTATCAAAAGATATGTTATCTCGTACGACTATGGTAAAAGAGATGGTGAAGGTTGCCGACAGTAACCGGCTGAGGCTGAGGTCCGGTCGTTAACGATAGAACATTGTGAAGCCGAGTTCTAGACGGTGATCCTACGTGCTCGTGGGGCATTGTGAGTGTGAGGGGTGCATTGAGTCTGACGATCTTGGAGGACACATGAGTATGTGGTGGTGGCTGGGTGGGGTAGCGGCGATAGCAGTGGGAGTCGTGCTCTACAAGGAATGGAGGCTGCGCCGCTGGTCATCGGCAGCGTCTCATAGTGTGATGACCAAAACGACTGACGGGACAATGCTCCAATTCCTCGTCAGGTCAACACGCAGGAGCGGAAGGTAGTTTCGATCATACCGTGTCTCCTTCATGCAAGCGGTGTTGTTCTCGCCGATAGAGCGAAGTCTTATCCTCCAGCGAAGACCGGGCGAAATCCTGCATTGATGAGAATGCCGGCGACCGCGTCACGCTGATCCCCTTGAATCTCGATTCTCCCCTCTTTGACCGTTCCGCCTGCTCCGCAGGCTTTCTGCATCTGCTTGGCGAGGAGTTCTTTTTCTGCCAGGCCAATCCCGATAAACCCTGTGACCACCGTGACAGTCTTCCCACCACGATGTGCCGTCTGACGAATGATGTCCACTCGGCCACGGTTTTTCTTATGGGCCATGGGCGCCGGGTCACCCTTCCCGGAAACAGATCGCGCAGGTGAAGTCGGCGGCAGTTCAACCTGCTGTAGCGCAGCGAAGGGACTCGCCCACTTGATCGGTCCACCATCGGTGGGAAGGCGCTTCTTGTTTTTCATATGGCGTCGATTCCTGAGAAAGGCTACATCAAGGAAAAGTATTGAACAAGGCAACTCAATGGATGGTCGCTACATGATTGAAAAAGTTTATAAAAATGACAATCAGCCACATGAGTTCACGCGACCCTATCGGATCATGACCCGTTACTATGATAGCAATTCCGAGTCGGATCATCCGGTGGGGAGTTCTGAGCACAGTTGGGACCCATAGGCCGTGGGATCCGCACATAGCCTTCGGCTGTACGATTCTTTTGGAAAATCTCAAGGT
>ERZ1292625.219-Hain-H41-01um-R1-219-length-99193-cov-10_pt1 | contig 99193 bp, 113 predicted proteins | sample MGYA00564400_ERZ1292625 | MGnify/ENA primary metagenome ERZ1292625 (study PRJEB36523, sample SAMEA6512639) | groundwater metagenome | collected 2019-01-08 | study: AquaDiva: Metagenomics assemblies of 32 groundwater samples
AGCACCTTTCGTGTTTGAAAAAATGAACAAAAATGTTCTTAGCAAGTTGTCCGTGAAAATGTAGCAGGATCAACCATCATAAATAATGGCTTACTACAGACTGACAAGATAAAAGCCAGTTATATAAAGCTGCAGCAGCTTCCGCAACCACCTGCTTTGATACTACGTCTGGTAATTATTCCGTATGACAAAACGACGGAGATGGTGTTAACTGCGCCTTATCATTTAAATTTCAATAGCATCTTTAGTTCCCTAAAACCACCATGGCTGAAACCGTCCTTATAAGTTTAGAAGATATTTCGGTAAAATTTGGCGGGAAGCCTTTATTTGAAAATCTGCGAATGCATATTATCGAGGGCGATAAAATCTGTCTGGTTGGCAAAAACGGTGCTGGGAAAAGCACTCTCATGCGCCTGATTCTTGGCGAGCTGGAACAGGACGGAGGAACACGTTTTTGTCTGCCCAACACCAGTATCGGCTATCTCGCGCAGAACGTGGAATTTAACGCCAGCGATAGCGTGCATCAATTCGTAATGTCGGGTCTGGAAATAGGTGAAAGAACCGAAAATAAACACCACCTCGCTGATATAGTGATTGCGCCTTTAGATCTGGATAGTAACGCTCTTATGGGAACTCTCTCAGGTGGGCAGCTCCGCCGCGCTGCACTTGCCCGTTCGCTTATAACCGAGCCTGATATTTTACTGCTCGATGAGCCAACCAACCATCTCGATTTAAACGGCATCGAGTGGCTGGAAAAATATCTGGCGAATTATCGTGGCGCACTCGTATGCGTAAGCCATGACAGGGCTTTTCTAGCAGCAATTTCACGTAAGGTTTTCTGGATTGATAAAGGCATGATTCGCATCTGCCCCACTGGTTATAAAGGATTTGAAGACTGGGCGGAACAAATAATCGAACAGGAAGCCCGCGAACTTCAAAATATGAAAAAGAAACTCGCTGCCGAAGTAGATTGGACGCAGGGCGGAGTAACAGGCAGGCGCAAACGCAACCAACGCCGCCTCAGCGAATTATTCAAGCTCCGCGATAAGCTCAAATCCGACAAAGTCGCCTATAACCAGCGGATGCAGCGGGTAGATACCGATTCCCTAACCACCACGCAGGCTTCAAAAATCATCGTGGAATTCAAACATATTGACAAATCATTCACCAATGAAAATAAAAATATTCCTATCCTCAAAGATTTTAACCTGCGGATTATGCGTGGCGATAGAATTGGTATTTTAGGAAAAAATGGTTCGGGAAAATCAACTTTTATAAAATTACTGGTTGGCGAAATCGAGCCAGATAATGGGCGTATTTTTCGCGGGAAAACCATAGATATTGCATATTTTGATCAAAGCCGCATCGCCCTCAACCCAGGCAAAACCTTATGGGACACGCTCTGTCCTGATGGTGGCGATCAAGTATTTTTAGGCGGCACAAAAGAGCGCAGCATGCATGTCTGCGGTTATCTGAAAGATTTTATGTTCGACCCAAAAATAGCGCGGAATCGCGTCAGCACGCTTTCAGGTGGGCAGCAAAATCGGCTGATGCTGGCAAAAATTCTCGCCAACCCCGGCAATGTACTGATTCTCGATGAACCGACCAACGATCTCGACATGGACACGCTCGATATGTTGCAGGAATTACTCTCGGATTATAAAGGAACACTGCTTATTGTAAGCCATGATCGTGATTTTCTGGATAGAACTGTCACCGAAGTTCTGGCGTTTGAAGGCGGCGGAGTTGTTGAAGGATATATTGGCGGATATAGCGATTACGCGGCGCGGAAAAAAATCACCGTTCCCAAGAAATCTTCAGAAAAAAAATCTCCTGAAAAAATCGAAGCAAAAATTCCTGAGAAAAAAATACTGTCTGGCAAAGAACGGCATGAACTGGAAAAATTGCCCGAAAAAATTGCAAAATTAGAAGCGGAAATAAAAGCCCTGCGCGAGAAATTATTAGACGTGGATTTTTATACCAAAAACCCTGCGGAATTTGATAGCTCCTCACGCCGTTTTGCCCTCGCCCAGCATGATCTGGAAACCGCCGAATCCCGCTGGCTGGAGCTGGAAGAGAAGAAAAATTAGCAGTCCCTACACGTTCACTCAAGTATTGTAAAAATTGGCTAGGCAACCGAGGTGAGTAAAATTTTAGCCTAGATTGACTATACTCCATTCTGTATTTTTTAATACAGAATGGAGTATGAAAATCGAGACCGAAAGTCCGATTTTTCGCTGCAAAGCGGGCGCAACCAGAAAATAATGATATATCATTATTTTCTGTAACAATTATAGGTGAATTTTACGAATCCGAAGGATAACAACGCCAATTTATTGCAAGACGCAGAGTGAATAATCAACCATAAGCTGTTTGGTAATACTACCTACAGTAAATTTCTGCTCGCCAATCTGCCCGATTGGCGTAACTTCCGCAGCCGTGCCAGTTAAGAATACTTCCTGCACGTTTTTCAGCTCTTCTGGTTTGATATGGCGTTCGATAACCTCGATGCCGCGCGCGCGCGCCAGATCCATCACTGTGCGCCGTGTGATTCCATCTAGGAAACAATCTGGCGTTGGAGTATGAATTTTGCCATCCATAATTAAAAATAAATTCGCGCCTGTTGCTTCGGCAAGAAACCCACGATAATCAAGCATCAGCGCATCATCAAATCCCTCATTTTCCGCCGCGTGTTTGGACAGGGTGCAGATCATGTATAAGCCAGCAGCTTTGCTCGCGGTCGGGATAGTATTCGGTGCCGGACGCGCCCATTTTGACATTTGCAGACGCAGCCCCCGCTCGCGCGCTTCCTTGCTGAAATAGCTCGGCCATTCCCAGCTCGCTATCGCCACATGGATTTTATTTCTCTGCGCGGAAACCGCCATCATCTCACTGCCACGCCACGCCACCGGACGGATATATCCATTTACTATATTCTGCTTGGCAATGGTTTCTTTGGTTGCTGTTTCCAGCTGCTCCAGACTATACGGCAAATCAAAACCAAGAAGTTTTCCTGAATTAATCAAACGCTCTGTATGTTCGCGCAGTTTGAAGATTTTGCCATTATACACACGCACACCTTCAAACACGCAACTGCCATAATGCAAACCATGCGTAAGCACATGCACTTTGGCATCGCGCCACGCAACCATTTTACCATTAAACCAGATGAATCCATCGCGGTCATCGAAAGAAAGCAGTGTCATTTTGTCCTCAAATTGGTTAATAATAGATGATTAGATTATAAGATTATAAGATTATTAGATGACTAAGTAATTTCTTAGATTCTGCTTAATCATCCTATCATCAAATCATCCTATCATCTTTATTACTGAAATCTGGCGACCATAAGCCGGTTCACCCCGCTTACAGCTCCGCCTGTAACTGAAGAATTCATTATCATTAAAATATGTATCTTGTGCAATGATATTTATTTGCGAAATTCCAGCTTTTGTAAGCCTGTATGTTGCATAGCCAGAAAGGTCGAAGAGATATTTATCATTTTGCATCATAAAAAACCTAGAATTTTCTGAGCTTATAGCCACAAAACGCTCGAAAAATTCCGCGCCAACCTCATAGGATTTCTGGGAAATAGCAGGGCCAATAGTCGCGGAGATATCAGCCATATCCGCCCCCAGCTGCTGCATTTTCTCTATGGTATTTTCAATTACCCCGCCCATTGCCCCTTTCCAACCCGAGTGAGCAGCGGCAATTACTCCATTTTTCCCATCGGCAAATAATATCGGCAGACAATCGGCGGTCAAAACACCAAGGATGATACCCGCCTTGTTAGTCACCAGAGCATCGGCTTTGGGCGCGTCCTTATGTTCCCATGCCTTGCTTACTATAACCGCGTCAGGGCTGTGGGTCTGATGAGCTGTGCAAAGAGTTTCACCGCCCATTTTTTCTGCCACCCGCCTGCGGTTTTCACTAACTTTTGCAAAATCATCGCCCGAGCCATAACCGCAATTGAGGGACGCATAAATCCCGTCACTGACCCCGCCATTCCTGGTGAAAAATCCGTGGGTTATTAGAGAAATCTTGGAAAGTTCCGGACAAGTGTGATACATACGATGCTGATGCTACACTAAAGATATATTTTACTCAATATTCTTCGAAGTAATCGCCAGAACTTTGAATAATCCACCCATTTCTTCCGGATCAGCTAAACGCTTAAGCCCGGTTATCAGGGCTTTTTGCTGTTCAGAATTTGCGGTTTCGCATAAATTAGTGGTGCGGATGCCAGCTCCCATCTGCATCAGAAATGCGCCTTGCGCTATTGTTTGATGGACATTAACGCCTTCCGTCTGCGCTACCTGGGATAGTGCCAGAAAATCCACATGCGCGGTTAGATCAGCGTCACCCACATCTTTTAGAACATCATGATAGGCATGGTTTTTCATTGCCTGCAAAGTATCTTTCTGGCTGCCTTCCGTGTAGCCATAATCTATCACCAGTGCCGCCCCGCCATGTTTGGAGATATGTTCGGAAACCTGCCTGATAATCATAATTGCCGGTTCGCAGGTCTCAATTATGTTTTCTTTGGAAGTTGCAACCGCTGCCAAATTTTTTTCTTCTCCGAGTATTCCTTCCAAATCTTCGAGTATTGACTGTGCAGGAATCATGGAAATAGGCAGCATCGCCTTTTTTTCATTAGTCATGAACACCAGCTTGTCGCCTTCCACACCAACCATCCGCTCATGCCAGCCATCGTGCTTTTTCACGAACTGGCGGATCGGCAAAGCATCAAAAAATTCATTGGCAACCAGAAACATTGGAAGCTGCGGCAACTCATCTATCGAACCATGCCATTCTACGCGCTTATGTTTTCCTGCCAGTAATTTCCATTGTTTCTGTTGAAGCACCGGGCTGGTTTCCACCAGATGTACAGAAATAGCTTCATGAAAACCTCTGACATTTTTAGTAGAGCGGAGTATATCCGCCATGAGTGTCCCACGCCCTGCTCCAAGCTCAACCAGCATGACCTCTTTAGGACTGCCGGATAACTGCCAGTTATGCACGAGCCACGCCCCAATTATCTCTCCAAATACCTGTGAAATCTCCGGCGCAGTTATAAAATCCCCTGCCGCTCCTAAAGGATCGCGCTTCATGTAATAGCCATGTTCGGGATGTGAGAGTGCCATATGCATATAATCAGCAATGGTAATTGCTCCATACCTTCTGATACGTTCTTTTATTAATTCTTCAAGATTCATATTTTTTCCGTGTAACCAGATATAGACCTATTACAATCATGGGTAGGCTGAGCAACTGCCCCATGGTCGTGCCTGCATATAAGAACCCAAGGAAACTATCCGGCTCGCGGAAATATTCACATATAATCCTTGCCAAGCCATATAATATTAGAAATATTCCGCTTAATTTTCCAGCCTTGTCCCGTGCATCAGTTTTTTTCAGCAGCAACATCATAATTATAAACAGCAGCAACCCTTCCAAAGCCGCTTCATAAAGCTGGCTGGGATGTCTGGGAAGTGAACCACCATACGGAAAAACCATTCCCACATAGGCATCCGTAACCCGCCCATATAATTCGCCATTGATAAAATTAGCAATGCGTCCAAAAAACAACCCAATCGGCGCAGCGCAGGCAACCAAATCCATAAGTCCCAGAAAATTAATCTTACGCTTACGGCAGAAGAGATAGAACGCCAGTATAGTTCCCAGCAACCCGCCATGAAAAGACATACCACCTTCCCAGACATGTAAAATCTCCAGCGGATATTGCAGATAATGCTCTGGTTTATAAAACAATACATAACCAAGCCTGCCACCTAGTACGATGCCCAACACCGCCCACACAATCATGTCATCAAGCGCGGACTTGGTTAAATTCACAAGAGACCTGCGCATATTTTCACGCGCAATAACCTGCCAGCCAAGAATAATGCCAGCCATATAAGCAAGTGAATACCAACGTATGCCAAAGCTGCCAAGATGAATGGCAACAGGATCAATATCAGGAAATGGAATGGACATAGTGCTGAGTGCTGAGTTGAGAGTTACAAATCACTGACAACTGACCACCGACCACTGACAACTGTCAACTGCAAAATTAGACCTACACAATCTAAGAACCTGCCTAGTACTCATCCCATGCTTTTTTCTGAACCGGTGCAGATGTAGAAGGCTTTGGAACAACTCCCTGAGTGGATGGTTGCAACATATTATAAGTTGATGCCATTTCTTTACGAAGTGCTTCTGACGGAGTGCCCTTGCCAGCACTCAGGATAACTCCAAAATCACTTGGAGTAAAATCCTGTCCAGAGTTAAGTGTGGCATATAAACGTTTTATATTAGGAAGTGCCACCTCAACATAGCTATAAATAGGGTCACCAAATGAGTTGCGTCCCTGCAGCAAAATGACGGCATAATCATCCTTGAACAAATCCCCGAAGGTATCTGCCCCACTCTTATTAACATCACCGTTACTCATTCCAATATCCATAGAAATACTCAATACTAAAGCCAGCCATAACTTATATCATAAAACCACGTTACAGGCAAGCAATGGCGAATTATACACGCATTTGTCGTAATTGTACCGTATTTTTTGTAAAAAACTGATTAAGAAATTACATTAATATATTATAAAATAATTTTCTTAAGATAAATTAATGTCTGTTTATCAATAGCTCAAGAGAGCGCGGATAAAGGATATGTTCCTGCTGGTGAATGCGCTTATGCAGGGTTTCCTGCGTATCATCAGGTAATATTGGAACCTTTGCCTGCGCTATAATCTCCCCTGCATCCATCTCTTCAGTCACCAGATGCACGCTGCAACCGCTTTCTTTCACGCCGGAATTCAAGGCATCACGCACCGCATGCGCTCCCTTAAAATCGGGAAGAAGAGAAGGATGGATATTCAACATTCTTCCTTTCCATATATTAACGAATCTGGCGGATAAAATTCGCATAAAACCGGCAAGGCAGACAAATTCAATTTGGTTTTGCAGCAATAAAGCATTAACCGCCATATCAAATTCTTCACGCGAATTATAATCTTTGTGATTTACTACATAGGAAGGTATGCCAGCATTTTTTGCGCGGGTAAGTCCGTAAGCATCTTCTTTATTAGAAATCACCAGAACAATATTAGCCGGATAATCAGTCTTGCCCGCAGCATCAATAAGTGCCTGCAGGTTACTACCATTTCCAGAAATGAGAACTGCGACACGGTGTTTTTTCATATGCTTAATCAGCTATATCTCCACTGCCTCATTACCACGTGGCGTTAGCATTCCAATCGTATAAACAGTCTCGCCAGCTTTAGTTAATAGTGCCGAAACCGCGTCTGCTGATTCTTTTTCTACAACCACCACCATCCCGATTCCGCAATTAAACGTTCTAAGGAAATCATGTTCAGGAACATTTCCGGCTTCTTTAAGCCAAGCAAAAACCGCTGGTAACTCCCACGAGTTTCTATCAATCTTGGCGGATAACGAATCAGGCAGAACACGTGGTAAATTTTCTGGCAAGCCACCGCCGGTAATATGCGCGAAAGCCTTTATCCCTTGCGGGAAAGCGCGAATTGCCGCAATGCAATTTTTTACATAGATCCGCGTAGGTGTGAGTAATACATCAGCAACAGTTTTTCCTGAGGCAAACGGCGCAGGAGAATCAAATCTCAGGTTATTTTTATCAAGAATATAGCGCACCAGAGAAAAACCGTTGGAATGCACACCGCTGGAAGCAAGACCAAGCAGCACATCGCCAGATTTTAAAGTTTTTAGTGGCAATACATTGCCCCTCTCTACCGCTCCCACCGTAAAACCTGCCAGATCATATTCGCCGTCCGCATACATGCTCGGCATTTCCGCTGTCTCACCACCAATAAGGGCGCAGCCAGCCTGCCTGCAACCTTCAGCAATACCTTTTATCACCTGTTCGGCAACATCGACTGACAATTTACCGGTGGCAAAATAATCAAGAAAGAATAATGGCTCTGCCCCTTGCACTATCAAATCATTCACACACATCGCCACTAAATCTATACCGATAGTATCATGCTTGCCTGCTGCCTGTGCTATTTTCAGCTTTGTTCCAACGCCATCGGTCGATGAAACCAGCAAGGGATCTATGTAACCAGCTTTCTTAACATCAAATAACGCTCCAAACCCTCCAAGTTCATCCATTGAACCAAGACGACGAGTAGCTTTTGCCAGTGGTTTTATCCGCTTCACCAGCTCATTGCCTGCATCTATATCAACACCTGCCTGTTTATAGCTAGTTGCTTCATTCTTGTTAATTGTCATTGATTTTATCCGCTTCTATCTTGCGATGTTCTACATTACCTAGTATGAATACTGAAGCAGACACTCTCATTCAAGCATATTAATGATGAAAATATTATATTTATTTATAATTTTTGTGCTTTTTGCTCCAGCAGCTTGGGCCGGAGAAGCTATTATTAACAGCCAGATAGAGGTGGATGTCACCGGCAAAGACGCAGTGGATGCCCGTGCGCAGGCTATGGATAAGGGGGCGATTAACGCCTTAACCGACCTGCTTAACAAGCTTGCTTCTCCCGGTCAGGTAGATGACATCATGTCTTCTCTCGATACTCGCAAAATCAGCAAAATGGTCAAAGGAACCGAGGTTCTTGATGAAAAAATCAGTGGCAATCGTTATCATGCCCAACTCGTATTCAGCTTTGATGGTGATGAACTTTCAGAACTTATAAAAAAAGCATCGGAATTGCCCGCTAACGGGAAAGACAATGTTATCAATTCTTTCCTTATAATTCCTGCCTATCAGGAAGGTCCGCAGGTAATTTTGTGGGAAGATGCAAATCCGTGGCGTTCTATATGGAGAAACGTCGCCTTGGAAAATCCAGCTGGTGATATCATAGTTCCTTTCGGCGATGCCAAAGATAACAATACCATTGATGTCGGAGATATTAATACGGCTAACTATTCATCATTAGCACCGATGATTATTCGTTATGGAATCAGTGATATAGTTATTGTTCAGGCAAAATTTGTACAGAAGCCAGACATGCTTCTATCAGTAATTAAACGCCGAATTTCACGCAACAACAGTGAAATAAATGCCCTAAGCTATCGTGCTGATCCGCAGGAAACCCGTGACCTGCTGTTAGCGCGCGCTGCCCGTGATATTATAACCGGTTTGCAGCATAAAAAAACTGAAGACGTATCTACATTACAAGTGGTAAGGGGCGGCGAACGCAATAAAATTATGATGCTGGCGAGCATTTCTACCTTAGGAACATGGACCTCCCTACGCAGCAAACTCTCATCCTTGCCGATGGTTGATCGATTAGAATTACTTGCAGTTTCTCCAAAACAGGTAGATATGATATTACATTATCGCGGTGCTTCCGATTCACTTGCCAGAGCAATTACTGCGAATAAAATAAGATTATTACAAGGCAAAGATTATTGGACGGTATCACGTGACTGAAACAAACAAAAATCCTACAAATAATAGCAAAATATGGCTGTTCTGGCTGACTGTTGGAATAGTATTTTTTGTATTTATCTATCTGATACGCGGTATTCTCCTGCCCTTTGTCCTTGGCGCGTTAATCGCCTATTTCCTTGATCCGGCAGCCGATAAACTGGAAAAATATAAGGTTTCCCGTAGCCTTGCCACAGCTATTATTACGTTATCTTTCTTTGCAATTTTAACTCTTGTATCACTGCTGATTATTCCAACTGTTTTCAGCCAGCTATCGGATCTGCTCAAGGATTTTCCTACTTATTTTGTAGATATGGAAACTAAATATGAGGAAAAAATTTCCGGTTGGATAGGAACACTTCCGGCAGATTATGTGGAAAGCATCAAAACCGCAGCGAATAACTTTTCCGGTATCATGTTGAAGTTTGTTGGCGACATGGCAGGTGGCTTGTTTCAATCGGGAATGGCGATAATTAATATTTTATCTTTAATACTTATCACGCCTGTTATCGCTTTCTACCTGCTTCGTGACTGGGATGTAATCACCGCACAATTTCACTCTCTACTTCCCCGCAAACATGAACAAACTATCCGTGAGCAGATGGCGATTATTGACGCAACACTTGCCGGATTTATTCGCGGACAGATAAATGTGTGCTTATTCCTTGGTGTATTTTATGCCATAGGCCTTTCAGTAGTTGGTCTGAAATTTGGTATTCTTATTGGTATGCTAACCGGTATTCTTGCTATTATTCCATATGCAGGATTGTTATTCAGTATGGCAATCGGGCTGACAGTTGCGTTTTTTCAATTCGGCACATGGGAAGGAATGCTCCCGGTTTTGATTGTATTTGTTATAGGGCAGGTAATAGAGGGAAATTTCGTAACTCCGAAATTAGTTGGCGAAAAAGTTGGTCTGCATCCTGCATGGATTATTTTTGGCTTGCTTGCCGGAGCGGCACTTTTTGGCTTTGTCGGTGTATTAATTGCAATTCCGGTTACTGCCGTAATCGGTGTGTTAATCCGCTTTACTTTGTCACGTTACCTGTCCAGCAAATACTATAGTTTTTAGGAAGAGGATTTGCCACTAACAATGTGCAATGCTTTAATGAGTGATTGTGGTGTACCATCGAATACCTCAACCATCTGAGCCATTGCCATATCGTGGTACGCTCCCCGCTTTTCCAATCCTGCAATTATTCCAGGCCTGTCTGCTGCATTTTGTTCTTGGCTCAGTTTTGCTGTCATATCGAAAGATTCTATCGGCATACAGAACCCAGCTATCAGACCACACCATTTGCTAAATGTAGCCGGGTCGATTTCTTGCATCTTCCAGCCGTTATCAGGCTCATTCGCGACCACAAGATCACTAATTTGGCTAGTGATATGTTCCGTATCCATCGTTTGGATAGAGCCATTTAGCTTAGCATTAATGTAATTATATGTTGGTGCTGTTTTACTGCGGTCAGGTTTGTCGCCAGAAAAACGCGCTGTATACCAGCTCGGAGATATAGGAGCACTTGGTCCATTCACCATAATGGTTATCTTTGCACCATTTTGCAGATATGGAATAATTGGATTTGCTTTGGCCAGATGGAATTCAACCGCTCCATTTGCTGTGATACCTTGTTTAAAGGTAAGCGGTGCATGTGCCACTACAAGACCGTCAGGACAATTGGTCGTAATAGTAACAAATGGAAATGACTCGATAAGTGCCTTTAGCACTTTTGGATCATGCTGTTTAAAATGCTCGTAGTGCATATCTATTAGAACCGCTCATATATTTGAATTCCCTAATTTCTACCCGAAACCCTACAAATTGGGTATCGGAAATTTAGAACCAGAGCTAACTCATTTTCCCACGCGGAATTTAATTTATTATTTTAGGGTAGTTTGGTGCCCCTGGTCGGACTCGAACCAACACGCCTTGCGGCACCGGATTTTGAGACTGTTCCAAAGCAATTACTGTCCTCTACCATGTAGTCCTATTAGGCCAGATAAACACAACAATTCCAGATGATTAAAGCGAGGCGGTGATTACCATATCTGCCTGTAAATTCCCATCTAGTCCCAGCGTGTCCAGATGCCCGGTGCCTACTGGAAGAACACGCTACACTGATACAATGTAGCGCGTTTTCCCTGACAATCACTCTGACGAGTCTACCAATTCACTGTTTGGAAGCACTATTACGCTTTCCCGCTTTCTTTTCAAGAGGGATGACATTATCCGGCTTGCCCTGAATGATAGCCGCTATTTTTGTGCCGACGGTATTCGCAATCTTTTTGCGGTGCGAGTCGATCAGGTGCGAATAGCGCTTTGTCGTCTGCGGCGTAAGGTGGCCGAGCAGCTGACCGATCTCCTCCAGCGTCAGGCCAGCCATGATAGCGAATGATGCGTAGGCATGGCGCAGATCGTGCTTGCGGAAATTCTTAATCTCCGCGCGTTTCAGAATTCGATGCCACATTTCGTTCGGCGGCGAGTGATGCCTGCCGAGCTTTTCTTCCACGTCCTTAAAGTAACCCGGAAAGAGATAGGGATTGCCAACGACGCGCTCCAGCTTGTCGATCTCGGCCAGCGCTTCGGCGGAAAGATTGATCTTCTTTTTGCCTGTTTTGGAATCCGGCAGCTCCAGCGCCATTTCCTCACGGTTCACATATTCCCATTTCGCAGTGAGCAGTTCGCCCTGGCGCGCGCCGGTGAAAATCAGCATGCGGAAAAAAATCATCATGTTCTTTTCTTCCAAGCCTTCGCGCTCGCACTGGTTCAGCACATTGATCAGCCGCCGCAATTCCTCCTCATTGAGGTAACGGTCGCGCTTATTCTCCCTGTAGCGTTTGATGCCGAGGCAGGGGTTGGTATTGTGTTCCCGCATCCCCCAGTCCTCGCAGATGCTCATGATATGAGACAGAGTAGCCAGTGCGCGATTAGCGTTGGCGGGCGTTTCATGCAGCTTGCTATGCCATTCCTGAATATCCTTGCGCGTGATATCCTCCACGTTCATGTGACGGAATTGCGGCAAAATCGTGCCGTAAATATTCCATTTCTTGCCTTTTACCGTCGATGGCTTGTTGTGATGGGTGATGTATTCTTTCAGGTAGCGCTCGGCCACATGCTTGAAAAACGTCTTGCCGCGCTCGGCCTGGCGCTTATCACCGGGGTCGTCGCCCAACGCGATCTGCGCGTAAAGCTCTTTTGCTTTCGTGCGCGCCTGTTCAGGCGTGAGCGGTCCGGCCTTACCGATCGTAATGCGCTTCTTTGCCGCGCTGCGTCCGCCAGCGCCGGCGCGATAGTCAAATACATAGACCTTCGAGCCGCTGGGTTCGATTTTCACGGAAAAGCCCGGAATCTCGGTATCGTAAATATGGTAGCGGCGGTCGATAACCAGCGCGTTATCAACCGCCGTTTTAGTCAGCTTGATCTTCTGCAAGCCGTTGATCGTGTTTTCCATAGGTGTGCCCCCTTTATGGAATGAAGTTAAATTAAGTGGTCATCCGCCACCGCCCTCGATGCGCTCGGTGCGTTCGCGGGTCAGCACGTTGAGCGAATCGAGTTGCCTGCGGAGGCGGATTTCCTGATCGATCACCGCCTCCGCCAGCATGCCGCGGTGGGCTTCCTTGAGCTGGTGCAGCTCCTTGACGGAGCACTCCAGTATCTGCTGCGCCAACGTCGTCATGCCGCCTGCACCCCTTGTGCGGCGGTATAAGGCTGCACGATGCCATTGATGACGGTGAAGGTCTGGCCGGTGCCGCGCTCGGCAAGGTCGGGCGCGTTTTCCTCTGGACGTTTTGCCATGCACACCAGCGCCGGAATGCCGGTAGCCTGCACCATCGCCATCAATCCGGCGCGGTTGCGGCGGTCATTGATTTCGTCCATGTCGTCGATCACCAGCAGCTCGGAGCGGTCGGCCATTGCAATCGCCGCCTGCATGATGGCGCGCGCGGCATATTGCGCCGAGCGGGACAGCAGTTGGTACGGGCGGTTGCCACGCCACAGCGTTAAATCGCCATCGAGCCAGACATGCTCGCCGGAAAACGCCGTGCTCAACGGTTTCAGCACTTCCTCGGTGAAACGCTTGAGCTGGTCGTCGAGCTTGTTTTTCCGCACCCCATTCTGGCTAAGGGCGGTTACTAAATCTTTTTGCGTCAGGATTTGCTCATAGAGCTGATGGGCGCGCTCGACGGTGTTGAAAGCATCCAACCGTTGCTCGGCCAGGATGTATGCCGCCTTCGCCTCGGCCGTGTCGCCGGTGGCCTCTGTTTCCACGCCCACGCCCTGCAGCCGCGCACTGGCATCCTCGGCGCCGGTTAATCGTACCTGTGCCAGCGTCGATTCTTCACGCAGCCGGATGAGCGCCGCCGCCGATTCTTTCAGCAACCCGCCAAGCTGGTGATAGCGATCTTTCGTGTCCTCATGCACCGCCTGCGCATGCACGAGCTGGCGGTCATGATTGAGTGTGAGCTGCGCGTTGCAATCCGGGCAGGTCATCGGGTCGTCGCCGGCATAGCCGAGCTCATTCAATTCTTCGGAGAGCTGTAAATGCGCGGTTTCGCCATCTTCCAATGCCTTTTTCGCATCCTTCACCAGCTGCTCGTATTCCGGCAGCTTATCGGCCTGCGCTTGCGCCTGATTGCGGTCGAATGCTTGCGCCCCTTCCGATTTCAGGGCGTCCTCATAGGCTTTTTTGGCTTCGGCATAATTCACTTCCAGCGCCGTGCGATCGGCGCGCTCCAGATCTGGCGTCCACGATTGCGGCCTCCATTCCCCGGCGCTTGCCACGTTCCATTTCTGCTCGCCGGTGGCGGCTTTCCATTTTCCGGTCAGCTCGGCCTCGTCGGTTTTGGCGCTGGCATGGGCTTCGTCCCACCCCGATTGCTCGATCTGTTTCCAGATTTCCGGCAGTTTCGGGTCCATGCTTTTCGGCAGCTTCGCCTTGAGATCGTCGAGCGTCGGATTGGCTTTGAGCAGCCGGATAAAATACGCCACTTTCTCGGTATTCGAGAGGTCGAAGATATTTTTTAAGCCCACCGCGAACTCCGAAGCGTGAACCGGCTTGCCCTGGCCGGTGACTTTGCACTCGGCCAGCGGCCAGGTGGTGACGGTGGTGACGCCATCGCGCTCCAATACCGCCATGCCGCTTTTCTCGCCATCGTGTATCAGCTGCTTGGCGTCCTTCTTGGCAAAGGATTTCGGCAGCGGCTGCTGCGCGGCGGCAAGCGCCACCGCCTGCGCGATGCTCGACTTGCCGTTTTCGTTTTCGCCCACCAAGAGCGCCACCGGCGCGATAGCAAAGCTGGCTTCCTTGATCTTGCGGAAATTGTGAATGGTTACATTGATCGTCATGGCTAAAAACCTCCGTTGTCTTGGGTTGAAGTTGCGCGATGCCCCGCCGGTGGAGCGGCATCGCTGGGTTTCGCTTTGCCATTCGCTTGCGCGGTCACCGGCTGGCGGGGTTTTTCGTTGAGGTTGATGACCGGCATCGGCTGGTCGCTGGGTGCTTCCAAAGCGGCACGGTCTTTCTCGGCATTGATGATATCGAACACTTCGTTAGTGTTACGCGCGTCGGCGATGGCCTTAAAATTCATCTGCCCCATATCGGACAGGCTTTCGGCTTCCGCCGCCATCGCCACCGCCGGGTCAAGATCGGATTTCCCGCCCAGCCGCTTGATGGCGGGTTTCATGCACATGATATCCTGCCACTTCACCCACGGCGTTTCGGCCAGCTTGCGCTGCGCCTCGTCGATCTTCACCTGGTCGTTCTTGCGCGTGGCAGCTTCCAGCGCCTTTTGCAGGCTCTTATAGGTTTCCGAGGTGCTGCGAACTTTTTCGATATCCGCCAGCGTCAATTCCTCTACGGCCTGACCGCCATTGAGAAAATTAATGTGGCAGAACGAGCCGATCAGCTCGCCGCGATCGCGCAGGTTTTTGCGAAACTGTATATTGGGGGTTGTCCCCATTTCGCAGAGATAATGATCGTTCTCGCGTATATCGCTGGCGAAGAAATCCTTTATCCTGCCGGTGCGGTGAAACAGCGCGGAATAGCCTTTGTAACCGACCTGGAAATTGCACTCTGGCGCGGATTTTACCCACTGCTGCCCCTTCGGGCGGCTCTCATCGAGCGTCCACTTGCTGTAGGGTATCACATAGGCGTGGTTCAAAATCGTGTTCGGCTTCAAGCCCACCGAATGCGAGGTGACGAACGCGCCGAGCACGGTCAAATGGTCGCATTCGCCTAGCGTCGGCTTGCGCTTCACGCATTCGATCGCCAGATGCACCATTTGCTCGGCATCGATATATTGAGTTGCCATTCCCTTGAAACGCTCCAAGACAGTAGGCTTTTCCAGCATGTCCAGTAAGGTCTGTGCCTTTTTCTGCTGCTGGTCGGATAGTTGTTCCAGTGTCATTCCTTTTCTCCTTTGTTTTTGTGTTCGCGGCAAAATGCCGTTCCCCACACCGGACAAAAGCGGTCGGAGCACAGCATCGATTGCGGGTTGGCGATAAAAGACGTGGGCTCACCGCTTTCGCGGAATGCCGCCACATCATCTTTTATGCGTTTCAGGATGGCGCGCGCGGCGTTCACTGCCACCTCCGCGTCATAGTAAAAATATTCCGGCGCCGGCTCTTTCTTGCGCGGCAGGTAATCCTCAACAATCTTCTCCACGGTGCGGCTATGCACACGGCACAGCAGCGCATAGCTGCCATATTGCGAGATATGCGCACGGCTGGCGGCTCCGGTTTTCAAATCGCGGATGGTGATGGCCTCGCGCACGTCGAATTGCCCGGACAGCATAAAGCCATCGCCTATATCGGCTTCCAGCCGCACTTCGACTTCCAACGGCTCTATGCCTGGAGCAACCATCTTACGGTAACAGTTGACCAGCGTTTTTAGCTGCAATTCCGCCCGGTCATAGGTGGGCGTGGCGCCGTCATAGACAATGCCTTCGGTTTTCTGGATTTCGTGATACAACTCGAAGGCCAAATCCATCGCATGCGTGGCATTGCCGAGCGAACCGTCGTTAATCTTGCTATTCAGCGAATAAGCTGCCGCTTGATGGGTGCTGCTGCCGAGCGCCGCGCCGACGCCCTGCGACGTTTCGCGCAAAGTGATGCCAAGTGCCGCCAATTCTTTCGCCAGCAACTTCCCGGCCGTGCGGCGTGAGCAATCCGCATACGATGGCAGGCTTGATGACCTGATGATGATTTTATCAGTAGTGAGCATAGCGCGGTGGCCTCCGGTGACGCTTCTTTTGCGGCTGCGGCATACGCGCGGCTTGCCAATTCAGGATATGCTGGCGGGTGATACCCTTGCAGGCCTCGATCACCCGCTGGCATTGCGCACTATCGAACATGGCGATATGGCATTCTTCCCCGACATTGCGGATACCGAGCTGTTCGGCCAGCCACGCATAAATCACGCGGCGCTGGCGTTTCTGGATTTGGCAATGCACACCTTCCTCGTCGCGTCCCCATAACGGGTCGAGCGCCGCATGCGCGGCAATGCGCCAACGCTTCGTTTCTGCATCCGCCGGTTTGCCCAGCGGCCTGCCATCGGGATGCGCGCCGTGCGTGGCGCGGCAAAGCGGGTAGTGAATGCAGCCATAAAACGGCTTCGGGTATTTGCTGCTTTTGCGCAGCACCATCGCTCCGCCGCATTCCGGGCAGTTCAGCACGCAGGAAGCCGGATAAAGCAGCACCAGCGTCGGCTGCACGTCGCCCGTATATTCCTCCGCGCGCATCATGCCGCCCTCCCGACATTGCACAGCTGATGCGCCGACAACGTACCGGCCTCGCGGTAGGCGCGCGCATCTTCCTCGCGCTCGCGCAGCCAGTTATCCAACTTGTCGGCCAGATCGTCGTAGAAAGTCAGGGAGAGCGTTTTGCCCTTGGCATCGAGCTCGTGGCAGTAGGTACCGTAATACTGCCAGCCCTGCTTGCGCCAGTTGAAGCCGTAATCGTCCAGCTCCTGCATCGCGTCGTCATAGGAGTCGCAGGCATTGCCCTCGATGCACACGCGCTGCTTCGGCGCGCCGGTCACGGCCTGCGCCTCCATTTTGCTCCATGCGTTAAACCAGAGCTGCGTCATACGCGCCTCCGTCCTCTAAGGTGAGGCGCTCATAACCGGCGAGTTCATGCAGCGATTCGCCATCCGCGAGAAGCTGCCGCCCGCTGATCTCAAATGAGCGGAAGTAAAGCGGTGTTTCCTCGGCATCTGGCAGAGAGGTATAAAAACTGGGCTTGGCTTTCATGCGACAGGCTCTTAATTCGTTTGACTTAAAATGTAATTTGTTTGTCTATTTGCATCCTTGCAAATAAAAAGAATTACGTCAACACGAAAGCGCCGCGCGCAAGGGAATTATTCGCCTACAAAGGCTTGGAAACGCTTGATAATTTACAGGGAAAACTTTATGATAATGAGGCTTATCGCGGCTTATAGGCCGGGCATCAGCGTGAGCTCAACCTTATACGCGCCCTTTAAGGCGCGTTCCTCGATGCCCGAAGACAGCACTGACTCCAGCCGGTACTGATTCGGCTTATCGCTGCGCTTCAGCACTTTCAGGTGCCACTGGTCGTCATCGGTCTGCACGATACAGGTTTGGTCTAGGCAGGCCTTGGAAATTCCGGCCCCGCTTTCCTGGTACACTAGCACCATCCCGCCGCGCAGAAAGGGATTGATATCCGGTCCTTCCATCTCGACTGCGCGCAACTGCTTGGCTTTCAAAAACGGCACCGCAATAGCTAATTGCCTGCGGTCTTTCTCCGCCACCGGCCATATGCGATCTTCGCCGCTGCGCAGCGGAATGGTTCCTACCACCGGCACCATGCCGGCGTCTTCACTGGTTTCAAGGAATGCACGGAAGCGGGGCGAAAAATTCACCCCGTATTTTTCCTTGATATTCTCCAGCGTTTTCATCTGCAGGCCGCGCGGCAGCTTATCATTAAACAGGCGGCTAAGAATGGAATCCGCCAGCTTGATGCCGCGCGCCAGATCGGTGCGGTAGATGCCTTTCGCCATGGAAACTTCCGTGATGTATTGCTTGCAGTGCTTCACATAAGGCGAGATCTCCGCATCGTCCTTATCCATATCGTATAGCAGATGCGGCGCGAAGCTCGGCTCCAGCTCATACGCTTTATAGAGCAGGAAAATCACACGGTCTGAAAGCAGCCGGTCATCCTTGCTGGAAGTGGCACTCTGGTAGCCGTTATAGAAATGCCGCAGCGATTCTTTATTGATCGGCTTCTGGCCTGTGCGCTTAGCAAGCATGCTGCAGGCTTCCGCCATCTGCACAAGATTATCGCCGCTGCGCTCCATAATGTCATCCAGCCACTCCTTTTCCAATTGCCGGAGTCGCTTGGCGTCTTTTTCCGTGATGGCGGGTGCGGCGGCTTTCATTTTTCTTTCTACCATAATTCCCTACGAGTTCCTTTAGCATACTACACCGTAATTCTCATGCAAGTTTCTTCTTGACGCTTATAAGTCCTTTGGCAAGTATGCAAATAAATAGCTCAAGGAATTACAAGTATGCAAACAGCCATTGCTTCCCCCGCCAAAACCAGCATGACCGCCTTGGAGCGCAGGGTCTATGCCTCCATACAGGCACGCAGCCGCTTCGTCGCCATTACCATCGACGAATTATGCCGCCGCGCCGGTATCGCGCCTTCCACTTTCTCCCGCTGGGTGAACGGCCATAACAGCGGCCTACTCGTTACCATCGGCAAGATGGACGAAATCCTGACCCGCCTGGAAGCCGAGAAATTCTTTTCTTACGAACACCGCTGGCGCGCCCTGGGTTTCGACCTGGCCGGACTCTGCCTGCAGCTCGAACTCTCGGCACTCGATTACGTACGCTGGGTGCGCCGCGAGCTCGACCCCGATTACGCCAAGCTCGCCATCATCGAGCGGTTCTTGGCGCAACTAGAAAATCACAATCAACAACAGGAGGAACGCCATGCCACACAGGAAACCGTTTAACACCCAACCCGGCGCCGAGGCAATATGAGAACGCAGGATGAGCTGGCAAGACTGGTCGCCGATACCGTCAAAGATCAGCTGAAACGCAATGGCGTGGGCGAATCCTACCTGACGCCGGAGCAATTATGCGAGCGCTGGCAAATCTCCATGAAGGCGCTGGAGAAATGGCGGCTCGAAGGCAAGCCCCCTGTTTACCTGAAAGTCCAAGGCACACGATGCGCGGTCATCCGCTATCCGCTGCATGGCGAAAACGGCGTGCTCGATGTGGAGCGTAAATGGCTGCGCTCCTCCACCAGTGACGATGGGAAAAACACCGCATCAGCCGCCACAAAACAACCCAGCGCTTAAGAGCACTGGAAATGCGGGGGCAGCATGCGCATCTACGGCAAAGTTAAGATTACCTTTTGGGACGACGACAGAATCAAAAAGCTGCCGGACACGGCCAAGCTGCTCGCGCTCTATTGCTTAACCTGCGAACACAGTAACGCCATCGGCTGCTTCCGCCTACCCATCGGCTATATCGAAACCGATCTGCGCTGGGATAAGGCCAAGGCGGAAGACACGCTCGCCCAGATGATCGACAGCGGTTTTTCCCTCTATGACCGTGACAGCGCCTACCTGCTCATGCCGCGCTACCTGGAGCATAACCCCATCGAAAATTCCCGCGTCGGCAAGATGTGTGTTGGCCTCATCAACGCCGCCATGCGCTCGCGCGAGATCTTCCCATCGCTGTGGCAGGCGCTGCAATCGCAACGGCATCGCTTCGTTTTCAAAGATGCCGATTGCTGGAATACCGAATGGGATACCCTATACCATACCCTATCCGGCGGTGCCGCTTCACCGCCGCGCGATACCCTATCGGATACCGTATCGGATAGGGTTTCACATACCGTATCCGATACCCAAACGCCTTCCGAGACGTTTTCGCCCGAACATGGCGCAAATCCTCAACTTGATACTGTATCGCATACCGTACCCAATACCGTATCCGATAGGGTATCCTCCACTTTGCAGGACTTTGCGCCCCCTGAACCTGAACCCCAACCTGAACCTGAATATAGAGATGATGAGGTAGCGCGCGCGAAGCCGACGCCGGTTGCGATTATACGCGCGTTCGACGAAGCGGTTGTCCAGGTGTATGGCGCAAACCTCGCGCGCCCTTGGCCGCATGGCGAGGATGCCACCATTGCCGCGCAGTTTATCGCCGCCGGTGCCTCGCTCGATCTCTGCAAGCAGGTGTTTCTGCGCCATCTTTACGCCCAGCAGCGCAAAGGCAAACATCCGATCGGCAGCTTGGCCTATTTCCGCACCGCCATTCCCGACGCGATGAAGGAACGCGAATTCTATCAAAACAATCCACCCGCGGAGGTATCCCATGACGGAAACACTCACGGCGCTGGGCGTCGGCCACGCAGCGGCCATGACGCTTTCACTGACGCCCTGGTTGAAGTCGTGCATGAACGCGGCGGACATTGACTGGAGCGGAAAGCTGCCGCTGACCGCCATCGGCGCCATCGATCAGCGTGCCGCCGAGAGCGCCGGTTATCACGGCGCGCGCCTGCGGCCGATGCCGGTAACGGAAAAAGGCAGCGACAAATACCGCGAGCTGGAGGATGCCGTGCGCGCCGCGCGCCGTATGGTCCAGCCCGCCAGCGCTGCCGAAGCCGGGTTTGAGCTCAAACGCTTATCTGTCTGGTGTCCCATGCAAAACCGCGACGTGCGCGATTTCAAGATGATGATTCACGATGCGCTCACCGATCTGACGGATATCCCGCTCGACCTGATTCAGAAAGCCTGCGGCCTGCACCGCAATGACCCGGACCCGCGCTGCGATTTCTTTCCCCGCCCGGCGCGCCTCAAAACCCTTATTGCCGATGATTTGCGGATGCGCCGCCTGACGCTGTTCCGGCTGGAGCGCCTGCTGGAAATCGCCAACACGCCGCCCAAGCTGCCGCCGCCGATCACCCTGGCCGAACTCAAGGAACAAGCGCAAAAGCAGATCGAGCTGGAAGTGATGATGGCCGGATTGTTCGGCAGAGCGCCGCCGCCGCCGATGACGCCGGACCAGTGCGCCGCCGAACTCCTGCGGCGCACCCAGGCGAAGATCCACGAAGCGCAACGCGACCAGCATCTAAGCCCGGCCATGGCCGAGGCATTGCTGGCCGAATTAACAAATAACTTGGAAACACCCCATGGCAAAAAAACGTAAACCACCCCGCAAAAAAGATTTCCTTGCCGTCACCCCCGGCAAAATCAACCGCAAGCTCCGCGGTGATGGCTTCCTGTCCGATCTCGGCTCGCCGGAGCTGGAAAATCATCATGTACTGAAAGTGGATTACGTCGATGCCGAGGGCAATTACACCGACTCGGCCAAAGGCCGCAAGCGGGCGCGCAACGTCACGCAGACGACGCTCGACTACTGCAAGACCTACGCACTTATCAGCGAGGAACAGCACATCGCCGGTGAACAGCTTTATGCCGATTGCTACTATTCCGGCCTGGTGCCGCGCGCCATCGTGTCCATGATGAACGGCATGCCGCGCACCAGCTCGCCCAGGTTCTTAGGTTTTGCGGAAGGCCGCATTGACGCCCAGCGCCGATACTCCCATCTGCGCGACGAGCTGAACCGGCGCTATATCGACAAGCAGCGCGGCATTACTTATTTCCAGGTAGCCTACCGCATCTGCATTGACGGCATTCCGCTGGACGAGCTGGAAAAATGGTCGGAATGGCCGCGCCGCTCCGGTAAAAAACTGATCGGCTTGGTGCTCGATGCGGTGTATGAAGTCTATGACGAATTGCATAACCGGGAACGGAAGAAGCGCCGATGACCCATCCACCCATCCAACTCGGCAGCCTGGTGCGCGCGAAGCGCGACACCGGCATCTGCAGCGCCGGCGAGCGCGGCGTGTGCTATGAGCGCTACCGCCTCGACAAGCGCCCCGGTTATAGTTTCATCTTCGAGCGCGGCGGCTATGACGGATTCAGCCCCGACGAAGTGGAGCTGATGCTGGAGGTGAGCGGGGACGTCTGCCCCCAGCTGGCCGACTACCAATTCACCAACGTGCTGCGCCTGCAAAAAGATTTCTACGAAGGCCGTTTTGCCGATGCGTTCGACATCGCCCCAGCGGAATAATGGCAAGGCTGCAATCCAAAGGGAAGATGGATTGGCATACTTGCCAACATACTGAACATTAAAAGAAAATACTTGCGCGGCGTCACGCCGTTAGCTACATTCTAGGCATAATCGGAAAGTTACGCATAGCGACCTGGCACACGCCGGTTTTTTTATGCCCGATTGTATCCTCCCTGTTATTCACTTGCGGCGGAAGGCTCACAATCCTTCCGCCGTCTTTTTTTGCTCGATAAGTGAATTTCGACCCCTGGAATTTTCAAGTTTGACCCGGTTTTATGCAAGTATTCACCCCTCTAAACCCCGAAATCTCCCTGTTTAGCGCAAGTCGCTCACCCGGAAGGAAAAGGGTGTCATCTGCTGAAACGCTGGGAAAACCTATGCTCACCGCCAAAAAAAACGGGCGTTTTGCTTTTAAGTGAATCACTAAAAAAAAGGCCGGACAGCGTTTCGCCATCCGGCCTTGAGCTGGGGAGTAAAATTAAGCGGCTTCGAGCGCTTCTTCTTCGGCAGCTTCCTTGCCGGCCAGCTCGTCGATGATCTTCTGCTGCACCACCGGCTCCAGCAGCTTCTTGCGCGCCATCGCCACCACCTTGCCGATCAGTTCAAGCTCGTCGGCAATCGTCGTCGCCAGATTGCGGTCAATCTTCTTCACGATATCCATCTCACCGTCCTTATTGAAAAAGCGATTGAGGGTAGCGGCCATCGCGGTGATATGCTCACGCATCCCTTTCACGGCGCGCACCTGTTCTTCGGTCAGCACCACTTCGGGAAACATATCGTCCTGGCTTGCGGCATCGACGAAGCTCTGCGCTACCGTCGCCAACTCGCTGCCATCGACCTTGCCGCTCTTAATCATGTTCCAGAACGGCGCCTGATGCTCCGGCGACACCTTGCCAAGATAGAAAGCCTGCGTCGGATTAAGAATGCCTTGCTCCATATAGGCCTGATATTCCGGCTTGAGATTGAGGAGCGTCAGGCGGTCATGGATGCGGAACACCTGCTGGATGCCGACTTTCGCAGCGAATTGCTCCGGCGTCAGGTTATGATCATCCATTGCCTTCTGCCACGAGCGCGCTTCTTCCAGCGGCGTAATATCCACGCGCTGCAGGTTTTCGATAATCATCTGGTAGGTGAGCGAATCGTCGCCCAGCTCCTTCACGATGACGTCGATCTCTTCCAGCTCGGCAATCTTGCAGGCGCGGTAGCGGCGTTCGCCGGCCACGATCATGAATTTGCCGGTGCCATCAGGCCGCACGGTGATGGGGCTAATCAGCCCTTCGGCGCGAATCGACGCCGCCAGCTCATGCAGCTTGGCTTCGTCGAAATGCTTACGCGCCTGTTCGTCGTTGGCATAAATCAACGACAGTGCCAGCTTCTGAATCGTCGGCTGCACTGCTTCCGGCAGTTGCACCGCGCGCTTTCTGGCGGCGGGCGCTTTCCTGGCTTTGGGTTCGGGGGACTTTTTGGACGTGCGTGTTGCTTTGGCGCTTTTTGCCATGTGACTTCTCCTTAAAATGGTTGATGAAAATTAGGCCGCGTTCGTCTGCTCGAATTCCTGAGCAGCCTTGAGGTCGGCCAGCACCTCTTTCGCCATGTGGAAGGCTTCTGCATTTTTCGGCAGATCGCGGAGTGCGGAGCATTCCATCGTGGATACGGTGTTATGAGCGTCGAGGCGTTGCAGTTCCTCCTGCAAATGGCGAATCGTCCACTCGATATTGCTCTTGAGCTGCTTGCGCGTATCTTCCACGCGGCGTTCGACTTTCAGCGTCAGGGAGCGTTGTGCAAAATTGTCGGTCATGGCGGTTTCCTTTGTTGTTTGGTTTCAATTTCTTATAAAATCATCCAATCATGCGGAACGCTGGCCGTACACAAAATTCGACCCCAAAAACAAAAATAAATAAATATAAATCAACAGCTTAATTAGATTTTGCGCTTTCCAGAATCAGGGGGGCGTGATACAGTATGCGGCGACCTTTGGAGGATGACTCGGTGCCCCCTTGTCAGCCAGGTTCGAATCCTGGTAGCCGCTCCAATTATTCCGCGAACAGCGATGACTGCTTTTCTATCTTCGGCTTTTTGCCTGCTGCGTATTCCGGCACCTCGACGCCAAGCGTTTCCTTAAACCATTCCGCCACCATGCGCCGGTGGCACCAGTCATGCGGCTTCAAAGGGTCTTTCTCCCAGCACATCAGCACCGGCTCATGCGGCGCGGTGAGGCTGTGCAGATGCTCATAGATTTCCTTCGGGTCGAGCGGTGCCAGGATTTCGCGGAAATAGCGTTCGCGGTATTTCGCTTCGTTCTCCATGTACTCCGGCTGCCTAAACCATGCGCCGGGCGCGAGCTTTTTGAAAATGCGGTAGCCGGGTCCAAGATCGCGCGGGAAGCTGCGGGAGATAACGATACGGCCTGGGCCTTTGTAATGGGCGTAGCAGCTTGTTTGCATGACGGTCCTTTGGGTAAGTAAATGTGCGGCGTCATCCTAGCAGAATGACGCCTAATGTCACGCCTTTTCAGCGCCTTAACCATTTTATTCACCGCGCATGCGCTTGAGCAAAACGTCGTTTCCATCGTCGCTGCTGTAATGCTCGAAATACGGTTCCGTCGGATGCTCCTGGGCGATGATGAGCTGGTCGAACGACACGTAGCGCAGTTTCTCATTGCCGCCCGCCGTGACCGAAAACACTTCCCCTGGTTCCAGGTGGCCGCATAATTCCTCGGCAAAATCTTTTAGATCGGCGTCCTCTGGAAAGCCCTCGCTGTCCATCTTGCGCGGATGCGCCGAGGGGTATTGCTCATAGCCGCCGAAACTGACATGGCGTTCTTCCTCGCGGATGAACAGCTCGATCTCGTCGCCAAAATGGTAGCCTTCAAACCACGCTTTGAATTTCTCGATATCCTTCACCGTGAAAGTGTTGGAACACACCGCACCGTACATATCTGCCATAATCGTTCTCCTGCTGGTTAATGGTTAAGAGTGCATGTCGAGAAACACGAGGTAGCGCTTGGCACCCTCGGTATTCTCGGTCATATCGGTCAGGCCGAACTCATCGAACTGCCACGCATAGAATTCAGGGATGCCACCGGCACTTGCGTCAGCCAGAGTGCCGCGCGCATCCAGCATGTGCTTCAACCGCTCGGTCGCTCGCTGCGCTTCCCACATCACCTGCGAACTTCCGGTATCCTGGTCGAAATCGGTGAGCCGGTCGGCAATACCTTCCAGCGCCGCTTTCATATCCGGGTACTGCGGTGTCGGCCAGTAAGGGAGCCTGATCGGGTCAACGATATCGCGCTTCAAGAAGGCAATGGCGCGCTCGAAATAACGGCCTTCCTTGGGTACGCCCTCTGTATCGTCGAGGAAGGAAAGCGGCCAGCCGGTGTTTTCATGATTCTCAATATCGTCGGCGCCATCCTCGGAGGCAATGCCGCCGATCGAGCGCCAGTTATTCTCGTTGCCCCATTCAAGGATTTCACTTTCGGCGCTGCTGGCAGCGTCCTGGGCGGAATCGGCGTTCACTAAAATGAAATGCAGCGTGTGCATGGCGGTTACTCCTTATCGGTTGAGGGGATGATGCAATGGCCTTGCGACTTGATGTTGCGCAGCCAGATGCTTAGGAAGCTGCTCTGGTCGGCCAGCTCCTTACCGTTGATGACCTTCGTGCCTTCGATGCAGACGCGATAGGCGATCGCATTCTGAAAATGCACCGGCAGCGCCATACGCGTGACGTGCATGAGCATGACTTCCATATCCGGGTCCGGCACCAAATCGCCGTTCTGCTCGTAATAATGCGCCATGCTGATCTGCGTCACCGTGCCTTGCTGCTGCAGGACGTCGATGCACAAATCCATGAACGGCTCGGCCTTCATCTTCACCGCGCTGCCGGGCTCCATCTTCTGAACGTCCGGCAAGAGCGCGAGCAGGCGCGTATAGTTGGCCTGGCACTGTTTGATTACCGCGTCGCGCATGGATACCTCCGCTGCGTGTTCACCACGTAAGTGGCGTACAGCTCGCCGCCAAACTCGTAGCGGCTGCCGACACGCTTTAAGAATGCTCCATCTTCCAAGCCTTCCCGCTGGGCATTCTTGCGGTGCTTGAAATTCAGGCGCACACGGCCATCCTGGAATTTCGCCACCGCTTCCAGCGGGCCGAGCGTGTGTATCCAGCCTACGGCATCCTTGCCTTGGGCGTCTTCCGGGCGCGCGAAGGCACCCAGCAAATGCAGGTAAAGAGTCATTATCAGAAACTCCTAGAGGTTAAGGTTAATGCGCTGTCGCACCGCTTGCGGTTAAGGTGGTCAGCCAGTCGCCCAACCGCTTGGCGATGACATTCACGATCTGCTCATTGACCGGCTCTTTCGGCTGCTTGGCGTATTGAGTGCCGCGCCCCTGAAACCAGATGGACTCCGGCACCGCCTTGCGCTCGTACAGATCGACGCGCAGCAGCATCTTGTGGTCGGGAATGAGCTTGCCGTTTGACGGATAGAGAAACGCGATCTCGACGCGCAGGAACGATTCGCCGCGGTGCTTGACGGTGATAGCCGCGCTCATGGGCTGGCTTTCGACGGGGATGACTTCCTTCGCCACCATTTCCGGCAAGCCCGGATAGAGAGCGAGGAGCCGGTCATAATGCTCTTGATGGATGCACATAGATTCTCCTTATTTTTTAGAGGTTTGAACTAAGGAAAATCCAATCACACAGACGCCTGACCGTCCACAAAAATCGACATTAAAAACCAAGAAAATCAATGGCTTATTAGCAATGTTGCAAAGCGTAACCATACGTTCACCACGCATGTTTGCTGTAAAAATCCGGGCAGAGCGTGACGTATTCCATGTCCTCGGTCGCCTGCGCCTGCAGCTCGGCAAAGCTGATGCCGAAGCGCTGGCATTCGCCGGCGTAATCTTCCTCTTTGCCGTTACGCAATTCCTCGGCATCGAGTTCCTGATAGTCGCCGCACTGATCTTCCTCGCCATGCTGATCGGCAGTGAACACGCCGCAAAATGCGCAGCCGGATTCCTCGTAAGTGAGCTGGAGCTGAAAGGCGAAGCCCTGCGCGCGCATCCATTCAGCAATCGTGCGCGTTCCTTCAATTGGCGGGCTCCACGGCGAATCGAATGACACGCCGATATAGGCTGGCTCGGTAGAAATCAGCTCCGGGTCGATTTCGGGAAACCACTTGCAGCCGACATTCGCCAGCATGAAATCGTACCACTTCGCTTCGAAATCTTCACAGGCGTCGATCTTCTCCTGAAAGAACGGCAGGTAGGAAAATGGCACCACCTTGTCGCTACGCGGCGAGGATTTGCCTTTGGCTTTGGCAAGCAGCGCCGTGATAACGTGCGGTTCCGCTTCGATGGTCAGATGATTACTGCACCAATTTGGCATGGTCTTTCTCCTTTAGATGGTTAGGGGTGAGTTGACGCTGTACAGGCGGCGCTTCCAGCCTCGAATGCTGACGCGCAGGCCGCACAATGTTCGGAAATTGCTGCCGCCTTCGTAAATGAAGGCCGCGTATTCAGCGCCGTTCGTAAAGGGGATGGCCTTATCAAACATGATGCGGTAGCCGGGCTTGGGCTTCGGCGTTGCCAGCTTGCGTTTCAGGAAAGCAATCTCCGCGTCGAGCTGGTCACGGCTGGTAAAGCGCTCTTTCAACTGCTCGTCGCTGTACTCTGTCCCAAAATGGAACACACAGGCGGCAAGCCGGTAACGCTCGATCACGCCGCGGTAATAGGCGGCGTCATATTTGCCAAACCATTCCTCGGCGCTAATGGAATAGCCCTCCAGCCCATGCGTCAGGCAATGCGCGCGGATGGCGTCATGCAGGAAATAAAACGGGATGGCGAAATCGCAATCTTCCTCATACCAGCCATCTTCATTGCGAAACGCGGCCGGGATTTCGCGGTTCAATTTCTGAAACACTTTTAAGCCGCCATGCCCGGCGGTGTGATACATGGTGATGCTGGGCATATACTGGTAGCCGCCTTGCGACTTGCCCCAGGGCGTCGATACGCCTTCATACTTCGTCATTGCGTTTTCCTTTCCGGTTGTCGTTCACGGCCTGGCGGATATTCAGCAGCGCGCCGAAAATGGCGGCGGCGCTTTCCTCTTTCGGTCGCATGGGGGGATTGGGGATGCCGGTTTTAGCCAGCGAGATATGCGCGGCGGTGACAGTCTGTACGAGCTGGTGATTATTGATTTCACCCAGCGATTCGAGCAGGCCGTTAAACGCTTCGTCCGTCCATTCCGCCGGTTCCGCTATGCCTTGGTCGCGGGCGCGTAGCAGCACGGCCTCCTGATAAGCAAGCGTGTAATGGCCGCACTCATCAGGATACGCTGTTTGATACAGCTTCCCAGCATCGAGACGCATGGCGCGGCAATACAGGATAAACAGCGCATGCACCGGGTCATCAATCGTGCCATCGCAGGCCTGGCCGAGCTGGTAGGGACGCGCTGAAAACGTGTCTTGCACCAGCTCATTATGTAAATACATGCGCTGGATAATGCCGCCTTGCACCTTATGCACGGTGATTTCCATCGGCGCATCGTCGCCGGGGCGCAGCCATTTAACGCGCTCAATCTCAATCTCGGCGCACATAGGCCACTCCTTTCTCCGGCTGTTCGCTCGGATGCAGCAGCGTCACGGTGCCGGCCTCGTCGTCGATCTCCACCGGCAGGCTGCCGCTTAAGATGCCATCGGATTCCTCGCGCGACAGGCCATATACATCGCTCATGATTTTGATGGCGCGCTCGCGTGTCGGCTTGTGCTTCTTGCCGGCGCGGTAGTCATGCTGCATGGCACGGAAGAAGCCGGGCGTATTCACCAATGCGCTGCTGGTCAGCTGCTTTTGCACCTCCGCTTCCGCGAAGGTGAATGGCAAGCCGCAAGGCGTCGTGCCGCTCTGCATTTCTTCAAGCAAGTCGAGCGCTTCGAGCTGATAGGAAATATGCTTGCCGAGCGTATGCGGCGCTTCGGCGCGCACCCGTTTGGCTATGGCGGCGTACTCGTAACGCTTGCCGCTGGCACCGAGGAAATATCCGTCTTGGGTCATGGTAGGCTCCTTTGTTTAAGTTACTGAATTATCAATAACTAATCCAACCATACGGACCCTTAGCCGTCCACAAAAATCGACAATAAAAGATAGAAAAATCAATCGCTTATTAGCAAGTTTGCCAAGTGCAGCTTGTCATGAATACCCATGGCCGGAATCGCCTCCACGCTGCAAGGCGGGGCATGGGTTCACTGCAGCGTCGGCCAGCCGGAAAAGCAGCGGCGTCTTAAGGAGTTTTAACCATGTCAACTTTCAAGGAGCTTAGAAACATCATGTCAAAATTTTTCGACGATATCAGTGCCGCCATCAAAAACATCCATCACTCGCATGGCGTGGATGACGAAACGCTTGACCAGAAAATCGCGGAGGCGATCGACGAGAATGTGAAGCCGCTGCAAACCCAGCTCTCCGATCAGCAGACGCAGATCGCCGAGCTGCAGAAGGCGCTACAGGATACCGTCACCGCGCTCACCGATGGCGACACCGACGCGGCACTGGCAACCGCCACCGCCGCTGCCAACGGTTCTGCGCCGGCGGGTACATCTGTCGCAAGCGGAGAAGGCGCTGCAGCTGGTTCCGGCGAAACCGGAGCTGGTCAGGCCGAATCTTAATCTCTGACCATTATCCCCGCGTGGTCAAACCGCGCGGGGATAATTCATGCCTGCGCCAGCGCCGTGCCATAATGCGCGGCAATAAGACGGTTAGCTTTCTCCACCAGATCGAGGCGCTTGAGCTGGAGGTGGAGGTTGCCGTTCTTATATAGCCATGCGGAAAAATACTCGCTTTCCGCTTGGCTTTGCTTCTTATGCCGCGCATCCGATACTATCGCGCGGAAATCGCCCCGATGATCTTTCGGCTCCTTGCCATCCAGTATGTGCATGATACGGCACAGATCGCCAATGCTCTCGCGGCTGCTGCCCCAGTGACTGAACCCATACGCATCCAGGCAGCGATGGAGGATGATTTTCGGCGTAATCTTAAAGGCGTCGTTGGTCTTGTAGCGTTTGTGGTCGAGCCGGTTGAACACATTAATCAGACCGCGCACGAAGGTTTCACCCTTGTTCGCATTCAGCTCGCTGAATGTTGCGTTGATATTTTCTATCGTGCATTCCGGCGGTTCCTTATCGAGTTGCGCACGGAATTTGCTCACGGCTTCCGCGTCCATCAGATTCTTCAATCCGCTTGCGCCAAGCAGGTATTCCCACACTCTAGAATCCACGGCCTGCTGCACCCATTTCCGAAGCTCACCCTTCGGGTCGCCATAGCGAGAAGGGTGCGGCATATCGCGCCAATACAGCCCATATTCTGTTTCGGCAGCGCGCATATAAGCTTTCTCCGCTTCATCCAGCAGCGCGCCTGCCTGGATAATACACTCTATCGCCCTGTTGCGATGCGCCACCACCTCGGCAATCGACTGTTTGTTGATAAGGTCGGTTTTATGCTCGCTGAACGTCATAAGCCCTCCATAGAGGCGGTGTAATTGGGAGCGGGATGATTGGATTCCTCCGGCATGTAGTGCAGCATCCGGCAATCGTCTTTGCTCGCGCGCTGTATCGCCTCGACAATGGCGACGAAATAGGCCTCTCCGCGATGACGAATCATCCAGCCGCATGACATGCTTTCGAACGCCAGATCTTCCTTGATGGTCAGCCATTCGTCGCCGCCATCGTCCTGCTGAATGAAGCACAGATTGCCGAGGGTGAAAGCGGAACCGAGGCTCCAGTTGCCTTGCCGGAATTTGCTGATCAGCTCGACCATATCCCGACAAGCGTAAAAGCTGCGTTCGTTAAATTCCGGGTCGCTGGCGCGTTTCACCCAGCGGTTTTTCCTGCCAAGCTCAAGCCAGACGGGAAGGTAAGTGTTAAGGTCACTCATAATTTCCTCTGCTGGTAAAAGGATGGCGGGGCTGTAATGCCCCGCCATTGGTGAAGGGAAAAGTTAAAACGCCATGCCTTTAGGAAGCCACGTTTTGAGCCGTTCCTGTTGCTCCGGCGTGAACTGCGGCTGGTCAGGATTTGCGAAGGCGGCATCGAGAGGCGTTGCCGCTTCGTCCTTCTTTTTATTGGCGTGTTGCTTCGACCATTCCTCGCTTAAGACTTCCTGGCCGATTGCCAGTACGTCCTTCTTCGTAACCCTATCGAGGAAATTGGTCTTTCTCGGACGCCAGTGCTGTGCCACATCGACGCCGAGGCGCTTGCCGACCGCATCGAACAGATGCGATTTACTAGCCTCGCCAGCCAACTGCGGCGCAAGCGCGCGGGCGATGCAGGCGGCAAACAGCCGCTGCTTGTCCTCGACGCTTAAAGCGCAGAATGCTTCGTAACGCTCGGCTTCATTCTTATTGCCGAGCCATGCCAGCGGCAGCTCTTTCAGCAGCTTTTCCTCTTTTGCCTGCAATTCCTTGCCGGTGTCGTCGTTGCTTCCAACCAAGGAAACCTTGTTGGCGCGCACCTGCAGGAAATCGTGACCGTAATAATAGGAGGGGTTCAGGTCACGAAGGCACATGACATAAAGTGCCGTATCAAACGCCACTTCATAATTATCGGCCATGTAAAGCCGCATTACCCTCAGGCGGTCATGCTTAAGGTCGGTCAATAGCGCGCTGGTATAGTCGAATTTTCCATCAGCTCTTTCGTCACGCACTGACGCAGACTGATAGCCTTCATCTTCCATATCATCATCGCCATTCTCGGATTCTTCACCCTCGGTTTCTTCTTCGGGCTCCGGCTTCTGCGTATCATCCTCCGGTTTTACCAGCCCATAGGTGATATCCAGCTCACCGTAATGGTCGAGCGTGACGATGCAGCCGGATATGGCCTTTTCCTCGTCGCTGAATCCTGTGTATTCCGCGATTTTGGCTTCCACTTCCTCCAGCTGTTGCTGAATTGGCGTGGCTTCGCTTTCGTCGGCCTCCGCTTCTTCCAGCTTTTCCAGCTTGCGCTGTAGCGATTCCTGCTTCTTAAGCAGCTTCGCAGGCACTTCGCCCAACTCATGCTCCTGCAGCTGTCGGAACTGCTGCCGGTCATTCCAGCTAAAGGAGCCGCGCGCTTCTGCCCATTTCCATGAGGCTTGCAAATCAACGGCGATCTGCTGGAGCTTTTCTTCGGCCAGTTTCTGCAACAGCGGCACGTCTTCGAAATAGCATTCTTCCTCTTTGCTAAACAGGTCGCGCCGGATAGGGCCACCGACCTTTTCGTATGCCTCAACGCCTACGAATTGTGCCAAGCGGTCGCTGCAATGGACGAACTTTTCCGTGAGGATACGCCGAATAGAGCTGGCCTGCCGGATTTCGTAACTATCCTTATACAGCTTATAGACTTCTACCTGCCGGGATTGGTCATCCGTAAGCGTGAATGCCATCAGCACTTCCATCGAGAGTTTTTCCTCGCGGTAGGCTTTTAGCAATGCCGGTGCTGCACGTCCCAGCTTCAAACGCTGTTCGACGAGCGATTCCGATTCACCAAAACGTGCGGCGATTTGCGGAACAGTCAGGCCTTCATCGACCAGCGCCGCCCATGCCTCAAATTGATCGGCGGGGTGCATGGCGCTACGCACCACGTTTTCGGCAAGGCTGATTTCTTTGGCATGCGCTTCGTCGGTCACAAGGCATGGCACCGGGAAATCCTTTGCCAGCTTGCCTTCCTTCGATAGCTCTTTCAGTACGGTATAGCGTCTGCCGCCAGCAACCACTTCAAATTTGTCGCTATCTGCCACCGGCAGGACAATGAGGTTTTGCTGTAAGCCGAGCGCTTCGATATTGGCCTTTAACATGGCAATATCTTTCTTCGGCTCGGTTTTCCTGACGTTGTACGTTTTGGAAGGTATCAGGCTCGAAAGTGGTATGGCCTGGGTGGTTTCGATTGCAGTTTGCATTATCTTCTCCTTGGTTTGGGTTATGGAAATGTTGAATTTCCAAAACAAATTCCAGCACACGGACACTTTGCCGTACACATAATTCGACCTTCCAAACAAAGAATTATTACACTCTTACAATAACTTACATGGCAAGTTTGCAATGTTCTATGGCGCTGTTCCCACGGCCTGCATCGAGCAGGTCTTTCGTATCCTCGATTTTTCCAGCTGGAAGGCGGCGTATGTCTGCTGCTCCGGCTCGTTCCGTATCGAACGCGCGTTAAAGGCAAAGTTCCCGCATCTGCAAGTATTCAGTAATGACGTCAGCCTGTATTCCTCGGCGGTCGGTTATCTTGCCTGCCACCGCGAATTTAATATCCGCTTCGAAGGCGCGCTGGCTTTTATTGAGGAAAGGCCGGACGTCAATAGCTTCTTTGAGAAAGTGGCGGCGCTGCTGGTCGCCTGCGACATGGCGCGCTACGGCGGGCGTAAGAATGAATATGCCCGGAAGCACTTCGAGTATTATGTAGAGAATTTCGAGCTGTTCTTTAACCGCGCCAAAGACCGGCTGGACCGCACCATACCCGAAATGCCGCTGGACGGTTATTTCTGCGGCGACTGGCGCAAGCACGTTAAGCAAGCCATCGAATCAGGCGCGGGCATCCTGGCATTCCCGCCGTTCTTCAAAGGCGATTACGAAAGCCAGTTCAAATTTATCGAGGACAACATTCACTGGCCTGCACCGGATTATGATCTCTATAACCCGAAAATGCTGGGCGACATCATCGACGAGGTGGACGCATCCGGCGCGCCATACTGCATCCTCTCCGATCAGCTCTTTGAACACAGGAAGCCGGTGCTGGAATATGTGACCGGGCGCAAGGTGCCGCATTACTGCTACGCCCGCACTGACAAATCCAGCGTCCGCCATCTCTATAAAGCGCCAGAGCCGTTTGCCTATGACCCCATCAACCCGGCCAATCTCACGGCGGACAGCCAGGTGCAAGTCGTGCAGGCAGAAAGCCGCCACATGGATTTCATTAAGGATATTTACTTGCAGAAAACCATTATCCACACCACCGGCGTGGCAAATTTTCTGATCTTCATTGATAAGATGCTGGTCGGCGGTATCATTTATTCGCTGCCAAAATATCCCACCTTCGGCCACTCGACGATTTACCTGCTCTCCGATGTCACGCTTTGCCGCGAAGCCAAGCTCTCCAAATTCATCGCCTATCTCGCCACGTCGAAATCGCTGCTGGATATCGTCAGTAAAAAACTGATCAGCCGCATCGACTTCGTGGTGACCACGGCGCGCACCCATAACGCGGTGTCGATGAAATACCGGGGCATCTACGAGCTCTTGAACCGGCGCGAGGCGGATGACCCAGCCGAGGGCAATATCATCAATTACGGCTCCAAGATGCGCGCAGAAACGCCGCAGGAAATCTATTCACGCTGGTACTGGCCGAAATATGGGAAATCCTATGTCAACAAACGAAAATCCTGACGCATTGCTGCCGATCGACGGTGAGCAATACCGCTTCATCGCAGCCGAGGCGATTATCTTCCCGACACCCGCTGACGGTGACGGCGAAACGGTCAAAGTGGCATTCTCCGCCGTGCCGTCTTCCATGCTGCACACGCTCGCGGCTGAGGACAATGCGCGCTTCATGACCGCCGACCAGATGCGCCGCCTGGCAAGTAACCTGAAAAAGGATAACGCGATCACCAGCGCCGTGCTGGTCTATCCCGACGTCGAAAGCCGCAAGCTCATCGTTCTTTCCGGCAATCACCGCGTCGAAGCGGCGCTTTTGGCCGGGCAGCAAATCATTCCGGTTATGGTGATTCAATCCTACCTCACCGAGGAACGGAAGCTCGCCATCCAGCTTTCGCACAACGCCATCACCGGCCAGGATGACCCCAACATCCTCGGCAAGCTCTATGAAAGCCTGACGCTGGAATACAAGGCCTATTCCGGCCTGACCGACGACAGTTTTAACATTCTCGAAAAGCTCGATATCGATAGCCTCGCCATCGGCACGCCGCAATATGAGGAAATCCTGCTGCAATTCCTGCCCGCCGATAAGGACGCTTTCATGAAGCATCTGGAGCGGCTGGCAAAGCCGAAGGAAAAGCGCACCTATCTTCTGGCGGAATACGAGGATTATTCGCGGCTCTTTGATGCCATCGTCGCCGTCAAGCAGTTCAAAAACATCTTCAACACAGCAGTCGCCATCCGTGCGCTAGCGGATCTAGCCATCGAGCGCCTGCAGCAACTGGAGGCGGAAGCGGAGGTGGAGGCGCAAGCGGAGCCGCAAGCCGATGCCAAAGAAACCTAAGTTTAGCGCGAAGGAGATAGAGCACGCGCTGCGCGAATCGGCAGGCCTTCAATACATCGCCGCACAAAAACTTAAATGCGCGCCGAGCACCGTCACCAATTACGTCAAGCGCAACAAGCATCTGCAGCGCGTGGTCGAGGAATGCCAGCAAGGGGTGCTCGACCTGGCCGAAGGAAAAATCCTTGAGAAAATCCGCGACGGCGACATTGCAGCCATCATCTTTTTTCTTAAAACCAAGGGCAAGAACCGAGGATACACCGAGCGTCAGGAAATCGCCGGAGTTGATGGCAAGCCGGTCCGCTACGTGATCGAAGCCCCTGCAGCAGCCGAAACGGACGACGCATGGGAAGAAAAGCACAAACCAAAGAGCGGATGACGCCTTATATTGCGGTCTGGAGGCCGCAGCCCGGACCGCAATCGGCGCTCATTTCCTGCCCGATCTTCGAAGTGTTCTACGGCGGCGCACGCGGCGGCGGCAAGACCGACGGCATGCTGGGCGATTTCGCCATCCATGCCGATCGCTACGGCCAGTTCGCGCGCGGCGTATTCTTCCGGCGCACCTATAAGCAGCTCGAAGAAGTCCAGTACCGCGCCCAGCAAATCTATCCCAAGCTCGGCGCGATCTGGCTGAAAGGCGAACAAATCTGGCTGTTTCCCAACGGTGCCACGCTCAAGATGCGGCATCTCTGGGACGAAAACGATGCCGAAAATTACCAAGGCCATAGCTATACCTGGATTTGCATCGAGGAAGCGACCAACTGGCCGACGCCCAATGCCATCGACCGCATCCGCGCCACGTTGCGCTCGGCGCATGGCGTGCCGGTACGCCTGCGCTTAACCGGCAACCCCGGCGGTGCAGGCCATAACTGGGTGAAGCAGCGCTACATCACTCCGGCGCCGGGCGGCTACACCAAGCTGATCGACCCGGTTAGCGGCGAGGCGCGCGTATTCATTCCGGCGCGGCTGGAAGATAATCCGGCGCTCACGCTCAAAGACCCCGGCTATGAGCGCCGCCTGTTGCAGGCAGGCTCTGCCGCGCTGGTCAAAGCCTGGCGCTTCGGCATATGGGATATTGTCGCGGGCGGCTTCTTCGATGACGTCTGGAATCCCAGCCGCCATGTGCTTACGCCATTCGAGATTCCTGCCACCTGGCGCATGCGCCGCTCCTTTGACTGGGGCTCGGCCAAACCGTCATCGCTCGGCCTGTGGGCGGAAAGCGACGGCAACCCGCTGGAAAAGCTCGGCCTCCATTTTCCGCGCGGTTCGATGATTCGCCTGGGCGAATGGTACACGGTGCAAAAAGATATGCAGGGCTATGTGAAGCCTAATGTCGGCACCGGGCTTACCAACAAGCAGCAAGGCTCCGGCGTCGTCACCATGAGCCAGGGGCGCAACTGGCGCGGCTGCGTGGCTGACCCGTCGATATTTATCAAGGCGGGCGGTCCCAGCATCTATGACCAGATGCGCGAGGGTGCGCGGGAAGCGGGCGGCATGATCGTCTTTTCCAAGGCTGACAATAACCGCATCGCCGGCTGGCAGAAAATGCGCGGCATGCTGGAAATCTCCGCCAAGGAAACGCCGGAAAGCCCAGGCATCTGGATTTTCGAGAACTGCCTGGATTGGATTCGCACTGTGCCGGTGCTGCAGCGCGACTCGAAAAAGCCGGATGACATCGACACCGAGGCGGAAGACCACGCGGCCGATGAAACGCGCTACGCCGTCATGGGCGGCGGCGAGAAGCAACAAAGCACCGAGTTTAGGGTATAGAGAATGCCGAAACAGCCTACCGTCGATACGCCCTCGCAAGCCTATCTCGATATGCACGAGGATCTGCGCCTGGTCGATACGCTCATGGGCGGCACCGATGCCATGCGCGCCGCAGGCCAGCTCTATCTGCCGCGCGAGCCGAGGGAAAGCGCCGAAGCCTACCGCAACCGGCTGTCGCGCTCCACGCTCTACAATGCCTTTGCCGATACCGTGCAAAAACTCGTCGGCAAGCCGTTTTCCAAGCCCACCGTCATCGGCGCGGACACGTTGGAGCCGATCAAGGAATGGTGTGGCAATATCGACCTGTGCGGCAGCAACATCACCACTTTCTGCCGTGAAGTATTCGAGTTGGGGCTGACCGACGGGTTGACGCATCTGCTGGTGGATTTTCCACGCAACGAGCCGGGAAAGACGCTGGCCGACGAGCAGAAAGCCAAAGCGCGGCCTTACGTCGTGCCGGTGAAAGCCATCAACCTGATTGCCTGGAGCTCCGAGCTGGTCAACGGCGTGCGCACGCTGACGCAGGTGCGTATCCGTGAAAACGCGGTGGAGGCTGACGGCAAATGGGGCGAAAAAGTTGTGCAGCGCATCCGTGTGCTGTTCCCCGATCGTTTCGAGCTATACGAAAAGCAAAAAAAAGATTGGGCGCTGATCGACCAGGGCGAGGTTTCCCTTGGCCGCGTGCCGCTGGTGACGTTCTACACCGGCAAAACGGGTTTTATGACCGCGAAGCCGCCATTGCTCGATCTGGCACATTTGAATGTGCAGCACTGGCAATCCTCGTCCGACCAGCAGCATATCCTGCATTTCATTCGCTTTCCGCTCTTACACGGCGCTGGCTTCAACCAAGACCAGAAAGAAATCGAAATCGGCCCCAACCGCATGATTCTCTCCGAGGACCCGCAGGCGCGGCTCACCTATGTAGAGCATACCGGCGCGGCGGTGGAATCCGGGCGGCAATCGCTGCGCGACCTGGAGGAAAAAATGGATGCGATGGGCGCGCAGCTCCTGGTGCAGCGTTCCGGCGATGCCTCCGCCACCGCCGCCGCGCTCGATACCGCCAAGGTCAATTCCGCATTGCACGACATGGTGCGGCGCTTAGAGAACGCCATGGGTCAGGCATTTGGCCTGATGGCGGCATGGTCCAAGCTCGATGCCGACAAAGCAGGCAGCGTGGACATCAACGACGATTTCGGCCTGTCGCTGATTTCCGGCAAAAACGAAGACACGCTCCTGCGCTCGCGGCTGGCGGGCGAGCTGTCGCGCGAAACTTACTTAAGCGAACTCAAGCGCCGCAATGTGCTGCATAACGACCTCGACATAGAGGAGGAAATCACCCGCATCGAAACCGAAGCGCCGGCAACCATCCCCGCGCCGAAAGGCGATGACGGGCAACCGACCGAGTAAACGCCATGCCTAGCCTCAACGAAGCCTTGTTTCATGCCGGGGTGCAGCATCAGATTTACCTGCAGCGTTACGCGACGCAGACCGTGCGCGATATGCTCGATTTGCTTAACCAGAGCGAGCTCGAAATCGTGGCCGCGCTCACGCGTTCCGATCTGACTGATTTTTCCCAGCGCCGGCTGCGCGAACTGCTGGCGGAAATCCGCAACCTTAGCACTGCTGCTTACGACGCATTGCAAGACCGTCTTAGTAGCACACTCACCGACACGGCGCGCTACGAAGCCGATTTTAACACTAATCTCATCAAATCGCTGGCACCGGTGGAAATCACGCTGGTGCGACCTTCGCTGGATACGATCGCGGCGCTCATCACCAGCAAGCCCATGCAAGGGCGTTTTATCGCCGACGAGTTGAAAGAATTGGACGCCGGGCGCGTGAAGCAAATAGAGCAAGCGCTGCGCATGGGAATCATTGAAGGCGAAACCAACGCCGATATTATCCGCCGCATCCGTGGCACCAAAGCGCAGCAATATAAAGACGGCATCCTGCAACGCTCGCGCGACGACGTGGAGCGGCTGGTTAGAACCTCTATCACTCATATCACCGCCCGCGCGCGCGACGAGCTGTATCAGTCGAATCAAAGCGTGGTAAAGGCCTGGCGCTTTACCGCCACTCTGGATAGACGCACCACCGTGATCTGTGCCTCTCTTGACGGCCAAGTATTCGATCTCGGCAGCGGTCCCATGCCGCCGCGTCATTATAATTGTCGTTCCAGCTCGACGCCGATCTTGCGGAGTTGGGAAGAACTCGGCATCGACGCCCAGGAAGCAAGTCCCAGCACTCGTGCCTCGATGGACGGACAGGTGCCGGAAAGCCTCACCTATCAGGAATGGCTGAAAAAACAGAGCGCCGAAGTGCAGGATAATGTGCTCGGCAAAACCAAGGCGCAGCTTTTTCGGGAAGGCGGGCTGTCGCTGGACCGCTTCGTGGATTTCAAGGGCGATGTGTACACGCTCGACCAACTGCGCATGCGCGAACGGGAGGCCTTTGCAAAGTTGCAAAGATAATTCCAGCTGCTATAATGCGCGGCATGGAAATTCAGAGCAATATATCAAGATTCACTGTCATCGAAGGCGGTCATAGTCCGAGAAGGGAATTGCAAACCAGATCGGGTGATGAACGGGTTACATGCCAGTGCTGTCTATTTAACGAAGGCATTGATACGACCGAGTTCATGCCGGTCACTACCATGCTCATGCGCAAGGGCAATGAACTTAAGCAAATCATTACCCGGTTCCTGTGTCTGAATTGTTTTCTCAAAGGCCGTAAGGTCTATCTCAACTGATTGGCCTATGCGCCGTTTCTTGCTCATGCCATTTTGTTTCTTATCCGCTGCGGCCTTCGCCGCAGACTCTAAACCTGTGAATATGCAGGAGCTAAATGCCGTGCTGGAAAAAGCAGAAAATAGGCCGCAGCAAAAGCAAGAGCCGTGGGTTGACCCCATTGCCATTACCGAAAAGCGCCTCAAGCTCAATAAGCTCGGCGTCACGAAAGACGATATCCTTGTCCAGAAAAATGAAAAGGGCGAAGGATTTTTTACCTACGTCAAGCGCACTGAATTTTTTGGCGTAAAGCGTAACTTTCTTTGGTTCGTGCGCGGTGAGCATATCTACCGGCTTACAGGTGCTTCCGAGGTCGTTGCGCCAGGAGTGCCGGCCATCACCGAAGCGCCAGACAGTATCCTGAATGGCGCGGGCTTTGACCGCCTTGGCGCTACCGAAGCCGGACTTAAGCAGGTTTTCAGTCAGTAGATTCTAAGATTTTGCTGCACATAGCAGTGAAGTAAGCCGCCTGGATTCCAGTGCGGCTTTTTTGTTGCCTCGCGCCCGCTAACCGGCGGCACGGGGTTTTTTCATGTCCATTTCCAACCCCAGCAAGGAGCCTTCCATGAACGACTTACCCATGACCACCACCTCTCTTGACGCCATCGCCGAGGAAAACCGCAAATTTTACAAGAAAGGCGAGGATGGCAATTACCAGCTCGACGCGCTGGCCGTCGCATCCTCTTTTCTCGAAACCAACAAAGCCCTCAAAAGCGAGCGCAAAATCCGCTCTGACTTCGAAAAGCGCGCCAAGGAATTTGAAGGCTTCGACAAAACCGAATATGAGCGCCTTCGCGCCAAACAAACCGAATGGGATTCGGAAAAGGAACAGCGCGAGAGAGAATCGCTCGAAGCCAAGGGCAAGTACGAGGAAGCGCTGGCGAAAGCGAAGGAAACCCACACCAAGGCCGTCGATACGCTGAAAGCAGATCACTCCAAAACCGTTGCCGAGCTGACTGATAAGGTGACGCACACGCAAGGCTCGATGCGCAACTATATCCTCGACGATCAACTGCGGCGCGCCATCGTTAAATCCGGCGTATTCGCGGAGGACATTGACGATGTGCTGACGCTCACCAAAAACCGCTTCGAGCTGGGTGATGATAACCAGGTCATCGTCAAGGATGACGCCGGCAAGCCGATGAGCGGCGTGAACGTGGATGCGTATTTCACCGACACCTTCAAAAAGGCGCGGCCTAAATTTTATCAGGGCAGCGGTTCGTCCGGCAGCGGCGCATCGGCAGGCAAGCAGAGCGCGGCCAACCTTTCGCAGGTGAAGCCGGAGGATCTGACGCCCACCCAGAAGATTCAGTTAGGGCTTTCGCAGCAGAAACGCTGAAAGCCTTAACGTCACCATTTTTTTGAAGGCGTACCGCGCGAGGCGGCGCGCCTTTTTTATTGCTACGTGCAGGCGGCGGGTGAGCCAAAGCCAGACCGGGCGAGAAAAACGTCCAAAACAGCGGGCGAGCCAAAGTTTTGGGGGATTGTTCAACATTCACCTCAAGGAGAAACCCTATGTCTTCCGTTACTCTCGTGGAGAGCGCCAAGCTCTCCCAAAACATGCTGGTTGCCGGTGTGATCGAAAACGTCATCACCATCAACCGCTTCTACCAGCTCTTGCCTTTCACCGAGATTGAAGGCAATGCGCTGGCCTATAACCGTGAAAATGCGCTTGGCGATGCGCAGTTCTCCGGTGTCGGCACCACCATCACCGCCAAAGCGCCGGCGACCTTCACCGCCGTCACCTCCAGCCTGACTACGCTGCTGGGTGATGCGGAGGTCAACGGGCTGATTCAGGCCACGCGCTCCAATGTCACCGACCAAAAAGCGGTGCAAGTGGGCTCGAAAGCCAAATCGGTGGGCCGCAAGTATCAGGACTCGATGATCAACGGCGATGGTACTGCCGATTCGTTCCCCGGCCTCTTAAGCCTGGTGGACGCTTCGCAGATCATCACCGCCAATGCCGGTGCCGGTAACGGCGACGTCATTTCCTTCGCCTATCTCGATCAGTTGATCGATCTGGTGACGGATAAGGACGGCCAGGTGGATTATCTCCTGATGAATGCGCGTCCGCTGCGTGCCTACCTTGCGCTCCTGCGGGCGCTGGGCGGTGCCAGCATTAGCGACGTGGTGACGTTGCCGAGCGGCGAGCAAGTGCCTGCTTACCGTAACATCCCGATTTTCCGTAACGACTATATCCCGACGAACCAGACCACCGGCACCAGCACCAACTGCACTACGGTTTTTGCAGGTACGCTGGACGATGGCTCGATGACGCACGGCATTTCCGGCTTAACGGCCATGAATGACCAGGCGGGCATGCAGATCGACGAGGTGGGTATTTCGGAAACGAAGGACGAAACCATCACCCGCGTGAAGTGGTACTGCGGCATGGCCTTGTACTCGCTGCGCGGTCTGGCGGCACTTAAAGGCATCACCAACTAAACGCTGCCTTCACCTTAAAAGGCGGGAGTTCGCTCCCGCCTTTTTTCTTCCACCTTCAATCGGAGTTTTCCTATGTCTCAAGACAATCTCGTAAAATTCACCACCTACGGTCCCAACCGTGGCTTAACCTTCGCCATCGGCGCGTATCAGTTCATCGACGGCGTATGCGCGGTCCCGGCGCAGGACACCACCGCCGCCGCCAGCATCCTCTGTCGCTATCATGACGTGTGCCATGCGCACGAGCTGGAGGATAAAGTCGCGGAATACGATGCGGCTTTCCCGAAATCGCCGGAAAATCCGCCTGCGCCGCCTGTGCCGGATACCAGCGGCATCACGTTGCCGCCGGAAGGCTCGGAAATCGTGCTGGTGCCAACACCGCTATCGCAGCTCGTGCAGCCGCCACCGGCAGAAGCCGAAAAGCCTGTTGTTGACGATGCCAATAACGGAGAGCCCGATACCGGCAAAGCGTCGGAAGGCGAGCCTGCGGCAACAGAAGCAGGACAAGGCGAACCCGACACGAAAAACACCGCTGCCGCCGCGCCGGAAGGCAAGGAAGCAGAGGCCAAAGCGAAAGAAGCGGAAGCGAAAGAGGCTCCGGCTAAATCGCAAACGCCTAAGAAACCTAACTCGAAGTAAGGAATCATCTTCATGGTTTTGACCGTTGAAGACGGGACAGGTCTGCCCGGCGCCAATGCCTACGTGTCGCTCTCGGAAGCCAATACCTATTTTTCCGAGCGCAATAATACGGTATGGGCCGGGAAGACCAACCCCGAAAAGGAGGCGGCGATACTCTACGCCACCTCCTTTCTGGACGCGCAGTTCTACTGGCTCGGCCATATCAAATATAGTGAGCAGGCGCTGGGCTGGCCGCGCATCCTGGTCTATGACCGCGAAGGCCGGTCGATCGACACTGCCTCGGTGCCGAGCAGAGTCAAAAACGCCACCTGCGAGCTGGCGCTGGAAGCGCTGGACAAGCCACTCTCGCCATCGCTGGCGCGCGGTGGCGACGTCAAGCGCCAGAAAGTCGCCTCTCTCGAAATCGAATACTTCGACCGGGCGAGTTCGCAGCGCACCTTTCCTGTCATTCGGCAAATCCTTGCCGGTTTGTTCAAAGATTCACCCACCGCAGAGTTATTCCGCGCATGAGCTTCGATACCGATTTTCTCGCCTTCGCCAAGGATAGCGTCGAAACTTACGGGGCGGCTATGACGCTGCGCAAGCCGGGCGCTGCTGCTTACAATCCCGCCACCGGCGACGTGGCGGCATCGAGCACGGACTTTGCCGTGCGCGGCCTGATTGAAAGCTACAGCGAGTTTCATGTAGCGCAGGGGCTGGTGAAGGCGGGCGATCGCCGCATCATCATCGCGGCCGGAAGTTTAAGCGTGACGCCGCAACAGGGCGATACGCTGCTTCTCGGCGGGCAAACATTTTTTATTGTTAATGTCAAAAGCGATTATGCAGGTGACACGCCCATCCTACATACGCTGCAAGTCCGTAATTAGCCATGCCGAGTAACATTAACGATTTTGACCGGGATTTGCGCGTGTTCGCGCAGGTGAAAGTGCCAAGCGACCATGCCGATGCCGTCAAGAAAATTGCCATGCAGGTGCTCACCGGTGTGGTGAATAAAACGCCGGTCGATACCGGGCGGGCGCGCAGCAACTGGATGACGGCGGTAAACGCGGTGCCTTCCAACACCGTCGAAATCTCCGCCGCGCTTTCGCGCGAGCAGGCAGCTGCCGAATCCATCAGCCGGGGTGCTGGCGTGATCGACAGCGCCAAGCCCTTTTCCAGCATCAGCATCGCCAACAATCTGCCCTATATCGGCGTGCTGGAATTCGGCGGCAGCAAGCAAGCGCCGCAAGGCATGGTGCGCACCACGCTGGCCGAGCTGGAGGGAAAAACATGACCTACACCGTCCAGCGCAATGCCATTCAGTCGAAATTCGCAACCGACTGGAGCGCGGCTTTTCCTGCCATTCCAATCGTGTTCGACAATCTGCGTGCCGACAAAGCGGCGGGCGGCTATGTGGCGCTGCATATCCTCAACGGCGATGCGGCGCTTCGCAGCATGGGCGCGCAGCGGCTGATACGCTATCCCGGCGTCATCAGCGTGGATATTTTCGTCCCCGTCGATAAAGGCCTGAAAGCCATCGATCAATACGCCGACGCCATCGAGATCATTTTCCGTGCGCAGAGCTTTAGCGGCGTCACCTGCCGCGCCGCCCAGCGCCGCGATCTCGGCAAGGACGAAAATTACTGGCGCGTAAACCTGTCCTATCCGTTTTTCCGCGATCAGCTCGTCTAAACCTGCCGCTTTCCTGAACAGGCCGTGCGCATCCCGCGCATGGCCTGTGCTCGTTTTTAGCCCCAACCCAACAAGGAGACTCTTATGCCATTCGCCGATACCGCCCGTTCCCAGCTTTACTATCTCGAAGAAGTAACCTGGGGCGTCACACCCGCCGCCGCGCTCAAAGCCATGCGCTTTACCGGCGAAACGCTGAATTTCAGCATCGATAGCAAGCAATCGAACGAAATCCGCTCCGACCGGCAGATTACCGATCTTATCCGCACCGACGCGCAGCCGGGCGGCAACGTCAATTTCGAGCTTTCCTACGGCGCGCCTGACGATCTGCTGGCAGGGGCGTTCTTCAATGCCTGGCTCACCGCCGTGAACATGACCGCCAGCATCGCGGCCGTTTCCGGTTCGCCGGACAGCTTCACCGATGCCGCCAACGGCTTCATCACCGCCGGTATCAAGGCAGGCCAATGGGTAAAAACCTCCGGCTTCACCAACGCCAACAATAACGGCTTCTTCCAGGTGCTCACCGTCGCCGCCGGCACGATCACCGTCAAAGGTGAAACCGCTGTGGTCAACGAAGGTGCCTCCGCAGGCCGCAACTTCAAAGGCCAGTCTTTGCGCAACGGCATCACCGCCAAGAGCTTTTCGCTGGAAGTGGCCTTTGCCGATGTTACCAAGTTCAAGGCGTTCACCGGCATGCGCGCCAACACGCTGGCGCTCAATATGGCGGCGGGCGAAATCCTGACCGGCGTGCTCGGCATGCTTGGAAAAGGCTCGGCGCTCAACGCCGTCACCATCGGCACCGGCGGACCGACAGCGGCACCCACCGCTGATGTGCTCAATGCCGTGAACAATGTCGCCTATATCTCGGAGGCGGGCGCGTTGTTTGCGGGCAAACTCAAGGAATTTTCCTTGAACCTCGACAATAAGCTGCGGCAGCAGAAAGCGGTCAGCGTGCTCGGCAACGCCGGTATCGGCGCAGGCCGTGCCACCGTGACCGGCAAGCTGTCTGCCTATTTCGAAGGCGCGGCGGGCGACCTTTATTCCAAATACATCGTCGGCACCGAAACGTCGCTTTCCTTCCGCCTCAATGACCCGGCCAACAACAATTACATCCTTACGCTGCCGCGCGTGAAGCTGACCAAAGGCGAACTGACCGCTGGCGCGGCCGATCAGGACGTCATGGCGGATATTGAGTTCCAGGCGCTGCGCCATCCCACTTACGACTTCACTATCCAACTCGATCGCATCGCCTAAGCGCTGCGGCAATTCTTCGCTTTTTCATTAACTTTCACAAGGAGCCTATCCATGAACGATATACGCAAGCAATACGCCACCGACCCCACTAAGGAAATCGAAGGCGTGTGGTCAGATGATTTGGGCGGGGGCTTAAAACTCAAAGTCGCCCGCCTCAAAAACCCCAATTTCCGCAAGCTCTACCAGAAACTCACCAAGCCGCATGAGCGGCAAATCCGCAACCGCACCCTCGACGAGGCGACGGAAAATGCCATCCTCGCCAAATGCCTCGCCAAAACCGTGCTGCTCGGCTGGGAAAAGCTGGTGCTCGACAGGGAGGAAGTGCCGTACAGCGAAGCCGCCGCGCTGAAAATCCTCTCCGACCCGGAGCTGGCGGATTTCCGCGACCAGGTGGTTGATCTCGCCAGCGATGCCGAGCTGTTCCGTCAGGAGCATCTGGAGCAAGCGGAAAAAAACTTATCGAGTGGGTCAGGTGGCACGTCGAATGGGGAGAACACCTCAAATTCTTCCGACACCTAGAGGAAAAGGAAGGCGTAACGCCTTCGGCGCTTGCCAAAGAGCCGGAGGTGTTTCCCGACCTGCTCGATATCCGCGATGCTTTCATAGTGCTGTCACCCAGCCGCAGCGCCGGCATGGGTATCGGCTGCATTCCGCTGACCGAATTGGAGTCGTATATCCGCCTCTACGAGGTGGACGATATCGACCGCTTTATTCAGCTTATCCGCGCCATGGATGCGGATTTCGTCGAACAACTTAACCAACGTAACCAACGCAAGCTGAAACAGTAGTACCGTGGAAAGCAGACTCGTCGTCACCATCGACCCGCGCGGCGCACAAACCGGCGCGCGGGTTGTCAATACCGAGCTCGAAGGCGTGCGCCGCCGTGCGCGGGAGATGACCGAGCAGCTTGACGGCAGTTTCAACCGCCTCAAGCAGAGCCTGTTTTCCGTGGGCGGTGCCATCGCCGGCATCGGCATCGGCGATTTCGTGCGCCGCTCCATCGGCTCCTTCGTCGAGTTCGAGCGCGGTATGGCGAATGTCAGCAAAACCACCGAAATCACTGGGCAGGCCCTGGCCGAGCTTGGTAGCGAGCTTATCCGCATGAGCCAGCGCGTGCCGGTGGCGCGCGATCAGCTTTTAGGCATCGCCGCTTCCGCCGGTCAACTCGGCATTGAGGGCAGCGCCAATATCCTGAAATTCACCGAAACCATCGCTAGGCTGGGCTTCGCCAGCAATTTGGCGGGAGAGGAAGCGGCCACCATCTTAGCCCGCGTCATCAACGTCGCCGGGGAAGATATCGGCACGGTCGATAAGCTGGCATCGAGTATCGTCTATCTTGGCCGTACCTCCGCCGCGTCGGAATCGGAAATTGCCCGCATGGTGATCGAGCTGTCCAAAGGCACGGCGCAGTTCAAGGTGGCAAGCGCCAACCTGGTAGGCTTAGGCACCGCCATGCGCGAATTCGGCCAGCAGCCGGAATTGGCGCGCTCGGCAATACTCCGCACCTTCCTCGCGCTCAAAAGCGCCACCGATAACGGCGGCGAGGATCTGCGCACGCTCGGCATCCTGGCCGGCACCACCGGCGCGCAGTTCAAAAAAGCCTTTCAGGAAGATGCGTTCGGCGCGTTCCTGCAATTCGTTGGCGGCTTGCAAAGCGTCATCCAGCAAGGCGGCAATGCCGAGCAAGTGCTGGCATCGCTAGGCTTAAACGGCACGGAAATCAACGCTGTGCTGCCGCTGCTCGCGGTCAATTACGGGCGCGTGACCGAGCGCGTGAAAGAGGCCAACAAAGCCTATCAGGAAAACAATGACTTAAACGCCGTATCGCAAAAAGCCTTCGACACCACGGCGGGCAAAATCCAAATCCTTCGCAATACATTTAACGAATTCCTGCGTAAGGTCGGCGCCGAAGCCGCGCCCGCCTTCAACCAGCTGCTCGATAAGCTGATTGCCTTCGCCAACAGCGATGCTGCCATTGTGTTCGGCAAGGCGCTGGCCGTGGTACTCCAGCTCATTGCCGATAATGCCGAACTGCTGGCGATCGCGCTGGCGGGCATCGCCATCAACCGCACCGTCGCGTTTTTCACGCTGCTTGCCACCGTCGGCATGAACGCGGCGCGCGCGCTGCGCGCAGGCACCATCGAAGCCGTCGCCAATGCCACTGGCATGGCAGCCGCCACGCGCTCGGCCAATCTCTACATGATCACCGGCGAGCGGGTGGCAACCTCCACCGGCAGCGCCACCCTCGCCACTAAAGCGGCGGCGGCGGGAACCTATCTGTTCAATACCGCGCTCGGCTTGCTCGGCATTAACGGTCCGAAAGTAGCGGGCGCTGTTACCACGGCAGCCAGCGCCGTGGCCGGATACGCTACACGCATCGTCGCACTTCCGGCAATTACCGCCCTGGGTGCGGTGGCGATGCAGGGGCTTACTGTGGCGGCAGGCGCGCTCGGCGTGGCCTTTAACCTTATGCTCGGACCCATCGGCCTGATCGTGCTCGCCATCGCCGCGGTAGTCGCCGCGTTTTTATATTTCAAAGATACACTCGTCACGCTCGGACCGCTCAATGCCAGCGTCGGCAATATCGTGCAAGCCACCTGGAACGTCGTCGCTGGGCGGGTGACGGGCAGCGTTGCGAGTCTTGCCGCAGCGGTAGGCGGCGTATGGGACAGTATCAGCAGCGCTGCTTCCAGCGCCTTCGATGCCGTCAGCGAAGCGGTGGGCGGCGCAGTCGATCGCGCGCTGGAGTATTTCAGCGGGCTGCTGGAGCCGGTAGCTTCCATCTTCTCCAGCATTTACGACGCCATCAGCACCGCTATCCAAGCGGCGGCGGACTATATCGGCGAGGTGGTGAATGCCATCGCCGGCGTATTCCAAAGCCTTTATGACGCGGTGACGGGCATTTTCCAGAACCTGAAAAATTACATCGTCGATACGTTCAGCGGCGTCATCGATTATTTCCGGGGGCTGGTGGATGATATTGTCGGCGAAGCCAACCGGCTGCAGCGCGAAACTGATAAGGCCAAATCCGGCAGCGGCGCAAAAGCCAGCGAGGAAAGCAAAAGCCCAGCGGAAAAAGCAGCCGCCAACGCGCCGAAAATCCCTGCGCCCGCCGCGCCGCCGAAAGTCGATCTCGACTTGCTGAAAAACGCCACCGGCAATGCGGGCAAGGGTGGCAGCAAGCGCACGTTGGATAGCGAGCTTAAAGAGCTGCGTAACGATTCCTCCGACAAGCTGGCCGATGCTGGCCTGGATGAGCTGGGACGCCGCCTGAATGCCGTCGATCAGGCCATACGCGACACGGTAGGCAGCTACGATAAGCTCACCGCCTCGCAGCGCCGCAACGTCGAAGACACCAAGGCGCAGATCGCCAGCGATTTCGAGCTGGAGCAATCTCGCCGCACCTTAAAGCAGCTCATCGAAGACACGCTGACGCCGCAGGAAAAATATAACCGCGCCATGGAGGAACTGACGCGTCTGCAGCCGCAAACGGCGGAAGGATTCGAAGCCATCCGTCGCAAGGCCGAAGGCTTACGCAAGGAGCTGGAAGCGCAAGATCCGGTGCTGCGCGAAAACAAGCGCCTGACCGAGCAATTCAATAATGACTTCGAAGGCGCATTCAAAAACGGCCTGCAGAGTATCTTCACCAAAGGCAAAGCAGGCTGGAAGGATATGCTATCCAGTTTCAAAGACCTTTATTTCAAGACCCTGACCGAAGTGGCATCGCGCCCGATCATGGACGCGCTGCTCGGTCAGAAGGATGCCAGCGGCCAGCGCAGCGGTGGGCTGTTCTCCGGCATCATATCGCAGATCTTCGGCGGCGGCGGTGGCTTGCTGGGTGGCATTCTCGGCAGGCCGCAACAGCCAGCACCGCTTCCCTGGCAGCAGGCTCCGCTTCCGTGGCTGCAACAGGGCGCAAATGATAATTTCGGCGCAAACCAGGGCGAGAGCTTTGCCGATGCGTTCGGGGAGCAAAGCGCGGGCAGCAGCGGCTTCCTCGGCATGCTCGGCAATCTCTTTTCTCCGAGCGGCGCAGGCGGCGGGTTCCTGTCCAATCTCGGCGGGTTATTCTCCGGGCTGACTTCCGGGCTTTCGGGAATTTTCAGCGGCCTCGGCGGGCTGTTTTCCGGCTTGTTCGGCGGCGGCGGTGGTGGCATCGGCGGCATTTTCTCGCTGGCAAGCAGCATTTTCAGCCTTATCGGATTCTTTGCCGATGGCGGCTCGGTAGGCGCGCGCACGCCAATCATCGTAGGCGAGCGCGGGCCGGAGCTGTTCATCCCGCCGGTGGACGGCGAAATCATTTCCAACGACGTGTTCATGAAAGCCGCCAGCGCCGCCAATGACAATATCCCGCGCAACATGTCCAAAGATATCGTCGCGCTCGCCATGGCAGGCAAATTCGGCGGCTTCCGCGCCGAAGGCGGAGGCGTATCGGCGGGCATGGCCTATGTCGGCGGTGAACAAGGGCGCGAGCTCTATGTACCGAACGGCTATAGCGGCGGCTCGTCCAATGATAACGCCCCGCAAGGCGGCGATACCATTGTGGTGAACTTAAACGTCAACACGCAGGACGCAGCCTCGTTCCGCCGCAGCCAGGGGCAGATCGCCGCCGATGCCGCGCGCGCCATCAGTCGCGCCAAGCGTAATCTTTAAGATGTTGCGAAGGCAATCAGCGGTTCGTAATCGCCGCCATCGGCGGCTTGCAGCGCCGCAATGTAGCGGCGGCGCAATTCCTCTGGCTTGCCGAGGTCGCCATTGCCGCCCCAGCTTACGGGCGCTTCGCCTGCCTTCGCTATATAGGCATCGGCGCAGAGGCGGGCATGCCTGCCGTTGCCGTTGGCGAACAGGTGAATCTTCACCAAGCGATGATGCAGCATGACCGCCATCTCGCACGGCGGGAAACTTCCATGCTCCTGCCAATAGCGAGCATCGCCTAACAGCTGGTGGAGCTGCGTCGGAATCTCATAATATGGCGCGCCGATATTTTTATCCGTGCGCCGGTAGCTGCCCGCCCATTTCCAGACCTGGTTGAGCATACGCTTGTGCAACTCCAGCAGGAAATCCTCGCTCAACACGTCTTGGCGGGTAAGCGTTGCCTTACGCATTAGCCATTTGCGGGCTTCCAGAATGTTCTCCTGCTCCCAGCGATCGAGATCTTCGCGGGTAATCAGGCTCGGAATCAGGTCACGCTTCTCGGCCTCGTCGAGTGGCGTCTGTCCTGCGATGTAATGGTACTGAATCATTTATCCCACAGCCTCGGCGTGATGTTCCGCATCAATTCCTCAGCGGTTTCGTGGATTTTCTCGTCCATATTCCCAACCGCCTGCGCTTCCAGCAGCATGGTGTGATTGACCGGCGCAACGAGCGCGCGCGCTTTCTTCATGGCCTGTTTCCTGACAGTCGCCTCCAAGCTGCCTTCATTCGGAAGGAAGGCATAGACGAGGCGGCAATCCATCGCCTCCGCCGCCTGGCGCAGCTTCTTGAGCGTAATGGCATCGTCACCCTCGTTATTCTCCAACTTGGCTGCCGATTGCTGCGTGATGCGCATGCGCTGCGCCAATTGTCTTGTGCTCATGCCGAGCGCCTTGCGCACGGCCTTAATCCAGCCGTCCGAAGGGCGGTCGCACACGCTCACGCCCGCGAGGTGCTGGTCAAGCGTCTGGAGCTGAAGGTTCTTAAACGGCTTCATATATACAACCTATAATCTGTAATGTTGTATCTTTATAACAGAATATAGGCTGTAAGTAAACATCTAATTAACAGCCTAGAGGTTGTAAATGCCAGCTTTTGACGAAATCCAGTTTCCCGCCGATATTTCCTACGGCTCGCGCGGCGGACCGGAATATTCGACCGATATCGTCGAAATGTTCTCCGGCAAGGAACAGCGCAACATCAACTGGAGCCAGGCGCGGGCGCGCTATAGCGTATCGCATGGCGTCAAAACGCCCGCCCAGCTCGACGAGCTTATTGCCTTTTTCCGTGCGCGGCAAGGCAGGGCTATTGGCTTTCGCTTCAAGGACTGGACGGATTACCAGGCCGCAGGCCAAAATCTCGGCACCGGCACCGGTGCGCAAACCGCCTTCCAGCTCGTTAAGAAATATACCAGCGGCACCGCCACCGTCACGCGCACCATCACCAAGCCGGTCAATAACGGTAGCTTGAAAATCTACCTCAACGCGGTGCTGCAATCGAGTGGTTACAGCGTGGATTACACTACCGGCATTGTCACATTCAGCGCCGCTCCGGGTGCTGGCGTCATCGTCACGGCGGATTTCGAGTTCGATGTGCCGGTGCGCTTCGATACCGACCATCTTGACCCCAGCATCGACGATTTCGGCACAAGGAGCTGGGAAAGCATCACACTGGTGGAGCTGAAATAATGCGCTCGGTCAGCCCCAATTTCAACGCGCATATCCTGGGCGAGGTGACGACGCTTGCGACCTGCTGGAAAATCATTCGCACCGATGGCGTCATTAAAACTTACACCGATTGCGACCGGGATATTCTCTATGCCACTCACACCTATCTAAGTATCGTCGGCTTTACGCCCTCCAGCATCGAATCCAAGGACGATTTCTCGGTGGATAACGTCGATGTAGCGGGCGTGCTGGAAACCGGCTACATCACCGCGCCGGATCTGATGGCTGGACTTTATGATTTTGCCGAGGTGGAAATTTTCCAGGTCAATTACCTCGACCTGACGCAAGACCGCATGATGCTGCGCCGGGGCAAGCTCGGCGAAGTGCGGCTGCAAAAAGACACCTTCGTGGCCGAGCTGCGCGGGCTTTCGGAGCTGATGCAGCAGCATATCGGTCAACTATTCAGTCCCTCCTGCCGCGCCATCCTGGGCGATGTACGCTGCACGGTGAATATGGCCCCGTTCACCTTCGCCGGCACAGTCAACGCCGTGACCAGCAGCATGATCTTTACCGCCAACGCGCTGACGCAGGCGGCGGGCTATTTCACCGGCGGCGAAGTGCGCTGGCTCACCGGCGCCAATGCAGGCCTGAAACGCGAAATCAAGGAATTCGCCAACAAGCAGATCATCCTGGCGCTGCCAATGCCATACACGATAGCAAACGGCGATACCTTCAATGCGCTGGCCGGATGCGACAAGCTCTTTGCCACTTGCAAGGCCAAATTCAACAACGCGGCGAATTTTCGTGGCGAACCGCATGTGCCTGGCACTGACGCCATGCTGAAAACCGCAGGCACTTTCCGATGACTGTAACACCTGACGATATTATTCGCGCCGCGCGCGGCTGGCTTGGTACGCGCTTTCACCACCAAGGCCGCGTGAAAGGCGTCGGCTGCGATTGCCTCGGCCTGATCGTCGGTGTGGCGCGCGAGCTGGAATTAACCGATGCGCAGGGAAATCTGCTTGCCGATTACGACCAGCCGAATTATTCCCCCCTACCGGATGGCAGGGGATTAAAATCCGCAGTTTCCCTGCATTTGCACGAGCTTCCTTCGATAGGGGAGGCCTTGCCGGGGGACGTGCCGCTGTTTCGTTTCCAGCATGACCCGCAGCATGTCGGCATCCTCTCCGCGCTGCCGGACGGCGCGCTGGGCATCATCCATTGCTACTCGAATACCGGCATGGTGGTCGAGCATCGGCTGAACGACACCTGGCGGCGCATGATCGTCGCCGTTTACCGCTTTCCCATATTTTCTTCTAACACGGCGTAACCCATGGCTGGCGTAGTTCTTCCCGTAATCGGCGCTGCCGCCGGTTTTGTCATCGGCGGACCGCAGGGCGCGCTTATCGGTTTTGGCATCGGCGCGCAGCTGGGCGGCACCTTCGGCAGCGACCAGACCATCAACCTGCCTACCGTCGAAGGACCGCGCCTTTCCGATTTACGCATCCAGACCTCGAATTACGGCAAAGTCATTCCCGAAGTGTACGGCCAGGGGCGGCTTGCCGGTAACGTCATCTGGGCGCGGCCGATCAAGGAAGTACGCGTAGAAACTACCACCAGTAGCACCCAGCAGGGCGGCAAAGGCGGTGGCGGCGGCAGCGCCACCACTACGCAAACACAAGTGTCTTATGAGTATTTCATCACGCTGGCGATCGCCATCTGCGAGGGGCCGCTTGACGAGGTAACGCGCATCTATGCCGATGCCAAAATCCTCGATGACAGCCTGCTGCAAGCCAGTCAGGGCAAATATACCGTCTATTATGGCACGGAAACGCAGAACGCCGATCCTGTCATGGAAAGTTTCGAAGGCACCGGCAATGTGCCTGCCTACCGAGGCATGGCCTATGTCGTCATTCAGGATTTCCCGCTGGCGACGTTCGGCAACCGCATTCCCAATTTCAGCTTTGAGGTCAAGCGCAATATCCGCTTCACCCCAGCGGTGGAAGACAAAATCACCGACATTATCCTGATTCCGGGCTCCGGTGAGTTCGTCTATTCGCCGAGCATTATCTACAAGCAGAATACCGAAATGGCGGGCGCGCAGGTGGTGCCGAGCGGTCCGCAAGTGCCGATGAACATGCACAATTTCGATGCGACGGCCAATGTCAACGTCGCTGTCGAGCAGCTAAAGAAAACCTTTCCAAATCTGGAGTGGATTGGCCTGGTGGTCACCTGGTTTGCCACCTCTACCGACGCCGGCACCTGCATCATCATCCCGAAAGTCGAATCCCCCGCCAGCACCACCACCTTCACGCCGCAGGATTGGAGCGTGGCAGGCTTAACCCGCGCCACCGCGCAGCAGGTGCTGCAATTCGGCGACGGCACACCCACTTACGGCGGCACGCCTTCGGACAAATCCATTATCGACCTCTGCGCGCAGCTAAAAAGCATGGGGCTGAAAATCATGCTTTACCCCATGATTTTCGTCGATCAGATCACCCCGGACCCTAAGCCGTGGCGCGGGCGCATCACCCCGGCCAATACCACCGACTGCAATAACTGGTTCACCAAGACCGATGGCTTTAACGCCTTTGTGAATCACTACGCCAATCTGCAAGTCGGCGGCGTGTACCTGAAAAACAATATCGACGCCTTTATCATCGGCTCCGAGCTGATCGGCATGACCAATTTCACGCCGTCGGCAGGCAGCTATCCCGCCGTCACGCAGCTGGTGAGCCTTGCCGCCACCGTGAAAGCAACTGTCGGCGCAGGCGTCAAAATCAGCTATGCCGCCGATTGGAGCGAATACCACCACGCGCCGGGCGGCTGGTATAACATGGACCCGCTCTGGGCTTCCTCCAACATCGATTTCGTTGGCATTGATTCTTACTTTGCGTTAACGCCCGATTTGCCGCAAAGCCAGATCACCGAAGACGTCATTAAGGAATACTGGGGAAAAGGCGAGGATTGGGATTATTACTGGAACACCGCGCGCACCGTGCAGACCAGCTTTGGCGGCGACCCGACTTACGCCGTAAAGAATCTCGAATACTGGTGGGCGAATACCCACACCAATCCCGGCGGCGGCGGAACCGCCTGGACGTCGAAAATGAAGCCGGTGTGGTTCACCGAGTTCGGTTTTCCGAGCGTCGATGGTTGCACCAATCAGCCCAACGTCTTTTACGACCCGTCCTCCAGCGAATCCTTCTTCCCACGCGCCAGTAAAGGCCGGGTGGATTTCCAGGCGCAGCGTATCGCGCTCAACGCAACGCTCGACTATCTCGCGGCGCGCAACGCCGAAAGTGGCAATAGCAACCTGGTGCCGCGCCGTTTCGTGTGGACGGCGGATGCGCGGCCATATCCCTTTTGGCCTGATCTGACGAATGTATGGGCGGATTCCGGCCTGTGGCGCACCGGTCACTGGGTACAAGGCAAGCTCGGCACTTCCACGCTCGGCGCCGTGATTGCGCTTAACCTGCGCAAAGTCGGCTACCAGAGCACCGATTACGATGTTACCCGCCTCACGCAAAGCCTGGGCGGGTTTATCGTCACGCAAATCATTAGCTGCCGCGAGCGCATCGAGCAATTGCAGGCCATGTTCAATTTCGACGCGGTGGAGTCGGATTTCTTAACGAAATTCGTGCCGCGCGGCGGGCAATCCATCGCCACCATCGGCCAGGACGAGCTGGTGCCGGGTAACAATAGCTCCGGCACGCGCGAGCAATTGGAAATCACCCGCAAGCAGGAACTGGATCTGCCGCAGCAGGTGAACCTCACCTATATCAGCCGCACCGCCAATTACGACCCCGGCACGCAGCTTTCCCAGCGGCAAACCGTGAAAGCCACCGATATCGTCGGCATTAACGTGCCGGTGGTTTCTACCGATCAATACGCCAAGAATATGGCGGATATCACGCTCTATAACGCCTGGGTGTCGCGCGTGGCTTTCAAGCTCACCGTGCCGCCCAAATACTCGCGCATAGAGCCGACCGACATCATCACGGTTTCCGTGGATGGCGTAAATTTCGTCATGCGCGTGACCTCCACCAAGATCGAGCGCAACGGCCTCAATGAAATCTCGGCGGTGGCGGAAGATGTTTCGACATATGATTTCTACACGCCTCCGGGCATCACCCCGCCGATCGCGCAGCCGGGAACGCTCATTCCCGGCACACGGCTGGAGCTGATTGATATTCCGGCACTTCCGAACGATACCGACCCGGCGGGCATCCTCCGCGCTGGCGTGGTAGCGCAAGGCGAAAACTGGCAAGGCACGGTGATCTATCGGTCCGACGATGGCGGCGAAACCGGCGGCAACACGTTCCTTGTCCTCTCCGCAGTCAATACCGAGCATACGATAGGCGGCGCGCTGACCGTGCTGCCGGCAGGTCCGGCAGGCAATACATGGGATGACGGCAGCACTGTGGACGTGCTGCTGCAGCACGGCAGCCTCGCCAGCATTACCGAAATCGGCGTGCTCAACGGCGGAAACGTCGCACTGCTCGGCAATGAGATTATCCAGTTTGCCAACGCGCAGTTGCTGGCTGACCAGAAATACCGGCTTTCCAAGCTGCTGCGCGGCAGGCTCGGCACCGAGCACGAGCAAGCCGCGCATGCGCAAGGAGAGCGCTTTATCTTGCTTGCTTCTAACTTGGTGCGCGTGGTGCTGCAAAACAGCCTTATCGGGCTTGCCCGCCATTACAAAGCGGTCAGCGTCGGCGGCACGCTCGCCACCACGCCGGAGCAAGTGTTCACCTATACCGGCAAAACGCTCAGGCCGTATTCGCCGGTGCAGATCACCGGCGCGCGGCATGATCCGGCGGCGAATGACTGGCGCATCCGCTGGATACGGCGCACCCGGCTGAGCGGCGAATGGCGCGATGGCGTCGATGTGCCATTGAACGAGCAAAGCGAGCTCTACCATATGCAAATCATGAACGGCGCTGCCGTCGTGCGCACCGTGGAAGGCATCACCACGCCGGAGCTGGTCTATACGAGCGCACAGCAAGTGACGGATTTCGGCGCGGCGCAAGCCACGATTACCGTCAAAATTTACCAGGTTTCGGCCATTGTCGGGCGCGGTGTGCCTGGAATCGCCACGCTCATCTAAAGGATTTCTATGGCAGCCACCGACCATCTCGGCATTACGCTCGTCGAGCAAAGCCAGTCGCAAAAAGAAGTCACGGTCAATACTGCGCTGGTGATGCTCGATGCCATGCTCAACGCCGGCATCATCGACAAAGACCTGACCGCGCCGCCGGGCTCGCCGGCGAATGGCGCGCTCTATATTGTCGCCAGCGGAGCAACCGGAGCGTGGGCGGGTAAGGATAACCAGATCGCCTGGTATAACCTGACCTGGAAATTTATCGTCCCCGCCGAAGGCTTGACGTTTTGGGTACGCGACGAAGATAAGCTCTATAGCTGGAACGGCACGGCCTGGGTGAGCACGCTGGAGGCGCTGACCACGCCGCAATTCTCGCGCATCGGCCTCGGCACTACAGTTGATGCGACGCACATCATCAATCTCTACGGGCCGTCGATTCTCTATAACGGCAGCGCCGGCTTCGTCCAGCAGATGAACAAGGCCAATGCCGCGCAGAACCTTGAACTGATCTTCCAGCAGGGATTCACCACCTATGCCGAGCTGGGCTTGCTGGGCGATAATGAATTCACCCTCAAAACCTCGGACGGCACTAATTTTTACATTGCGTGGAAAATCCGCAATTCCGGCATCACCAACTTCATGAAAGAGGCGCTGATCTCCGAGTTCTCGCCCATTAATCATAAAAACTACATGATCAACGGCAACTGCGCTTCCGCCGAGCGGCAGGATTTCACGCTGGTCAATAATACCTGGGGCTACGGCAAGCCTGACCGATTCCAAGGCCAAGCCAGCGGCACGGCGGTCACAGCAGGCAAGCTCACCCATAGCGCGTTTTCCGGCAAGGCTTACGTCAAATTCGAAACGGTCACAATCACCGGCACCGGCATTCTGCGCCTACGCCATCGCATCGAAGCCAAGGATGCGGAGAATTTCGTCAATCAAAACGCTTCCTTCTCCTGCAGCCTTTATCAAAATATCGGCTCGGCGATGAACTGCGTGGTCACCATCCGCAAAGCCAACGCCGCCGACAATTTTAGCGCCACCACCACCATAGCAACGTCAGGTAGCCTAAGCGTTCCCGACAACACTGAATCTCCCGTTAAATATGAAAACGTGGCGATGGGCGATTGCAGCAACGGCATCGAAATCGAGCTGCAAATGAACTGCGGCGCTATCACCACTAAGGATTTTCTCATCCGCCAATTCCAGTTCGAGCTCGGCAGCTTCGCCACGCAATTCGAGCAAGAGCCGGTGCATATCACGCGCGAGAAATGCAAGCGCTCCTATCACAAGCTGGGTAAGGGACTGCAAGGCGCATTCCACTCCACCACGGAAATCGACCTGGCCTGTGTCTTGCCGCTGGAGATGCGCGTAGCGCCAACGGCTACGCTGCTCGATACCACGCCGACCGTGCAGCATATCAGCGTTGGCACCAAAACCGGCACGGCCTCCGCCATCGTTGGCGGCAGCAGTTCCTATTCTAAAAACGGTTTTTACGTTCGTATCAACGGTTTCACCGGCGGCACCGCCAAGGATCACGTCTATGTGACCGAGGACGACATACTCGGCCTGGATGCGGATTTCGCCTAACCCACCATAACAAAAGGACTCACCATGGAAGATCAACTCCTGCAAGTTGGCGCTGGCGGCATGTTCGCGCTGTTTGTGCTGCGCGAAGTATTCAGTTTCCTGAAAGAACGCCTGCGTTGCCAAAACAACACGGTGCTCGACCTCATGGCAAAGCAAATTCACGAGCTACACGAATGGCATGCCGTCACCGACGAAGATGGCGTGAAAATCTGGTATCTGCGCCGCTCGCTGGAAAACGCTATCGAAAAACTGACCAGCAATCTGGATATGCAAACCCAGCTTTTACGCGAAATGGTCATGAGCATGAAGGAAACCCGCTCCGATATGGAATCGTTCATGCGCGAGGAGCGCAGAAGGCACAGCCAAAAATAATCGCTTAGGCATTCTCGCTGGCGCGCGCGGAGGCCGATTGCTTCTTGCCCGACAGGAATCCGTTAAGCCGCTCAAAAATGGCTGCAAAGGCTTCGACGGCGGGTTTGGGGACTTTCCCCGCCAACGTCGCCAACTCGCGCTGCAGATAGACGGCGGGCTTGTAATGGTTGAACCGCCGGTCAGGACCAAGCAGCGCATTATCGTTAATATGTTGCTCAATGCGCTTCACGATGCGCCCGCCCGGAGGCAGATCGGATAGTTTCATTGGCTTTTTAAGCACACCTTCATAAGCCTGGTTGACCAGCTCGACGTAAAACGCCTCGCCAAACAGATCTTCAATATCGGAATCCTTGCCGCCGTTAAATTCGTTCAAAAGCACCAGCTTCTCATTTTTGAGAAAGCCGTTTTTCACCAGCGCATCGATACGCTGTTTCTCATTGCTGGCGAAATCGCGCAGCACCGCGACATTGAGCTTGTTCGCGCCCAGCAGCGTCACGAATACCGAAATCTTATCGGCACCGCCCACCGGCACTGTCACCCAGCGCGGGTCGAGCGAGGCATGGCCTTTATCCTCAGTCACAATACCCATAGCCTGCAGGTAAATTAGATCGGACGGGCCTTCGACCAGCAAGTTATCTTTCCCGATAAACAGCGACTGTGCCAGGTCATAGCCCAGCGCACCCTGAATCGGAAACACCGTATCGCGGCTGTTTTTCAGCGCGTCACTGCTGATTTTCGTGCCTTTGGTATCGACATCTTCCACCGTGCGCACCCAATCGAAATGCGCGGTTGGAATCATGAACGGCGAATGCGTGCTGTAAATCACCTGGTATTTCGGCGCTAACCGTTCCTCGATCAGGCGCAGAAAATCCTCTTGCGCCCGCGCATGTAAATTAAGTCCCGGCTCGTCGAGCAGCAGGATGACTTCACCGGCCTTCTGCTTGAGCTGCGAGAAATAGACCATGAAGGAGAAAAACCACACGAAGCCCTTGGAGCGATCATCGAACGGCACGGTCACCTGATGCTTCAAATTCTTGATGCGGACGCGCAGCGCTTTTCCGGCATCGCCGGGTAAGCGGTCAGCGGCGTAGGCGTCGGAAATATCAATCTCTACCGACAGGTTTTTATTCTGCTGCCAATATTCAAAAATATCGTCGGTGATGGCGTTGCTCGCGGCCTCTAGCTCGGCTTTTAGTTTCTCGTAATTATCCGGGTTTTGGAAATCCTGAATCTTCGTACCGGCACATTTAAGGAAGGCGGCAAAAGTCTTTTCGCCATCGTTGTATTGCTCCGGCGTTTTACTCGCCAGATGATTCACGCCGACCGTGCCGACCATGATGCTGTAGTCGTCGAAGTAAAAGAATTTCGGGATGCCGACTTTTGGAATAATCGCTTTTACCACCGATTCAGGATAGCGCGCTTGCAGCGCGGCCAGGAGCTGCGTTTCCTCCGGCGTGGGCTCGGTCAGGCCTTTCAACAGCTTACGTAGATCGGCAACCGACGTGCAGCCCGCGATTTTCTTAGAGGTATCCGCCGCGAGCGTTTGACCGCTAAGAAAATGCGCGAGCGCCTTCTTCTCGTCCACCGGCAGCGAATAATAAAGCGTCGCATCCTCATAGTATTTGCGCGCGGTAAAGGTATTGCGCGTCAGGATGCCTTCGCCAAACTCTTGCTCCAGCGTTTCCATTTCCTGCTTCGTCAGCTCGAAGGTGGCGTTGACCACTTCGACTTGTTCTTCCTCCGCCTTTTTTGCGCGGTAGTCGCGCAGCCGCTTGCGTGGATAATCAAGCTCTCCGAATGTGCCGCTGCCTTCCAGCGGACTCAGTTTCGCCAGCGCCTGCAAAAAGGTCGTCTTGCCGGATTCGTTCTTGCCGACGAAGCAAGTGACTTGCCCGAACTCCACCGAGTTCGAGTCGTCGATACATTTGTAATCTGTCACCTGCGCTTTAAGGAGCTTCATAAATTATCCATTCGTAAGGTCGTAAGTCGTATTAACTTATAGTAATTCCAAGGGCGTTATGGAAGCGTTTTCTCCGCTTTTCACACCGACATTAACTACTTTGTTAACTTAACAGAGAACCCCCATGTTTTATGAGCATTACGACCAGGTGCCGCGTGCATCCTGGCGCTGGCGGTATTTTACGCCGCGCGAGATCGCCAGCAAAGGCGACGGCTCGTTGCTGATCGACGAAGACGCGCTGGACCGGCTGGAATACGCCCGCCTCCTCCTGGGGCAGCCGCTCATCATCCTATCGGCCTACCGCGACCCCATCCACAACGCCAAAGTCGGCGGCGCGCCCTTGAGCATGCACAAGCAAGGCAAGGCCTTCGATATCCGCATCGCAGGCCTCGACAAATGGCAGCTACTCACCGCCTGCCAAAAAGCCGGATTCACCGGATTCGGCTTCTATTCGACCTTTTTACACGTTGACACCGGCAAACCACGAATCTGGGGGAAAATATGGAATTCTTAATTTCTTTATTATCTGGCGGCGCAACCGGCATCCTCGGCACGCTGATTGGCCGCGTCGTCGGCTTCTATGAAAACAAGCAGAAATTCCAGCACGAACTGAAGCTGCTGGAGCTGCAAGCCAAAATCGGCGCAGAGGAATCCGAACGGGAGCTGGCGGTTGCGCAGGCGAAGGCGGCGGCGGATTTACGCATCGCCTCTTATGGCCATGACAGCGAAACCGGCCAAGGCTCGCAGTGGGTCACTAACACGCTGCGCTTGGTACGCCCTGCGCTCACCACCATGCTGGTGGTGGCCGTCATTATGCTGTGGTTCACCGCCGAGCAATTTGAAGTCGATATCCGCACGCAGGTGGTGGTGGCGATTATCTACTTGGCCACCAGTGCCGTGACTTGGTGGTTTGGCGACCGCGCGCCCAAGCCTGGAAAAGGTAATCAATCATGACTGCTCCCACCTCGGAACAAAGCGGCACCACAAGCGCGCTTACTCTCAACAGCGAAACCACGCTCGGCAGCGCCATTACCAGCGCGGGAACGTATCAACTCAAGCTTAACCTTGAAAACATCGCGGGAGGCGCAACGCCAGACATTCTGGAATTGCGCGTCTATAGCAAAACGCTATCCGGCGATTCGGAGGAGCTGATCGACATTTGGACGTTGGTTGGCGCGCAAGTGGTGCCCATCATCTACACGCCGCCCTATCCAGAGCTTTATTATCTGGAATTCACCCTCAAACAGACGCAAGGCACGGGGCGCACCTTCAAATGGAATATTCTCAGGCTGGCGTAAACTATGAGCAATTTGCATCTTCCCTATGAAGGCCGAGTGGAGAGCTTCGGCGCCAATACTGGAGCATCCACCGGCGCAAGCCTGACGGCGGGCGTGGTAACGCAGCTCGCCGCTACCACGAGCTTCGATTACGACGCGCTGCTGGTGACGGCGATCGGTTCCACCAGCGCGTTTTTTGGCATTGACGTATTGCTGGGATCGTCCGGCAACGAATATGTGGTGGCGGAATCGCTCTACGTCGTCAAAAGCGGCACGGCCGAGGGCAGCTGCTTTCTCCTGCCTCTGGCGATTCCACGGGGCAGCCGCCTTTGCCTACGCTCTAATGGAATTAGCAGCAATGCGGTCGTTCACGGCATCAGCTATGGCCGCTTAGGGCCACGCGGCTTTTCCAAGATCGTGGCGATGGGGTTGGTGGGATTCAAAGGCACCAGCATCGATCCTGGCACTTCGGCGCACACTCAGTCGAGCTGGGTACAGCTTACCGCTTCCGCACCCAACAATTTCGATGCATTGATGCCGGTGATCGGCAATAACAACCGCAGCAGTAGCTCTGGTTCTACCTGGCTAGTGGATATCGGACTCGGAAACCAGCAGCAAATTATTATTCCCAAGCTGCTGCTTAAAAGCGGCGCAAGCACGCAGCTTCTGACGCTTCCAAATGTTCTTCCTGTATTCCCGGTTCCGGTTCCAGCTGGAAGCCCGCTATATGCGCGCGCGCAATGCTCCATCACTTCCTCCACCCAGCGCACCATTGACGCGGTGCTTTACGGACTCATCCGATGACATGGATTTCGCTATGGCCAATCGTCGTTTCCACGGATGACGAAGGTGTAGCGGCGGCGACCATAGGTTTGCGGTGGGATACCATCGGCAGGGTTTCTTTCACCCTTGGCCTGACCTGGAATGTCGAGCAGTCTGCTGGCGCTTCCGCCGATTTGAGATGGGATTTGCTCACCAGCGTGGCGGCAGTGCCAGACCTTCGCTGGAATGTCGAAAGCTCGATCTATTTCACCAGCTGGCGCGCGCCCAGTGCGGTAGCTTCGGTTTCCGGCTCCACTGCATGGAGTAATCCCTCTAACGCGATCAGCTCGGATAACAGCTACGCGACACAGACGCCTTCGGTCATTAACACCAGTAACGCCTTTCTGCAGGCGACCGATTTCGGTTTCACTGTTCCAGCGGGCGCGACCATACTTGGGGTGGAGGCGCGGATTGAGCGTGTAAGCACGCAGCAATTCTCCAGCACCGTATCGGACGATATCGTGCAGCTTGTCAAAGGCGGCGCGCGCACCGGCAATAATAAGGCTGCTGGCGCGTGGCCCACCACCGAGGAAGTAGAGACTTACGGCGGCATTTCAGATCTATGGGGAGTGTCGCTTACCGCCGCTGACGTGAACGCTACCGATTTTGGCGTGGCGCTTCGGCTGGTGCAAAGCATGTCGATGCAGGCCAGCGTAGATGCCTTCGAAATGCGTGTGCGCTACAGCGTGCCGCTGACTTCGGTTGGACGGGCGCTGGATCTTCGTTGGAATGAAGATGGCACGGTAAGCGCAAATAGCGACCTGTGCTGGGATATTCGCCAGAATGTCAGTAAATCGGCGGATATTCACTGGAATATCGTCACCAGCGTCATGCGGGCGCTGGATGCGCAGTATAACATCACCGGCCTGGTGAGGGCGGCATGGGATTTCCGATGGAACCTGACCGCCATCGCCGCACGTGCCAGCGACTTGCGCTGGAACTTGGTTACTTCCGTCAGCCTGCCGAATGAGCTGCGCTGGAATATCATCGCCGCCTCCGGCAAAAGCGCTGATTTGCGTTGGAATACCATCGGCCAGGTAGGACGCGCGCTGGAGCTGTGCCATACCCTCATTGCGGTGGTTAGCCAGGCGTTCGATGCACGCTGGACACTCCATATTGAGGCAGCGCGCGAGGTTGCCCTGCAATGGAATACTATCGCGCTCGTCGGCCAAGCGCTCGATGCCCGCTGGAACGCCTCGGCGCTGGTTGCTCGCGCTGCGGATTTGCATTGGCATCTTACTGCCAGCGTTGCCCGGCAATCCGATCTGCGCTGGGATATAAGCGCTGCCGTGCTGCGCGCCGTCGATGCACGTTGGAATATGGCGGCGCTTACTGGCCGCAATTTCTCGCTTGAATGGAACCTGATAGCCAGCGTCATCCGGGCAGCCGACTTACGCTGGAATAGCAGCCAAGCAGCAGCGCGCGCGCTCGATGCTCGCTGGAACGCTATCGCGCTGGCGCAGCGCGAATTATCCCTGCTGTGGCATCTATTCGCCACCGTCTCGCGCGCGGCCGATCTGCGTTGGCACCTCACGCAAGGCGTTCAGCAGCCGCTGACACTGGAATGGGATCTGCAAGCGGCAATTGATAGCGTTGCACGCGCGCTGGAGCTGGCCTGGAACACAGTAAGCAAAGCGGAAACCGCTGCCAATCTGCGGTGGAATCTAGTAAGCACCGCCGCGCGGCCGATCACCCTGCAATGGAATTCGGCGGCCACCGTTATCAGCCCGCTGCAGCTACGCTGGAATGTGCTGCAGGCTATCGCCGCCGCCTTAGAAAGCCGCTGGGATTCCTTCACTGCCGTTTCCGCCAACCGTGAGCTGCGCTGGAACCTTATCCAAAGCATCGCGCGGGATCTTCACCTCGACTGGCGGCTGGTGGAAGCCGTAGCGAAGCTGCTCACCGCGCGCTGGGATATTCGCCAGCTCGCGGATGCCGAGCTCGAAACGCTCTGGCACTTGACGCAAAGTGCCGCTCGTGCCGCCGATCTGCGCTGGTATATCACCCAGCGTATCCAAGACGATGCAGAACTTTACTGGCATCTGGCGCTGGGCGAGCTGGTCACGCCACAATCCCGCGCGCTTTCCGTCAAGGAACGTGCAGACACCGCGCCGATCGCGGCCACTAACCATAGCCTTTCTATCCAAACGCGCAGCGCCGTGATGACCGCAGGCACACACTCGCGCGCCCATACCGTGCAGCCTCAAAACCGCACCGTTAACTAATCGCCGCCCGAACAGGCGGCGCAGTCATTCCTTTACCCACAACCCAAGCTCAAGGAGAGAACCTATGCCTATTGCATCCAGTGATATTAAATTCCTTTTAAGCGGCGGCAGCAGCAACAGCGACCCTAACGCCGCCCTTGGCGGCGCTGCATCGACCACGGAAATCACCGACGCTACGGTGCAAAACCTGTTCGACAACGTAAGCTCCGCAGAATCCAGCGCCGGCGATACCGAGTATCGCTGTCTCTACGTTAAGAATAACCACGGCTCGCTCGCCCTGCAAAGCGCCAAAGTCTATATTCAGACCAACACGCCGAGCAGCGATACTTCCGCTGAAATCGCGCTGGGCTCCTCCGCCATCAACGGAACGGAGCAAACCATCGCAAACGAAAGCACCGCGCCCACCTCCGTCACGTTCTCCACCGCCGCCGGCTCCGGCAATGCGCTTTCCATTGGCAATATCCCGGCAGGGCAAACGAAAGCGATTTGGGTCAAGCGCATCGTTGGCGCGGGTGCAGCCGCCTACAACGCCGACTCGGTGATTATCCGCGTCGAAGGCGACACGGCAGCATAGTCGAGGTGTAACATGAACACTGCCACCCGCTTTCAAAAAGGTCCAGCCGAGCTACTGGACTTTAAGATCGACTATGCCAGCGAGCTCGGAAAAACCAGCGACACGATTCAAACGAGCCTCTGGATTGTGCCGAGCAATACGGTGGACGCGCCCGGTAACACGGCAATAAAGCTGGTGGATGGCGTGACGGTGAATAGCGACCCGGATACGCCATCACCCACCTATACGCAGGGCGGCACGAGCAAAACCGGCACCGACGTCACCATTCTCTTAGTCGGTGGTACGCTCGGTAACGTCTATCGCTTAGAAAACCGGATTTTCACCGTGCAAGGCCGCAAGCATAGCCGCATTATCGAAATCGTTATCGAGCCGCGCTACGACTGACGCATATCCTCATAATATATGCTCACACGCCCCGGCGCCGAAAGGTCCGGGGCGTTTTTTTGTGCCTGGAGTTCACTCCTAAGAGTTCGATTCTAACTTTATGATATATTTATAAATTATCATATAAACCTCATGGCTTTCCTTGATTTCTTTACCTACGCTCTACACACTGAACCAATCTATAATTAACAAATTCAATAGGAGGACTTATGCACCACGATCATGGAAAAATGCAGGACTGCATCCAGCTTTGCTGGGAATGTCGAAACGAATGCCAGGAGATGCTTTTCAATCATTGCATCGAAGTAGGCGGCAAGCATGTCGAGGCTGCGCATGTGCGCCTGATGGCCGATTGCATTCAAGCCTGCCAAACCGCTGCCGACTTCATGACGCGCAACTCGCAGTTCCACGCTTCGGAATGCGCGGCTTGCGCTGATGTATGTGAGGCCTGCGCCGAATCTTGCGACCGCATCGGTGGCGAGGAAATGAAACGCTGTGCTGAAATCTGCCGTCGCTGCGCGCAAAGCTGCCGCGAAATGGGCAAAATGAAAAAGGCTGCATAATATGAAGAAGCTCCTAACCTCCGCGCTGGCTTTAACCCTAGCGTTTTCCCCGGCTACCTATGCCAATGACGAGAGCAAAGGCATGTCCATGATGCAAAGTTCGCCTCATGCGGCCAAGGCTCCTTACGATATCCAATATCTCGACACGATGGCCGAGCATCACCGCGAGGGCATTAAGATGTTCCAGATGGCGGTCGATAAGGCGCAAAGCCAAGAGTTGCGCGATAAAGCGCAAATGATGATTGATGCCCAGAAAAAGGAAATTCCTGAGCTGAAAGCAATGCGTGACGAAATAAAGCCCAACGCACCGGAAGCCATCAATATGAAGATGCCTGGCATGATGATGATGGATATGAGCAAGCTCGAATCATCATCCGGTAAGGACTTCGATCATCATTTTATCGATATGACCATCAAGCACCATCAGGGCGCATTGGATATGTCGCGCGATGCGTTGAAGCATGCCAAGAGCCAACAGGTAAAAAAACAGGCGCAGATGATCATCGACATGCAAACTAAGGAGATCACGGAAATGAAGACGATGCTCAAGAAAATAAAGTCTAATTATTAAGCTTTCTGCCTTCATAAAGATAATACACCACCGGAATCACGATCAGCGTGAGCAACGTAGTGGTAACCATGCCTCCGACCATTGGAAGCGCAATACGGCGCATGACGTCGGAACCAAAGCCTTCGGTAAAGAAGATCGGCAAAAGACCGGCAATGATCACCGATACCGTCATCAGCTTAGGCCGCACGCGTAGCACTGCACCGTGCATCACGGCATCGAACAGCTCGCTTAAGTTTCGCGGCGGGTGATGGCGTACCTGGTGGTCAAGATAGATCAGCATCACCACCGCCGTTTCCACCGCTATACCGGCGAGCGCAATAAAGCCAACCGCCACAGCGACCGAAAAGTTATAATTGGCGAGATAGAGCGTCCACACCCCGCCGATTAGACCGAAAGGCAGCGAGAGCATCACCATTAATGTGCGATCTAGCCTACCAAAATGCAGAATCAGCAGCACGAAGATAATGGCGATGGTGGCGGGGATGGCGATGTTAAGCCGCGCGCGCGCCTCCAGCATTTGCTCGAATTGGCCTGACCAGCCGATGGAATAACCCGCTGGCAACTTGACCTTTTCCGCCACGATCTTCTGCGCTTCCTTCACATAGCTGCCTATGTCGCGGCCTGTAATATCCACAAACACCCAGCCATTCAGCCGTGCGTTTTCAGAAACAATCATCTGCGGGCCTGGAGCCAGTTTAATATCGGCCAACTCACCCAGCGGGATCTGCGCACCTTCCGGCGTGGCCACCAGGATATTGCTGACATCTTCAATGGATTCGCGGAAAGGCCGGTCATAGCGTAGCATGATACCGTAGCGCTCGCGGCCTTGCACCGATTCGGCGAGCTTCATACCGCCGAGCGCCGTAGCGATCACTTGTTGCACCATGCCCATATCAATGCCATAGCGGGCGATGGCTTCGCGCTTCGGATCGATTTCCAGGTATTTCGCACCGACAACGCGATCAGCGAAGGCCGAGCGCGTGCCGGGAATATCCTTCACCGCCTGTTCCACCTGTACGGCGATCTCGCCGATAGTGTTCAAGTCCGCGCCGGAGATTTTTACCCCCACCGGTGTGCGGATGCCGGTGGTCACCATGTCGAGGCGGATTTTAATGGGATAGCCCCAGCTATTCACTAAGCCGGGCATTTTGGTATTGGAATCCATTTCCTTAATCAGCATTTCGGTGGTCAATCCCTGACGCCACTCACTACGAGGTTTTAGCTTCACCCAGGTTTCAATCATGGAAATGGGCGCGGGGTCGGTGGCGGTTTCAGCCTGGCCTGCTTTGCCGAACACTAGCTCTACTTCCGGCGTTTGCTTGATAGCACGGTTGGTAGTTTGCAGAATTTCCTTCGCCTTGGTGACGGAAACACCCGGCAGTGTCGTCGGCATGTAAAGCAGATCGCCTTCATAAAGCGCGGGCATGAATTCGCTGCCGGTGCGCCAGATGGGAATCGCCATGCTGATCAGCAACGCACCGGCAATAATGAGAGTAAGCCATTTTGCATTCAAGGCACGCGCTAGGATGGGCTTATAAATCGTCACGAAAAAGCGGTTGATGGGATTGGCTTCCTCGGTACGGATTTTCCCGCGAATCAGCCACAACATCAGCAGCGGCACCACGGTTATCGACAAAATAGAAGCTGCCGCCATTGAATAGGTTTTGGTAAAGGCCAGCGGTGTAAAGAGTCTTTCCGATTGGCCGGTGAGCGCGAACACTGGCAAAAACGATACGGTAATAATCAGCAGCGAGAAAAACAGGCCGGGGCCGACTTCCTTTGCGGCCAGCAGCAGCGCATCGCGCTTTTCCTGCAAGGTAGCATCCTCGCGCATTTCCGAGAGCTTGCGGTGTGCGTTTTCCACCATGACTATACTCGCATCCACCATCGCGCCGATGGCGATAGCGATGCCTCCGAGCGACATGATGTTAGCGGTGATGCCCTGCCATGACATGATGATGAAGGCGGCAAGTACGCCCAGCGGCAGGGTAACGATGGAAACAAACGCTGAGCGCACATGCAGCAGGAAAATCAGGCAAACCAGCCCGACCACGATCGCTTCCTCGATCAGCTTGGTATTCAGATATTCCACCGAGCCTTCGATCAGGCCGCTGCGGTCATAGACCGGCACGATTTCCACGCCTTCCGGCAAGCCGGGTTTCAGCGTTTCAATTTTTTCCTTAATGGCTTTAATGACATCGAGCGCATTGTTGCCGGGGCGCATGATGACGATACCCGCCACAACTTCGCCTTCGCCGTTAAGCTCAGTCACACCGCGCCGTAGCTCCGGCCCCTCGATGATACGCGCGACATCCATAAGTTTCACCGGCGTGCCGCCGGTGGCTTTCAGCACCAGCTGCTCCAAATCCGCCACCTTGGTCACATAGCCTTTTGAGCGTACCACAAACTCGGTTTCCGCCTGCTCGATGACGCGCCCGCCTGTTTCCTGGCTGGAGGCTTTGATCGCTTCCTCCAGGCGCATCAGCGGAATGCCGTAAGCCCGCAATTTCACTGGATCGGCCAGCACCTGATATTCTTTCACGAAGCCGCCGACGCTGGCAACTTCCGAAACTCCCGGCACGGTAGCTAATTCAAATTTTAAGAACCAATCCTGCAGGCTGCGCAGCTGCGCGAGGTCATGCTTGCCGCTTTTATCGACCAGCGCGTATTGGAATACCCAGCCGACGCCGGTGGCATCCGGCCCCATTTGCACCTTAGCGCCCGGCGGCATACTGGATTGAATCTTTGATAGCGCCTCCAGCACGCGCGAGCGCGCCCAATATTGATCGGTGCCATCCTTGAAAATCACATAGACGAACGACGCGCCGAACATCGAAAAGCCGCGTACTATCTTGGCTTTCGGCAGGCCAAGCATGGCGGTGGAAAGCGGATAGGTGACCAGGTTTTCAATGATCTGCGGTGCCTGGCCTTCAAAATCGGTGCGGATGATGACTTGCGTATCCGACAGATCGGGAATCGCATCGAGCGGCGTGCGCTGCACGGCAAAAATTCCGCCGACTAAAATCACCAGCGCCAATATGGAAATGATGAGCGGGTTTTTCACCGACCATTCGATGACTTTGGCGACGCTGGTTTGCGTCGGATCGTGCGAGAGATTATTTGCCATGATCCATCCCCGGCATTGTGGTTGGCATACTCTGTTTTGGTGCATCCGCAGGCGCGCTCAGTTTTTGCAGCGATTCACGCAATGACGATTCCGAATCGATCAGGAATTGCGCGCTGGTGACCACATCTTCGCCTTCTTTCAGTCCATCCAGGATTTCCGTTTTGCCGCCGCTGGCAGCCCCCGTTTTGACCGGGCGCGCCTGGAATTTGCCATCACCCAGCGCCACAATCACATGATCGCCGGTGCTGCTGCGCAATACCGCCTCAGACGGTACTGCGACCTTTTCCTGTGCGCTGGCGGCAGCGAAGCTGACCGTGGCATAGCCAGCGGGCTTTAGGCTGCCATCCTTATTATCCACCACCAGCCGCACCTTGCCGGTGCGCGCCTCCGGCGTGATCGTGGGATAGATATAATCCACCTTCGCTTCATAAGGCGTGCTGTTGCCGGTGAAATTCACCGTCGCGCTATCGCCCGCTTTGATCGCGGGCAGATCACCCTCCGGCACGGCGGCTTCCACCCATACTTGCGACAAATCCTGAATATGGCCGATCTCGCCATTGGTCATCAAATAATGGCCGTTGCGGATTTCCAGCCGGTTCAACACGCCGTCGGCAGGAATAAAGAACGGCACCTCGTCATAGGCTTTGCGGGTTTTGGCGAGGGTGGTCAGCACGCTCTCATCGACGCCGAGCAGTTTCATGCGTTTGCGCGCAGCGGCGGCTAAATCCTTTATGCCACTGCTCATGGCGGCAATGTAATCATTTTGCAGCGCCAGCAGCTCCGGGCTGTAGAGCGAATAAAACGGCTGGCCTTTCTTCACCATGTCACCTACCGCGCTCACCTTCAAATCCATCACCCGGCCTTCCACCTGGCTGAACATATCCCAGCGTTTGCGTTCGTTTTCCATGATGATGCCGGTGGCGCGGATGCCCTGGCCGACGCTGCTTTTGCCGACCTTTTCGGTACGCACGCCCATTTTCTGAATATTCGCGGCGCTGACTTCCACCACTGGCGCGCCGCTTTGCTCGGCGGCGGCCGCGTGGCTATTCCCGCCCGTGATCGGCACTAAATCCATGCCGCAAATCGGACAGCTTCCCGGCTTGTCGGAAATAATCTGCGGGTGCATGGGGCAGGTATATTTCACCGCTGCCGCTTCCTCGGCATGCGCCGCACTGATACCCAGCAGCTTTTGCAAGTTATCAGGGTGCGAAGATACGGGCGACCATGCGCCCATACCGTTTAACAATGCCTGGGTGCCGATGACGGCACCCATCAGAAGCGGCAGCGATGAGCGTTTCATTACTTCTTCTCCATCATGTTCATGCCGTTATCGAACACGGCTTTGCCATCCTGAATGGATTTTACCTCGGTCAGGTTCATCCCGCAGATCGGGCATTTGCCGTCCTTATCATCATCAAACACATGCGTGTGCATGGGGCAGGAATACACCGGCTTACCTTCCTGCAGGAATTTTACGGCCTGCTGCTCGGTCATCGGTTGGGACTTAGCGCTCGTGTCACCGGAAGGCTTGCTTTCCATTGCGGCATGATGATCACCTTGCTCATGCGGATGGTCGCTTGCCTGGTCGTCGTTTGCAGATGGGCGATCCACTATAATCTCGCCGCGCATTCCTTCCCCTGCGTGCGGGTGACAGTGAAAGCGGTACGTGCCAGATTCTTTGAAAGTGTATGACCATTGCTGGCCTTTCTTTTCCAGCATTGGGCTTTCAAAGGGTTTGACTCCTTTGGGCGTGCTTTCACTCATGACATTATGCGTGTCATCCTGTGCGTTTATCCAGGTCACTTTATCGCCGGATGCGACCGTGAGTTTAGAAGGCTCAAAAGCATAAGCGCCTTTCTCCGTGTGAGTCACCATCTTGATAGTATATTCTTTGGCATAAGCCGCTGGCGCCAGCACCAGCAAAGCAGCCGATAGAATGACCGTAAGGCTAATTTGAGTTTTCATTTGGATTCTCCTTGAATGATGTAACGGTTAAAATCGGCGACAAGCGCGGTATGCTTCGCCCGCTCCGCCGCCAGCTGATACCGGACGGAAAGCATGTCCCTCCGGGTCTTAAGCGGCATGGCGAAATCCGCCTTGCCCGCCTCATACTCTCTGGTTTGCGCGCCGCTGGATGCGCCTAAGAGAGATTCCTTGCGTTTTAACAATTCAATTTTCCTGTTGCTGGCATCTACTTGCGCTTTCAGGTGATTCAACTTCTCGATGGTCTGCCGTTTGATGTTCTCCTGGTCGGATTCGCTGGCGCGGACGGCAGCTTTCGCACCTTCCAGCCGTGGTTTTTGACTCTCCGACGCCCATAGGGGAATGGTTAGCCCCACCATGATCGTACCGGCGTTGTCGCCACCATTCATGCGGCCATAATTGGCTTGCACCTCAAAATTAGGGCCGAATTCCGACTCGCGCAGATCCACGTCCTTGCGCGCCATGTCGATATCGGCAGCGGCTATCACCACCGGATAGGTTTTCGCGGCATCCTGCTCCCACGCCGCCATTTCGATCGGCGGCAACGTCACCTCCGGCGTTTCATCCAGCATATTGGTGAGCATCAGCATCATTTCGTGCTTTTCCTCCACCAGCTCGGCGCGCATGATCTCTATATCGGTGCTGTCGGCCTGGCTCATCGAAAGCTGGCTGATACCTACCTGGTTGGCGGCAATGCGCCCTTTGAGGCTGGTGCGCTCGGAGCCGAACAGCGCCGATTGCTGGTCGAGTAGCTTTTCCTGTTCCTTGATGCGCTCCAGATTGGCAAGCGCGGTGATCATCTTGGCTTTCATGGCGGCAAAGGCGTAATCGGCCAGCAGGCGGTTTTTGCGCGATTCAACGCCAATGCGCCCTGATTTTGCGCCGCGCGTACCGAAAGCGGGGATGGTCTGCTTGAAGCCGATCATCTTCTGTTCTTCGCCCCGCGACATGCTGGAGCCGATCGGGTAATCCTGCTCCTGAATAAACAGCATGGGATCGGGCAGCCCCAGCTCGCCCTTGGCGTAATGGCCGGAGGATTCGGCACGGCTCGCATAAGCCGCGATTTCAGGATGCTGGCGCAGCTTCTCCTCAAGGCGCGTCAGCGTGCCTATTTCTTCTGGCTGGCCGGGTTCGGCTGCCTGGGCGGGAAGCGCCATGCTGGTGGATACCAACAACGCAAATATGGCGTATTTGAACATAAAACCTCTCGTAAGTGGCCGCGTGAATACGGCAAACAATCAACGAGAAGCGCTATCCGAACGGCGTCAGGCAGCGTTACGCGGCCAAACGGCGGACACACTTCTCCTTACGAGAGGGATTTGGGAGGGCGTTCTTGGGCGTTGAGGTGTGCGGACGCAATCGCGGCGTCGGCAGGATAAAGCCGGTTGGCTTGTCCGCCAATAGCGGGTAGCTCGGCTTTATAGGTCGGTAAATTCATGCTTATGCCGCCACTCAGAGCAGAGCATTTGGCATTACAGGCGGCATCATCGCAGCAGCCGCTTTTCTTCTGTTCCTGCTTTGCCATTTTATCGCAGTCTTCCATGCCTTGCATGTCCATAGACTTGGCATGTTCCATCTGCATCATTTTCGCCATAGGGCATTCCGGCATCGCCTGTGCGGGGAATCCCGCCAGGAGGACACTCATCGAAAGCATGAGCAAAAATGTGCGTTTTATCCAAGCCATAGGGTTAAATTATACTCCTAATTCCTTAATAATCAATGAGCATGTTCAAAGCCTTACTGAGCGCAGCCTTAGAGAGTTCATAATCACCGAAACCGAGCTTAAGGCCATGGCCGCGCTAGCGATAATGGGACTAAGCAGGATGCCGAAAAAGGGGTAAAGCGCGCCCGCCGCGATGGGAACGCCCAGCGCATTATAGACGAAAGCGAAAAATAGGTTTTGTCGGATATTGCGCATGGTGGCGCGGCTTAAATGCCGGGCGCGCACGATACCCATCAGATCGCCATGCAGCAGCGTGATACCCGCGCTTTCCATCGCCACGTCCGCGCCGGTTCCCATCGCAATACCTACCTGCGCTTGGGCGAGTGCGGGAGCGTCATTAATGCCATCGCCTGCCATTGCAACCTTGCGGCCTTGTTCTTGTAATTTCCTCACTGTCTCGTTTTTCTGAGCAGGCAGCACATCGGCTTCGACTTCCTCGATGCCGACTTTCTTTGCCACCGTTTGAGCCGTTACCTTATTGTCGCCGGTCAGCATCACAATACGCAGGCCATCTTCCTTTAACAGCCTGATGGCTTCTACCGTGGTTTCTTTAATTGGGTCCGCGACGGTAATCAGGCCAGCGGCCTTGCCGTCGATGGCGACGAACATCACCGTCTGCCCTTGCGCGCGGTAGGCATCAGCCTGGCCTTTAATGCCAGCGGCGGGGATATTAAGCGATTCCAGTAGTACCAGATTGCCGAGCGCCACCTGTTTGCCATTCACCTTGCCGGTCACGCCTTTGCCGGTGATAGCCTGAAACTGACTCGCATTCGCCAGCTCCACGCCGCGCGCTTCCGCGCCTTTCACGATGGCATCTGCCAGCGGATGCTCGCTGCCGCGCTCTAAGCTCGCCGCTAGTGAAAGCACCGTCTTGTCGTCAAATCCCTCGGCAGGGATGACCGATATGAGCTTAGGCTTGCCTTCGGTCAGCGTGCCGGTCTTATCGACAATCAGCGTATCGACCTTCTCAAACGCTTCCAGCGCTTCGGCATTTTTAATCAAGACACCGGCCTTCGCGCCGCGGCCGGTGCCTGCCATGATCGCCATCGGCGTGGCAAGGCCGAGCGCACAAGGGCAGGCGATAATCAGCACGGCCACCGCATTGAGGATGGCATAGCCAATGCGCGGCTCTGGTCCCCATATCCCCCATACAATCGCAGCAATAATGGCGATCAGCACCACTGCCGGCACGAAATAACCCGATACCGTATCGGCCAGGCGCTGGATCGGCGCGCGTGAACGCTGGGCTTTTGCGACCATATCGACAATGCGCGCCAGCAGCGTATCGCCGCCCACTTTCTCGGCGCGCATAATAAAGCTGCCGTTGCCATTAATGGTGGCACCCGTCACCTTGTCACCTGCGTGCTTTTCCACCGGCATCGGCTCGCCGGTGATCATCGATTGATCGACGTTGCTATTTCCTTCCAGCACTTCACCGTCCACCGGGATTTTTTCACCGGGACGCACACGCAACACGTCGCCCACATGCACGTTCGCCAATGGAATATCGCTTTCGCTGCCATCGAGATTGACTTTGCGCGCCGTATCCGGCGCAAGTTTCAACAGTGCGCGGATAGCACTGCCGGTCTGTGCCCGCGCTTTCAGTTCCATCACCTGGCCGAGCAGCACCAGCGCCGTGATGACGGCGGCAGGTTCGAAATAGATTTGCGGCGCTTCGCCTTCGCCCAGCAATCCCGCCAGGAGCTGCGGGGCGAGCGTCACGATCAGGCTGTAAAGATACGCCACCCCGACGCCTAGGCCGATCAGCGTAAACATATTCGGGCTTTTATGCTTTAACGATTGCCAGAAGCGCTCAAAAAACGGCCAGCCGCACCACAGCACCACCGGCGTTGCCAGCACCAGCTGTACCCAGGCGCTCGCCGGATTCATTAAAAAATTATGCAAGCCTTCGGAAAGGTGCGCGCCCATATTGAGAATCACCAGCGGAATTGAAAGCACCGTGGCAATCCAAAAGCGCCGGGTCATGTCTTTCAGTTCTGGGTCGGTGCCGTCACTATCCGCGATGTTCTCCGGCTCCAATGCCATGCCGCATTTCGGGCAGGTGCCGGGACCGATCTGGCGCACTTCCGGGTGCATCGGGCAGGTATAAATCACCTCTTTGCCAGCGGCGGGCGTTGTCACCGGCGCAGGCTTTTCCTGGCCATGGTCATGATGGCAGCATGCGCCCTGTGCTTTCACCGGCTGCGTGTACTGGCCGGGATTCGCCTTGAATTTCTCCAGGCAGCCTTTGCTGCAGAAATAATAATCGGCATCGCCCAAGCGGTAGGTATATTTGGCTGTGGCCGTATCGACATTCATCCCGCACACCGGGTCTTTCACGATGTTGGTATTGGCGGCTAGGGCATGGTGTTCGTGTTGCATTATTATTTCCTTGTCTTACCCTGTATATGGTCAAGGATCGGGCACATATCCACCGGCGCATTGCCGCCTGTGTCATACCATGACCCTACACCCTGGAGTATACTCCAGGGTCAATAGAAATCTTTACGGCTTTCAATGTTCATGACGATGCGGCGCAGCTCCTTGTAATGCACATGCGTTATCCCCCGGCATGCACGACTCGATCTCAATCTGGAAATTGGTATGCTCAATGCCATGCGCCTTTGCCACCTCGCGCGCCTTCATCAGCAGCACGCTATCGGATGGGTAGGTTTCCACCATCAAATGCGCCGTTAAGCTGTGCTGGCCGCTGGTGACCGACCATACATGCAGATCATGGACGCCGGTGACGCCGGGAATTAATTGCAAATCGTCGAGCAGCTTTTGCATTTCCAGCCCGGTCGGTACGCCTTCCAGCAGGATATTCAGACTTTCCGAAAGCAGCTTCCAGGTGCGCGGCAATACCCACAGCCCGATCAGCACGGCGAGGATAGGGTCCACCTGCCACCAGCCGGTGAACTTGATGATCAGCGCCGCGATAATCACGCCCAGCGAGCCGATCATGTCCGAAAACACTTCCATATAGGCGGCTTTCATATTTAGGCTGTCGCCATCGCCCTGCAACACGCGCATGCTGATGAGATTCACCACCAAGCCGATGACGGCAATAATCAGCATGCCGGTAGTGGCGATCGGCGGCGGATTCTGGAAACGCTGCCATGCCTCGTACATGATGTAAAACGCGACCAGGAACAGTACGGCAGCATTGAGCGCCGCCGCCAATATCTCAAAACGGCGATAGCCATAGGTGCGCCGCATATCTGCAGGGCGGCTGCCGATTTTGATGGCGAACAGCGCGATCACCAGCGCCATCACATCGGTCAGCATGTGCGCGGCGTCGGAAAGCAGCGCCAAGCTGCCGGTCATGATGCCGCCCACCACTTCCGCGATCAGGAAGCTGCCGGTTAAGCAGAGCGCGATGGTCAGCCGCTTGGCGTTGGCGTTTCCGGTGTGGCTGTGATTATGTTCTCCCGACATATTCAGCCTTTTACTGCTTTGCTGGTGAAATAGGTACGGCGAAAAGGCTTCTCAGCAACCAGCAGCATCACGCCAAGGCAAATAGCCGCATCCGTAACATTGAAGGCAGGCCAATGATAGCCGTGTAAATGAAAATCCAGATAATCGGCCACGGCACCATAACGGATGCGGTCAATCGTATTTCCTATTGCGCCGCCGACGATAAAGCCTACCGCCCATGCCCGGTACGGATTGCCGACGCGCGACAGCCATAGAATTAGAGCTAGACTGATACCGAGCGCCAAGACGGAAAGCAGCCATTGCCCGTAAGTGAGGGAATGGAACATGCCAAAGCTGATGCCGGGATTCCACACCTCGACCAAATTGAAAAAGCCGGTGATCGGCAGGCTGCCGCCCGCTTTGGATACCCAGGCAAAGGCGTAAAGCTGCGCCAGCTGGTGCAAGCCGCTGATCGTCAAAACAAGCGCTAAAACCGTCAGGGCGTACCGCATGTGCCTCCGTCCGCCTCGCTCAACTCCTTGCGGGCGCTGCGAAGGATTTGCCACGCGCCACTGAGCGCCAGATAGCCGAGAATGGCGGCAACGATAATATCCGGCCAGGCGGTCGCGCTGACGAATACGCCGCCCGCCGCCAGTATCACCGCGACATTGCCGATGGCGTCGTTGCGGCTGCATATCCATACCGATTCGCGGTTGCTATCGCCGCCGCGATAGCGGTACAGCAACACCGCGCAACCGATATTCACTGCCAATCCTACAATGCTGATCAGCGTCATGGTCAGCGGCTTCGGCAATTCCGGCTGCAAAGCGTGCTGGAGCGTTTCAAACGCCACCCACAGGCCAACCAGCCCCAGCGACGCACCCTTAACGAGCGAAGCATTGGCTTTGGCGCGCAGGCTCTTTCCGAGCACAAACAGGCTAATGCCGTAATTGGCGGCGTCCGACAGAAAATCCAGCGCATTGGCTAAGAGCGATACCGACAACGCCTGATAGCTTCCCACCGTCTGCACAAAAAACATCACCGTGTTGGCGATCAGGCACACCCATAGTACCACTCGGTATTTGGCGTCCGTGCTCGGTGAATCATTGTCGCAGCAGCCAGCTCCCATTACTTCAAGTCCTTCACCGCCACCGGCTTGCCGGTCATTTCTTCGCAGATTTTCTTCATTTTCTCGAAATGGCGCACATTCGATTCATTCTCCGGCTTCAAGCCTTTCTGGATTTCCTGGCCGCATTCCTGCGCGAGTATCGCGCGCCGCTCATCCGGGCTTTTACCTTGCAGCTTCTGCTCCAGGGTTTCGCGGTAGCTGGTTGCGCAGCCGGTTAAAATGGCCGCTGTCAGCAGGCCGGTGGCGAGTGTTTTCAGTATCTGCATATCATTTCTCCGTTGCTTTGTTGGTTTCCTGCATGGCGTCACACAGCGCCCACTGGCGGCTTTCATGGCCGACATAGCCATTGTTGTGACCGCCCGGCACCGGGTAGCGCGCTCGCTTCAAGCATTCCTCGTAAGCAACACGCTGGCGCTCCGGTCCGCTGGCGCTTGCCAGTTTTTCTTCCAACGTCGGCTGCTTGGCGCAGGCGCCGAGTGCCAGCAGCGTTACCGTACCTAATGCCATGTGTGCTATGCGCTTCATAAATTACTCCTTCTCCGGCAGATATTCGTCGGTCATTTCCCGACAGATATCCTTCATGCGTTTGGTTTGCACGGTGTCGCCGTGACGGTGGCTGCGATGCCCTGTGGTAGCGCGGCGCGGCTTGTTGCCCGTATGCTCGGCTTCGTTCAGGCAGGCGAGCCGCAAAATTTCCTGGCGCTGTTCCGGCGTTTTTCCTTCCAGCTGTTCCGAAAGGGAGGGCGGCGGCGGACCGTCCGCGCAGGCGGTCAGTAATCCGGCCAGTGTAAGCGTTAATAGTGTTTTTCTCATCATACACACCTCCTTAAGGTCTGATTATTTTAGCGTCAGCGGGTTTCTCAACGACCGGAGGCTTTGCTGGAATAGCTTTCGGCTTCGGTAGTGGCACACGGTCCTTGCAATGTTTGTGCGGGCGGTGATGGTGGTTTTTACAGGTGCCATAGCGCTTACCATCCTCCGTCACATAGCCTTTCGCCATGGGCTGCTTCGGCGGGCGCTGGTAGCCTTCGAAGATCTGCGACTTCATCGGCTCGGCTTGCGCTGCTGGCACCAGTATGACCGATAGCGATGTCAGCATGAGCAATAGCCTCATAATTCCTCTTTCTCCGTTACCTCGCGCCCTAGATTAAAGCGGTTATACAGGCTCGGAATTACGAACAGCGTCATCGCCGTGGCAACAATCAGCCCGCCGATGACCACCACGGCCAGCGGCTTCTGCACTTCCGCGCCCGCGCCGGTGGAAATCGCCATCGGTACATAGCCAAGCGACGGCACAACGGTCGCCATGATCATCGCGCGCAGGCGGTTCAACGTGCCTTCGCGGATGGCTTGGAGCTGCGGCAAACCTTGCTGCACCAGCTGATTGATGCTGGTCACCATCACCAGCCCATTCAGCACCGAGATACCGGAGAGCGCGATAAAACCCACGCCTGCCGAGATCGAGAACGGCATGCCGAGCAACAGCAGCGTAAAGATGCCGCCCACCACCGCCAGCGGGATGCCGGTAAACACCAGCAGCGCCTGTTTCACTGAATTCAGCGCAGCGAACAGCAGCAGGAAAATAAAGAAGAAGCAGGCCGGCACCACCACCATCAGGCGGTTGCTGGCTTCCTGCATATTCTTGAACTGCCCGCCCCATTCCATCCAATATCCGGCGGGCAACTTCACCTTGGCATCCATCGCCGCTTGCGCATCTTCGACAAACGAACCGATATCGCGGCCGCGCACGTTGGCCTGAATTACCACGCGCCGCTTACCGTTCTCGCGGCTGATCTGGTTCGGTCCGTCCACCATTTCCAGCTTTGCCACTTCGCGCAGCGGCAAATAGCGCGGACGGCTATGCGGTGCAGAGCCATCCTCATCCTCGTTTTCTTTCTCGTCCGGCAGCAAAATCGGTAAATTCTCGATCACCGACAGATCTTGCCGCAGGCTATCCGGCAGGCGCACCAGAATATCGAAACGCCTGTCACCCTGGAATACCAGCCCCGCCTCACGGCCACCCACGGCAATCGTCAGCACGTCGAGCACATCGCTGACATTCAGGCCGTAACGGGCGATGGCAGGCCTATCCAGTTTGATTTCCAAAAACGGCAGGCCGCTGGTTTGCTCGACCTTGGCATCCGCCGCGCCCTTAATCCCCTGCAGCACCTGCATGATGCTGGCACCGGTTTTCTCCATCACCGCGAAATCGTCGCCGTACAGCTTCACCGCCACGTCTGAGCGCACCCCGGAGATCAGCTCGTTAAAGCGCATCTGAATCGGCTGGGTGAATTCGTAATTATTACCCGGCACTTTTTTCACCGCTTCCTCGATGCGGTTTATCAGCTCCGGCTTGGCAAGCGACGGGTCCGGCCACTCGTCATGCGGTTTTAGGATAATGAACGTATCGGACACGTTAGGCGGCATCGGGTCCGCAGCCATTTCCGCCGTGCCAGTCTTGGAGAACACAAACGCCACTTCCTTGAATTGGCTGATAGCCTTTTCAACATGGAATTGCATTTCCTGTGATTCCGACAGCGAGGTGCTGGGGATACGCATGGCGTGCATGGCGATATCCTTCTCATCGAGCGTCGGAATGAACTCACGCCCCAAGAAGCTAAAGACGATCATCGACACGATAAACAGCCCGCCAGCAAGTGCGCTGGTCAGGCCAGGCCGTGCCAGCGAGCGGTCCAGCCACGGCAGATACCATGCCTTCGCTTTCTCGACCATGCGGCCTTCGCCTTCCTTCACCTTGCCCTTGACGAAAATAGCGATCATCGCCGGAACGAAAGTAATGGAGAGGAAAAAGGCGGCGACCAGCGCCAGGATGACGGTAATCGCCATCGGCTCGAACATTTTGCCTTCGACGCCGGTGAAAGTCAGCATCGGCACATACACTAGGATGATGATGGCCTGGCCGAACACGATAGGCTGGATGATCTCCTTGCTTGCCAGCATCACCGTATGCAGCCGCTCTTTCAGGTTAAGCTCGCGCCCCAACTCCTTTTGATGGTGCGCCAGCCTATGCAGGCAATTCTCCGTAATGATAATCGCGCCATCGACAATCAGCCCGAAATCGAGCGCGCCGAGGCTCATCAAATTGCCGCTGATATTCAGCCGCACCATGCCGATCGCGGTCATCAGCATCGAAATAGGGATGACCAGCGCCGTAATCATGGCGGCGCGGATATTGCCGAGTACCAAAAACAGCACGGCGATGACCAGCAGCGCGCCTTCGGAAAGATTGGTCTGCACGGTGCTGATAGTGCGGTCCACCAGCGCGGTGCGGTTCAATACCGTTTTGGCCGCAATGCCCTCCGGCAGCGATTTGACGATTTCTTTCAGCTTCACATCGACCGCTTCGGCCACCGTGCGGCTGTTCGCGCCGATCAGCATCAGTGCCGTGCCGACCACGGCTTCCTCGCCGTTCTCGCTTGCCGAGCCAGTGCGGAGCTCCTTGCCGATACCGACTTCCGCAATATCGCGTAAATAGATCGGCACCCCGCCGCGATTCGTTACCACGATGTCGCCGATTTCCTCTGCGGTGCTGATACGCCCATCGGCGCGCACCACATAGGATTCGCCGCTCTTTTCGATATAGCCTGCGCCGACGCTCTGGTTATTTTTCTCCAGCGACTCGACGATATCGCTAAAACTCAAATTCATTGCCACCAGCTTTTCCGGGTAAGGCTGCACGTGATACTGCCGCACATAGCCGCCAATGGCATCAACCCCGGCTACGCCGGAAACGCCTTTAAGCTGTGGGCGGATAATCCAGTCCTGTACCGTGCGCAGGTAGGAAGCCTGCTCCATTTCGGTTTTCAGTTTCAAGCCCTCCGGCGTCAAATAACTGCCGTCGCTCTGCCAACCTGGTTCACCGTCTTTAATCGTTGCGCCTTGGCCTTTCGGATGCGTATAGGCAACCGTCCACATATAGATTTCGCCCAGGCCGGTCGATATCGCGCCCATCATCGGTTCGGCACCTTCGGGCAGCGTTTCCTTGGCTTCGCCCAAGCGCTCACCCACTTGCTGGCGGGCGAAATAAATATCCACATCGTCGCGGAAAATCGCCGTGACCTGGCTAAAGCCGTTGCGCGAGATCGAGCGCGTGCTTTCCAGGCCTGGAATACCGGCAAGCGCCGTTTCCACCGGGAAGGTGACTTGCTTTTCCACTTCTAATGGCGAGAGCGCAGAAGCGACGGTATTGATCTGCACCTGGTTATTGGTGATGTCCGGCACGGCATCAATCGGCAGATTTTTCAGGCTGTATAGCCCGAACGCCGCGATCGCGGCGACCACCAGCGCAATCATGTAGCGATGATGGAGTGAAAACCCTAAAATACGTTGAATCATGACATCATCCTTTTAGTGCTCATGCGCGGCACCGGCTTTGCCAATGTCTGCCTTGATCTGAAAACTTTTCTCGCTGACATAGATCTCGCCGGCCTTCACGCCTTCAAGCACTTCCGTCCATTCGCTGTCGCTCGCGCCGGTGCGGACCGGGCGCGACTCATAGCGCTCGCCCTCCTGCACAAACACCACGTTTTTGCCTTCCATGCGCTGAATAGCGACGGTCTTGACCGCCACCGGCACCTCGCGCTCGGCAATCACCACGTCGCCGCGCACCGTCATCCCGGCGCGCCACAGCCCCTCCGGGTTCGGCAGCGTCACGCGCGCTACCACCGTTTGACTGGATGCCTCAGCAATCGGCAGCAGCGTCGTAATCGGCGCTTCTCCGGTATGACCGCCCTCGAAGCTGGTGATCATCACCTTCTGGCCGCTTTTAATGCGGTCGATATCGCGTGGGAAAATATGAAACTCCGCCCAAATATCCGATGTATCGGTAATCGTGAACATCGGCGCATCGCCCGCCACGTCGCCAACATTGGTGCTGCGCGAGAGAATTACGCCGCTGATCGGCGACTTCACCGGATAGACCTGCAGGCTTTCATTGCTTTCCACCGTCGCCAGCACGTCGCCGCTATTCACCATTTCACCGGGGCCTTTTTTCACCTCGCGGATAATGCCGGGGAAGCGCGCCTTGACCTGCGCCGTCTTATTCTGGTTCAGCGTCGTGCGCCCGGTCAGCCTGATCGCTTCGCGTATATTGGCGCTGCCCGCTTGCATGGTTTTGACGCCAGCGGCTTCGGCGGATTCCTTCGACAGCTCGGTGCCTTCGCCGTGACCGCCTTCTTCCTTGCCTTCATCATGGCCGTGGCCTTCCTCTTTGCCCTCAGCGTGACCGGGCTTTTCTGCTTTCTCGTCATGTCCGTGGCCTTTTTCCTTGCCCTCATCATGGCCGGGTTTTTCGGCTTCCTCATGGCCGTGACCATCCTCGGCGCCATGCCCTTCGGTTACGGCCTGCTGCGGCTCCGAGCCGCGCATGAAATAGTACGCGCCGCCCGCCAAAGCCAGTAACAGCACCACAATAATGAAACTACGTTTACTCAGCATCGGCTTCTTCCTTTTGGTTGGTCGCAGGGAGATTCTTCGCCGTCAAGCGCTCCACTTCCGCACGTTTGCTATGATATTCCTTGAGCGTGTCGTTATATTGCGCGCGCGCTTCCACCAGCGTGCGCTGCGCATCCAGCACTTCGAGATAGGGAAATTTCCCCGCCCGGTAGCCCTGACGCGACAGTGAATAGGATTTTTCAGCGGCGGGCAGAATGGTGTTTTTTAGGCTCTGCGCCTGGCGGTAGGCATTCTCCAGTTCCTGCTGGCTGCGCGTGAGCTCGGTGCTCAAGCCGATCTCTGCCGAACGCTTATCGCTTTCAGTCTTGCTCACCTCATTACGCGCCCGCTCGATATTGCCCCGGTTCATATTGAATACCGGAATCGGGATGGACACCCCCGCCACAAACGCCCTATCGCCACTATCGCGGAAATCGCGCACCCCGACGCTTAACGAGGGGTCGGGAATGGCGTTCGCGCGTTCCAGGTCAAGATTGGCGCGGCTGCGCGCCAGCTCCGCATCCCAGCGCACGAAATCAGGATTGCGCTTAAGGGTTTCGGCATCCGTCATCGGCTCCGGCGCGGTGATCTCAAAGAAATAGGTGGAATCCAGCTCGGTGCCGGGAGCGTCCGCCCCCCACAAAGCGGCGAGCTGCTTGCGGGCAATCGTGTAATCGCGCTGCGCCTTATCCAACGCCATTTCGCTGGTGGCAAGCGCAACCTCCGACTTGCTCCGCTGGAACAATGGCTCCGCCGCCGCGTTCACTCGCTGTATCACATTCTCCAGCACTTCGCTTGCCAGCGATTTCTGCTTTTCCGCCAGCGCCACCGCTTCCTTAGCGGCAACCGCCTCGGCATAAGCAATCTTCACGTCGCGGATGACGTCCAGCCGCGCGGCCTGGTATTCAAAACTGGCTATCTGATAGCCCTGGTTGGCCGCATCTTGCCGCGCCGAGCGCTTGCCGCCGATCTCGACGAGCTGCGATACGCCATAGGTCACCTCGGCGGAATCAAAGCCCTTATACGGACCTTTCCCGCTGAAATTCTCTGCTTCCACGCCAATCTCCGGGTTCGGCAGCGCCCCGGCCTGACCGCGCGCGCCTTTGCTTGCCATGCGTGCAAAGCCAAACGATTTCAGGCGTGGCGATTCCGCCAGGGCGCGCTCAATGGCAGCATCGAGCGTCAAGACGCCGCTGGGCGCAGGGGCTAATGGCGCGACGGGTGCAGTGTCGGCAGGGGTCAGGGCGACAGGAGCTGGCGGCGCATCGACATTGGCTTGCGCCAAGAGTGTAGCGTCCTGCGCGAAGGCTGCCGAGGATAGGAGGATACTGGAACACAGCAGCCAGGAAATTGAACGAATCATGAAATAATCCCTACGCGTTAAAGACTTTAAGTGCATCCTGACAGGCCGCACGAACGCTAAAAAGCGGGCGAGAGGCGGTCAGCGCCGAAAAAGAATTACGCTTGGGTAGGTGGCTCTAGGAGCGGACCGGAGATAAACGATGGCAGGAAATGCTGCACTCCCATCGGCACCGGCATGGAAACGGTCGTCCGTATCAGCGCCACCGGAACGTGATGGGCGCGGTCGGATACCTGATGGCAGCCGCAGCAATGCGCCGCTTTTGCCATCTTATCCGTTTGCTGATCTTGGTCTTTTTTCGTTTCCTGTACTTGGCAGTTATGCCCCCGCTCGCAATTGTCCATAGCAAAGGCTGGCATAATCGCCAGTTGCAGAATAACCACAATGAGAGTGAGTAGCTTTACCATGGGAGGAAGCATAGTAGGATATAGTAAATTTTCAATTGATTTTTGCTTATTTTTCACGCGCTAAGGACTTTTATATCATTAATTTCCGCCACTGTGCCAACAAAGGCACAGCGGCGGTAAGTGGAGGGAATTAGCGCTTGATCGCGGAGGAGAAAACGTATCCGCCGCGCTCAGCACTGAGCACGCTGCCGGGGAACGGATATTGCGAAACGTCCGTGTAATAGTTAAAGGGCTTCACGTCGCCGCCCTTGTAGCCGACGCGCTGGAAATAGTCCTGGTTGCGCTGCGCCATGCGCTGTTCTGGGCGGGAATTGAACTCATAGGCCGGGTTGCGCATCATTGCATGGCCGGAGCTGGGTTTGCCTTCATTCATGTGATAAAAATAATCGTAATTCTCCCAGCCTATGCGCCGGGATACTTCATCGCCACCCGCAAAGGCCGCTTGCGCTGAAAACAGCGCCACCGTCATGCCGGTGAGCATCAACATCTTGTTTTTCATACCATCTCCTTCGCTAATTTTGTGCCACCCGGATGGGTGGCTCCTAGTTAGACGGGCGCGAAGGCGCTATCCCTCATAAAAATTGCCCAAATAAAAACGGGCTGGCTTCGCGGCCAGCCCGGAATTTATCTAGCGAAGGGAGAGGTTATTTCTGGTTCGAGAAGTAATCGTAATTGCGCTTGGCTGTGCGCTGTGCAGGCGTCGTTTCAAACTGGTAATCCTGGCGAGCTGCTGCTGCGGCACCGCTACCTGAGCCTTGACGACCCTGGAAATAGGCGGCGTTGTTCGCGGCCATACGCTGCTCCGGCTTATTGTTAAATTGGTAGTCGGGAGACTTGGCGCTCGGCGCGCTGTTGCTATGCGTATTGCCCTGCTTGGCGAAATAAGCCGCGTTTTCCTCCGCGATGCGCTTCTGTATCTGTTCACCGCCAGCATAGGCGGCGGATGCCACTACGCTGCTGGCAAGCAGAGCAAGCGTGAGGATTTTCGTGGTCTTCATAAATAAACTCCTTTGTTGGATTTAAGCGTGAGATGCCTATGACAGGCAACCGTTAGACGCGCGGGCGAAACCAATCCCTCAAACTTTTTTTAGCGCCCGGAAAGCGACGGGTCGCACAGTTGTATTAGACGGGCGAAAACGCCCAATCCCTCAAAAATAATCAACTGGATTTAGCCATATAAATCAGGAAGATGTTGGAAAAATTGCAGGATGTGTTTTCTCCACTCTTACCCCCATGAAAGGGCTATTATGACCTCACCTTCCCATCGCATTTTGCTGGCGCTGCTGCCGCTCGTCCTGCCTGCTGCAGCTCTCGCGCAAGAGCAACGCGAAAAGCAAACCAATAATGGCTTTCCCGGCGCATTCTCCGGCAATGTCGGCTTCGTATCCGATTACACCTTCCGGGGCATCAGCCAAACCCGCGAGAAACCCGCGCTGCAAGGCGGCGTCGATTACAAGCATCCTTCCGGCGCTTACGCCGGCGTGTGGGGCTCCAGCGTCGATTTCAATGACACTGACCGCGCCAGCCTGGAGATCGACGGTTATGCAGGCTATTCCCAGCAACTCACCGATCAGTTAAGCGGCGACGTGCGCTTTATCTATTACGCCTATCCCGGCGCAAAGAGCAATCTCGATTATGATTATTACGAGCTGTACGGCGCACTCACCTATAATTTTGGCATCCCGAAAATCACCGCCTCGGTCAATTACTCGCCGGATTATTTCGCAGGCTCCGGCCAAGGCGTTTATACCGCATTGAGCGCTGAATATCCGCTGGTGTACGGCTTCGGCTTAAGCGGCCATGTCGGACGCCAGTTCATTGACGACCGGGTGCGCTTCGGCACACCGAGCTACAATGAATGGGCGGCAGGCGTCGGTTACGATTGGCGCGGCTTTAACGTCAAGCTGCAATATGTCGATACCGATCTGAAAACCACCGAATGCGCCGATGGCTGCGATGCCAAGGGCGTTCTCTCGGTCACCTACGCCTTCTAGCTTTTCGCGCGGCGGGTGCCGTATAGCTTATCGGATAGAATCTTGCGCGCCCGGTACACGCGCAGCTCCACCGCCTTCGGTGTGATGCCAAGCAGCCGGGCGCATTCCTCCTGCGAACATTCTTCGATGGCGAACGCCACCAGCGCCGCGCGCAGCTTGTGCGGCAGTTTGGCGATTTCCATTTTCAACTGCTCCAGGCGGCGCTTATCGTCCACCGTTATCTCATAGCCGGGTTCGTTCGAGGGCAGCATGTGAATCAGCGCCGCGTCGTTATCATCGAGCGAGAGCGTTTGATTGATCGCCTTGCGGCCATGGTCTTTGCATAAATTGAGCGCGATCTGGAATATCCAGGTACGCACGGAGGACTGAAAGCGAAAGCTCGCCGCCTTAAAGAACACTCGGATAAAGGTTTCCTGCACAATATCCTTCGTCGCGTCGGCATCGCGCATGTAGTGATGCACGAATTTCGACAGCCGCGCGTGATGGCGCTCCATCAACGTATCGAACGCGGGTCTGTTGCCCTGCTGGAGTTGGCGAATTAGATGGTCATCGCTTGGCTCCATGCAACACTTTCATTAATGATTATGGTAAAGGGCGTCCGCCGCAAGCCGGTTAATCTTGGCGCGCTGCTGCACGGTGAGCACCGGCTGCATTTCAAAGAAATGCTCAAGTGTTTCCTGTTTCAGCTCGCCCTGCGCGGTGTGGATTTTTGCGTTCGCCGCCGCCACGCGCTTGGAGTATTTTCCGTCGGCTAGGATGGCTTCGGCCAGCTCGATATTGGCGGCATGAATGACCGCATGCAGCTCTTGGCGGCGCACCTCGTATTTGCGTTCGATTTCCTCCAGCGCCTTATTCTGCTCACGCGTGAGATCGAGCTGTTCCTCTATCCACTGATCGGGGTCTTTATCATGGACGGGATGGGCTAATATCCAACGGTTGCTCCCCCAGCAGACCGCGAAAGACACAAGAGCGACGATGGCGACCAGTCGCAGGTCGCGGGCAATCGGTTTCATACGATTACCCTTTCAGCGGATGGGAATAGGACGATGAAAACACCTCAAAGCCCAACTTGGTTTCACTCGCGCCAGTGATGTCGGTACTGCTGACCATACCGAGCGTCAGGCCGATAATGACGGCGGCGGTGATCGCCGCGTAGCGCGTCTGCGGCGGAAGGATGAAATTGGCCGCGCGCTCCCACCAAGGCTGACGTTCTTCTCTGGCATGGATGCCAGACCACACAGCGCGCCGCAGCGCGTTGAAATCGCTCTCCGGCGTGGGCTGCGTAAAATGCGTATTCAAAAGTTTATCTAGCTCATTATCCGACATGCTCTGCCTCCATAGGTAAGGTTAAGACGTTTCACCAAATGAAATCCCTCAAAGTTTTTTTTACAAAGTTTTAAGAGGTCGCTATTAGATGCAGATATTCTGCCGGTAAAGCGCTTTGAAGTCTAGAAATAGCGGCCTTCACGTGCGATTTATATTGCTGTATCTTCTTGAAACGCCTGCGAAAATTACGGTCAGGCTATAGCAGCAATAAGCGTTTTAACTTTTGACTTCCCCCGCGCTGCTGTCTAAGCTGGCATGTGAGGGGGCTGATAATCCCCGAACATTGCGATTTTAAGTAGGCTCGTTTCCCAAGCCCTGCTTCCGCGCGCTCATGCGTCGGGAGTAGGCGAATACAACAGCCCGAAAGGGTGAATAAGCCTGCGCCCATGTTCGGCGATTATCAACTCCCGGCACCAGCGATATGCTGGTGCAATATGCAACGAATACGGTGCTGCAGAGCCTTCGGGCTTTGCAGCACCAGCGTAGGGGGAGAGCAGCTTATGCGACATGATTTTTACCTGGCTGACAGCAGCCGCAATCAATTACAGCGCGCACGGCTTGAGGGAAACAGCAGCGCCACTCGTCCTACCGGAGGGATGTGATGGATTACCTCTGCGGCTTGGTCCGGGCGATCGCCAAGGATGAGGTGTAGTTATGCCACGCATTCACGCCTATGGTGAGCCGCGCACGAAAGACTCCGCGCGCTCTGAATTCTTCTGGTGGTTTTTAATTATCGCCATCGGCTTTCCCACGCAGATCGGCTGGGTGCTCACGTCACAAGGCTGGATAGATGACATCACGCTTTTAGGAATTAGCGTAGGGCTAGGATTACTTGTCGGCCTGCGGATGGCCTGGGATTGCGCCAAGCGTAAAAATAAAGCTAAAACCCGCAGCCGGGCAGAACATGCCGCACAAGATCAGGAGGCCGAAACGGTAGGTCGATGAGGTCTTTCACTAATAAATACACATCGCGCGGCATAATCACCAAGCGATGCCAGGCAGGCGGTAGCAGATTACGAGAGCCGAGGGTAACCCAAAAATGCCCGACACAGTGGCAGCAGCATTGCTTTTCATCAAGAGCGCTATGCTGGCTGTCACACGCTAGGGCGGCAAGGGTTTCTTCTATTTGCTGGCACTCGTGATGGAGGTGGTGATGGTGGTGCAAACCATCATCATCATTCTTCAACACGGAAATAGGCGACGCGAATAGATTGGCGTCGCAAATTACTTCAGACAGGACTGATAGTATCAACATCAACAGAAGCAAGACTCGCATGAATACCTCCACCGAGCAGGTGGAGCGTTACGCGGCTTCGTCCTCGAATTGGACGGAGCTTTCAAAACGGCGCAGTGCCGGTGATCTTGCCATCTTCTGCGTGACGTCCCTAAAGCAGCGGATGACCGTAGCACAGGAAATTTCGCCGCTACCGTCGCGCCGGATTTCCCGCAATATCTGTTGTTGCAATCCGCAAAAAATGGCGTCCATATGCGAATGCGACAGCGCGTTCGTTATTTCGTACCAGCGGAGATAGGTTTCATCTGCTAGGCTGAGGTTTAACCCTCTGTTTTCTTGAGTCTTGTCCATGATTATACTCCCGTGTTGATAGTTGGCTGCTCAACAACAAATGGTTGAGTAACAACATTTTATAACAACTTGGGGTTTAATCTCAAGCGAGGAGACACATCCGTATAAATTATCAATACGGAAGATGGATTTTAACTTCTTAAAAGGAGTGGTGCCCCCGGTCGGACTCGAACCGACACATCCGTGAGGATAATGGATTTTGAATCCATCGCGTCTACCAATTCCACCACAGGGGCATACAATTTTTGCTCGTGCCGACTATGTGCCGACTAAGCGATTTTTGCATTTTTTTTCGGAAATCGAAAAGCCTTTTTAGGCAACTGATTTCCAATCGTAATTCACTCCTCTTTTTTTTACCTCTAGCGATAGACCGCACTGATTTTGAGTCCGGCGCGTCTACCAATTCCACCACAGGGGCATAATCATTAATGTCTGGAAGAGCTATAACATAAGCTGCTTCTGGTCAAGCTTTGTTGAGAAATAAAAGATGATGATATTTTCTGAATTTCCCATTATGTTGTTTTTGCAGCATAATCAGCTATAAGCTTGCTTTATCCCCTTTTTTATGCTTATTATTTAATATGAAAATAATGGCAAAAATTTCCAGTATTCCTGTACGCGTTGCCTTGCTCTTAAGCGCGCTGCTAAGTTCTGTATTTCTGGCTACCGCGCTTATCTCGCAATATGGTTTTGGCTTGCACCCTTGCGATTTATGCATTTACCAGCGCATTCCTTATGCGGTTATTATTCCGCTTGGTCTTGTGGGTGTTTTTCTTATTAAAAGCTGGCGCGGCAGATATGTCATAGCGATAGTTTGTGCATTGCTTTTCCTGCTTGATGCCGGTATTGCCGGTTATCACGCCGGTGTAGAATCGGGTATTTTCAAAGGACCGGATGCTTGCTCAAGCGATGGTGGAACCGGGCAAACGCTTGAGGAAATCCGCGCGGCGATACTTAACGCTCCACTCGTTACCTGCGCTCAGGCAATGGCTTATTTTATGGGATTGTCAATGGCTGTGTGGAATATGATAGCAGCTTTGCTGAGCTTTTTTGCTTTATCCATCGTACTTTTGAAAAACTATAAAACAAAATTGTAACTATGGAACAGATATTACCAGGCGAATTGGCACACAGCGAGAAAATTGCACAGATGATTCGGGTTAATCATGCCGGTGAGTATGGCGCGAAACGGATTTATGCTGGGCAGCTTGCAGTTCTTGGCAAAGCTCCGTGCGGAGATATGCTGCGGCATATGGCGGAGCAGGAAGAAATGCATCTACAGGGCTTTTCTGAGATGATGGTAAAAAGACGAGTGCGGCCTACCGCGCTTATGCCACTATGGCATGTGGCTGGCTTTGCCATTGGCGCAGCAACTGCTCTGCTAGGGGAAAAATCAGCCATGGCTTGCACTGTTGCCGTGGAAAGCGTGATTGACGAGCATTACGCACAGCAGGAAGAAAAACTGGCAGGTGATGAGAGTGAAATAGAATTAAAACAAATGGTTAGCCAGTTTCGTATTGAGGAACAGGAACATCACGACACGGCCATCGATCAGGGGGCAGAAGAATCGCCATTATACCACCTGCTTACGGGTGTGATAAAGCAGGGCACGCGTGCGTCTATCTGGCTTGCTACCAGAATCTGAGCATTAATGTGGTTGCTCATGTAATTTTCTATTGACTAAATCGTCTAACATGCAGATATTACCTTTCCCTTTTTGGGGAATATTTTGTGTGACTCCTTCATCTAACGGTTAGGATACCGCCCTTTCACGGCGGGAATACGGGTTCGAATCCCGTAGGAGTCACCATTACAACGCTATAGCTGCGTCCAATCCAATCCAAAAACACTAGACAAATCAACGCTTCTAAGCTAAATTAGTCTCCATAGCCGTCCAATATCGTTTAACCAAATCTATAAAATTTGGGGGCATATTAGGGGGCATAAGTTTATCTTAATGGAAATATGCCCCCATGAAGCTATCAGAAACAGTCTGTAAAAAAGCCAAGCCAACCAATAAAACCCAAAAACTGGCGGATGGTGAGGGTTTGTATTTAGAAATAAGTCCGTCTGGCGGTAAATACTGGCGAATGAAATACCGCTTTCATGGTAAGGAAAAACGCCTAGCTTTTGGAACTTATCCAAATATATCACTAGCAGAAGCAAGGGAAAAACGCAGATTAGCAAAAAAAGAGCTAGACGCAGGGCGTGACCCATCAGAGATAAAAAAACTCACAAAAATTGAGAATCAAAAAGATTACGACAATAGCTTTGAAAATATAGCCCGTGAATGGCACAAGCAAAAAATCCATACATGGAAGCCAAAACACGCTGAAAATATATTGAGACGGATGGAAGTTGATATATTTCCGCACCTTGGCAACCGTCCAATAAAGGCAATCACCCCACAAGAAATATTAGCAGCCGTAAAAAAAGTTGAAGCCAGAGGTGCAAGAGACCTAGCACACCGACTAATGCAAACAAGTGGACAGGTTTTTCGCTATGGTGTTGCAACTGGGCGAGCTTTACGAGATACGACTGCTGACCTTAAAGGGGCATTGCAGCCAGCCAAGAGCGTTGGATATAGTCATCTTAAAGAAGATGAGTTACCAGCATTTATGAAAAAATTAGAGCGGTATGAAGAAGATTATGGTGGCAAGCAACTAACAAAACTAGCTTTTAAGTTGTTAATTCTAACCTTTGTAAGGAGTGGTGAAATTCGGGGTGCATTGTGGAAAGAGTTTGATTTTGAGAAATCACAATGGAAAATTCCAGCATCACGCATGAAAATGAAAGAAGACCATATTGTTCCATTATCAAAGCAAAGCCTGTCTATTTTGAAAGAATTGAAGAAAATAACAGGTCATAATGATTTTGTATTTCCTAGCCAGAAAAACCCACGCTCTATTATGAGTGAAAACACTTTTTTGCGCGTGTTGGATGTATTGGGATACAAGAGCAAAGCTACTGGACACGGTTTTCGCTCAACCGCTTCTACTATCTTAAATGAGCATGGTTTTCGTCCTGATGTTATAGAAAGGCAACTTGCTCACGCGGAACGTAATCAGATTCGCGGTGCATATAACCATGCTGAATATTTACCAGAGCGCATAAAAATGATGCAATGGTGGGGTAATTATATTTCAAAAATCCTTAAATAGAGCCTGTTACACAAGGTTGGTTGCCTTTGCTTAAGAAAGCACTTGACTGGACATAAAACGTGTAGTAAGTATTACCTAATACCAATTAAAAAATTATAACAACGTCCAAGTAGAGAAGTATGATAAACAAACAAGAATTTGGGGATATAATTAAAGAGTTGCGTGAGGAACAGGGAATTAGTCAAAGGCAGTTTGCAATTAAATTGAACATTACACCAACTTATTTGAGCAAAATTGAGCGTGGCGAATTTCCGCCACCGTCAGAGGAGGTTATTAAAAAAATGGCTGATTTACTAAATTATGACATTAATGATTTACTTGCATATGCAGACAAGGTTGATTCGGAATTATTGGCAATAATACAGAGTTCCCCACAGAAATATGCTGGGCTTTTAAGGAAATGGGCAAAGAAGGATGGTGGTTGAATATCTTGATGACTCCGTCATCAAAAAGCGAGCAAATGAATTAATAGATAAATACACAAGTGGCTCTATTACTGATATAGAGGGCATCGCCACGCAAAAACTTGGGTTGAAAATTCGTTTTATAGATTTACAGTCATGCTACGGAAACGGGACTTTGGGCATGATACTACCAGAAGACAAAATGATTTTATGCGATAAATCGCTTGAACCTTACGGCAAATACAAAGAAATAAACGAGCATATTTTACGATTTACCATAGCCCATGAAATAGGGCATTATACCCTGCACCTTAAATATATGGGGGATTCAGGAAGCCCCTTTTTCCATAGAAATCTAAAAAATCACGAACAAAAACGACTTGAAACGCAAGCCAACATATTAGCAGCGGAATTGCTCATGCCAGAAGCTGAATTTAGGAAGGTATATATCCATACTTTTTACAACGAAAAAATCAGACCTACTTATGATATAAAGGGTAGTCTATCAAATAAATTTAATGTTTCAAAGGAGGCTGTTGGCTACAGAATACAAGCTTTAAATCTATAGATGTGCCTTTTTTTAACCTTAACGTGTATATAGTATTACACATTACATAATTGGAGAATAAAACAATGACAAACAAAATAACAATACCAGAAATAGGATTTATAAGGCTTCCAGCCGTTCTTTCGGTAATTCCTGTCAGTAAGTCCACTTGGTGGGCAGGTGTAAAATCTGGCAAATTCCCAAAGCCTATAAAATTAGGGGAAAACACCACCGCATGGAAGGCAGAAGAAATCCGCAACTTGATTGCCGAGTTTCAGAAGTGAGGCGAATCAATATTAGACGAATAAAAGCAAAATATAGCTATATGCTACAAGAATTGGCTGATGTGATAGGCTGCCATGCTAATACCATTAGCAACTGGATAAAATTGGAAGGTCTACAGCGCATTGATGGTATTTATCCTTATATGCTCTATGGGCAGGTAGTGATTGATTTTCTCAAAGCCCGCCAGCTTAAAAACAAAAACAAGCTATTAATAAATGAATTTCGTTGTTGTACTTGCCAAGTCCCGCGCAAGGCATGGGAAGCAATCGCAACCATTAAAACAATCAATTCAAAGGTTGCCATGTTGCAAGCAGTTTGTGAGCAGTGCAACGGCAAAATAAGCAAGATTATTTCGCTAAAAAATATCAGTGAAATAGAAAAAATCTTCAATATTCATACGCTGCCAACAGAGGCATTAGTACAGTCCACCAACACTAACTCTAATTGTGAAACTAAAGGAGCATAAAATCATGGTTAAATTCCACCCCGAAAACGAGCGCATAAAGAGCAAGTATTTTGCCTATGAAAAAGAAGCAAATGGTAGAAGTCCGCAAACTATAGAAAACACCAGAAAAGCAATCATCCGTTATGAAGAATTTACGCAGCATGAAAACTTCAAAACCTTCAATCATAAAAAGGCAACTGACTTTAAAGCATATCTTCTAAAGACTAAAAACAAACATGGTGAGCCACTAAGTGCTTCCACCATTGCCCATACCCTGCGCCCACTTCAAGATTTCTTTAAATGGTTGGCAACCCAAACAGGCTATAAAAGCCAGATTCGCTATAATGATATTGCTTATCTAAATATTAATGAAAACGATAAACACAAAATCCAGCCTAATACTCTGAAAGAATATCCTAGCGAGGCACAAATCCGTAAAGTGCTTGCTGCCATGCCAAATGATACACCAGTTGCCAAGCGTGACAAGGCTTTAATAGCCTTTATCTTTGCCACTGGCGCAAGGGATGGTGCAGTAATTGGGCTTAAAATAAAGCATATTAACATTGCCAAGAAATATGTGGTGCAAGACCCAAAGGAAGTTGCCACCAAGTTTGGAAAGCGTATTCATACTAAATTTTATCCAGTTGGTGATGACATCCACCAGATTATTATAGATTATGCTCGCTATGCGCAGGAAGAAATGCTTTTTACTGACAATGACCCATTATTTCCCAAAGAAGAGTTGGTGCATGATGCAGAAAATAATTTTACCCCTATTCTTTCCCGCCAGCATTGGCAAAGTGCAACAGCAATTCGTGGTATATTCAAGAAAGCCTTTGAAGCTGCTGGATTACAGTATTATCCACCACACCGCTTCCGTGATACACTTTCTGCTATAGGACGGAAGCTATGCACTACCACCGAAGACCAAATGGCATGGGCAAAGAATATGGGACATGAAAGCCCAGCAACCACTTTTATGGTATATGGTGGATTTTCACCTGACCAACAATTTGAGGTGATAGAGCGCATGGGAAGAAAGATTAGCGCAAAGCCAGATAATCAGACGGAAATAGCAAAAGCATTGCAAGTGCTTACTCAAGCCGTTAATGGTAATACGATGACAGTATAATATAATTTCAGGAAAGAAATATGTCCTCCGATTTGACGTAATGTATGGTAATATGCGGTAAAAGAAATTTTCTGGAACTTTTCCCATCCGCCTGTGTTCACTACTGACCGCCTACAGCCGAGCTTTTCGGCAGCATAGATGACAGCATAATGTTTTGGCAAAGAAGTGGCTATTGTGTTATATCAATGTGCTATATAATCAGTTTAGATTCCGTAGGAGTCACCATCTAACCGTCTGTAATTGTTCGCTTTTATTCGTTTTGTAATTCATCTTGAACGGCTTGTAACAATAGACAGTTCGCTGATTTTCACCACTATTCGCCTACAACCGCAATAAATGACAGCACCGATGACAGCATCGAGCTGGTATATCTGCCAGCCCGTCTATACCGCGTAGCGCGGCCTTCACCGACGCGCTCCAGCTTCTTCAAATCCAGCAGTTTCTTGATGACGGACTCAACGGTACGGGCGGGAAAGCCCAGTGCGTCGATAGCGTCCTTGCGGCTGAATTCCGGCTCAGGTCGTGCGCTGATCCATTGCCATAGGGCAAGCTGTTTGCCGGATAGCAGATGCTCCACTTGGTCTTCTTCGATGATGGCCATTGCATCCTTGGCCTGTTGCTGGACGATGCTCAGGAAATAGGTCAGCCACGGAAAGACATTCTCCGGGTCTTTTTTCCAGCTTGATTGCGCCTTGTTCAGCGCCAGATAATAATCGGCTTTCCGCGCTTCAATCAGCTTCTCATGTGAAACCAGACCTGTGAACATATAGCATTGTTGCAGTAGCAGCAGGTTCGTCAGCAAGCGGCTGGTACGGCCATTCCCATCCTGAAACGGGTGAATGGCAAGATACTCAAAAATGAAATTGCCGATGCGTAGCAGGGGGTGTTTGTAGCTTTCACCGTCCGCCCACTGATACCATGCGACCAGCTCCTGCATTTCCTTTGGCGTGAGGTGCGGCGGCGTAGGGTCGAAAATCACGCCGACCATCTTACCGCTTTGATCTTTGGCTTCCACGCGGTTCGGGCCGAATTTATAAAACCCGCGCTGGCGCTGATCCTTATCGGAATGCGCCAGCATATCCCCGTGCAGTTGGAGAATAAGCGATTCCGTGAGCGGCATATCCTGATGATGCTCCAGCACACGCTCCAGCATTTCCAGATAACCTGCGACTTCCTGCTCATCACGGGTCTTAAATTTCTGGATACGCAGATTGCGGTAAAGCGCCTCGACCTCATCATCGGTGAGCTGGTTGCCCTCGATTCGGTTCGATGCGCCCGCAGAAGTCACAATCACCGACTGCGTAAGCCGGGTGATGGTCTGAGGCAGCAATTTATCGGTCAGGCGAAAGGCATTTTTAATGGCGTCAATTTCTGATAACGTGCCATACAGGGCTTCGGTCTGATCTGCATCAAACCGCAAACGCCTGCTTAATCTGTCATCCTGCCAGCTCATCAAACATCCTCACATGAAGTATATGTGAGATTGTGTGATATTATGTGAGAAAAGTCAAGCTTCATAAAGACCCCTGCATAACTAAAATTCTCGAAAATCACGCGGTTATTTGTTGAGTGG
>ERZ1292625.222-Hain-H41-01um-R1-222-length-98793-cov-24_pt1 | contig 98793 bp, 141 predicted proteins | sample MGYA00564400_ERZ1292625 | MGnify/ENA primary metagenome ERZ1292625 (study PRJEB36523, sample SAMEA6512639) | groundwater metagenome | collected 2019-01-08 | study: AquaDiva: Metagenomics assemblies of 32 groundwater samples
GTACTTCTACGCTGGTGATACTGGAAACATGCCGCAGGGCTGGGTAGTTAACTCGTCGGATGGCGGCGCGACGTGGTCGGCCTCCCGTGAGAATGACGTGGCTATGACCGTGTACGGCTACAAGAGCCGCACGGCAGGACGGGTCTACCGTTGCGACCCAGGCCACCCGGACCGCCAGAAGATCGAAGGTTGGTCAATCGACACAACGGCTGCAAGCGCCGGGGATCCGATTACGCTAAAGGTGGATGGTGCCATTGAGAACATCGCCACGACGTTGACGCCGGGTTACGAATACTGGCTGTCGATGGACGGATTCACGCCAGCGTCGTCACCTCCGACCATTCCTGACTCGAACACCTACTGGCACGCGACGTACGCCAAAGGAGGTCAGATTTGGCTCGGCCGCGCGTCCGATACCGACATTCTTCAGACCTCAGACGCACCTGGCTGGGAATATATCGGTTCGGCATTAGACCAAGACCAGGCGTACACGACAGCCGATACGTCGTACATCCAGGTGCCGAAGGACGCTCGTTATGCAGTCGTGAAGATCGTACAGACCGCTTCGTATCCGAAGTACCTTGAAATGACACTCGACAAGTACGGGAAGTCGTCCGGCATCCTCGGCGCGTCCGGTTCCGGTACGACGTACACGGTCTCGGTGTCGTGGGACACGACGAACAATCGTCTTGCCGTCACCTGTGCCGGTGCGACCCGTAGCTATACGTACGCTTACTTCTACCGCTAACCAAACGCCATATGTTTCGAGTACATCAAGACTATGCGTTCGGGACGTTCGACGGAAACACGATTGCCCTTCAGCACAACCGTGGCAACTGGCCCGACATCATCTACGTGTTCGACCGCCTAGGTCGTCCGATCAAGGCTGACAAGTTCGATGTCGTGAACGAGACCATCGACCACTTTACGCTGACGTTCAAGAACGGGGCCGTATTCCGTGGTCGCTACGAAGTCCTGTTCACGCATCCGACCATCGTCCAGTCGGGCGTCGGCTACGAGCTGTACATGGACAACGCCGGAGTCCTTCAGACGAAAGTCGTTACGCCTCCCGCTCCGCCGCCACCTCCGCCAGACCCACCGAACGGACAATAGCCCAAAGAGAAAACACCGCCGTCATCGCGGTGTTTTCCGTTTTTATCCACAGATTAAAAAACTTGTAAAAGTTGAAAAAGTCCGCTATACTACACTCTGTATTATTCATTAACATGGCCATAGTATGAGCGAGGACAAAATCCTTAGTGACGTGATCAAGAACATTAACAAGAAGTACGGGCCGGGTACTTTGATGGACCTGTCCAACGTGGACGAACGCGAGGGAGTCGAGACAATCTCGACTGGTTTGCCGTCCCTGGATCTGATCCTCGGCGGTGGCTTCCCCAAAGGTCGCATAGTCGAGCTATACGGTCCTGAGAGCAGTGGCAAGTCCACAATGGCTCTGCACATCCTGAAGTCCGCCCAAGAGGCCGTAGGGGACCGCAAGGTGGCCTATATCGACGCAGAGAACGCCTTTGACCCTAACTATGCCGAGAAGCTGGGTATCGACCTTTCGAGATTATTCCTGAACCAACCACAGACCGGAGAGGAAGCCCTACAGATTACCGAGACGCTTTGCGAGACGAACAAAATCTCGGTTATTGTCATTGACTCTGTTCCCTGTTTGATTCCAAAGGCACAGGACGACAAGGAGATCGACGGTACAGCAGGGATGGCCTCTACCGCCCGTATGCTCGCCCAGTACCTCCCGAAGATCATCAAGGCCGCGAGTAACTCCAATACGGTGATCGTGTTCATCAACCAGATCCGCATGAAAATCGGGATAGTTTACGGAAACCCTGAGTCCCAGCCGGGCGGCATGGCTCTGAAGTTCGCCGCTTCCATTCGTCTGGACCTCCGTGGATCCAAGGCCGAGGAGCGCGACGGTCGGGAAGGCATGAAGGTGAAGTTCAAAGTAAAGAAAAACAAGATCGCCCCTCCTGGCCGTAGCACGGAGATTTTCCTCGTATTCGGACATGGCTTCGACGCGGACGCGGACTTGATCGAAACGGCCGTCGACTTCGGAGTCATCAACAAAGCCGGGGGATGGTATTCTTACGGAGCATTGAAGGAACAGGGTATGCCATCCATCGCGAAGGCCATCAGGGAGAACCCGGAAGCGTTCGCCAAGTTGAAGGAAGACCTGCTGGCGTTGGACGTGGATTCCCGCAAAGCACCGGAGGAGGACGAGTTCGGAAACGAGGCCTAACTTATAACGCATTATAACCCTATGTCTACACGAGAACTCGACGTCACTGAAGTGGCGGAAAGCGTGGAAACGCAACAGCGCTACGGAGACACGCCGAACCGGATCAAGTGTTCCATCGTCACGTTCGTCGACGGGGAAGCCCAACTGGAGGCTTTCCTGAAGCGCCTGGAAGCGAACGACGCGGACCTCCCATGGTACGAGGTCATCGCCTTTGACCTGCACGATTGCATCGACCGTCGGTTCCAGCAGAAGACCGGACAGGACGTCATGGTCGTGAAAGCGCCGAGCTGGCTTTCCCGCCCAAAGCTCTACAACATCGCCCGGCAATACGTCGGCGCGGTCAGCGAGGCCATCATCTACCTTGAGCCGAACGAATACATCGACAAGGACTTGCTACGGGAACGGGTCAAGCCGTTCCAGTCGGTCAAGCCGTTCGGCATTGTCGGCAAACTGATCACGGTACCGGCGGACGTCCGCGTGGCCGTCTACGACAGCATCAACGAGAGGACGGCCGCCCCGTTGGAACACATCGCCGCTTGCGGGGACATCGAGAACAGCGAGAACATCCGTTGCGTGGCCGGGGAGAGCATCAGCGTAAAGCTGGACTGCTTCGACCGCATGGGCGGATTCCCCATCGACGTGGAACACCCGTTCATCGACTTCTGCGTCCGAGCACAGATGATTCATTTCGCACTGCTCCCGCAACCTGAATAGAGTATGAAGATATTGCTCACAAATTTGTTCTTGCAGGGCTATACCGGCTCCGAGAGTTTTGTCCACACGTTGGGCAAAGCTCTTCGTGAACAAGGACACGAGGTAACTTTTTACGTGCACAACTGGGGTTGGTTTGGGGATCAGGTACGCAAGGAGGGATTCGAGTGTTGGTTCAACCCGAACGCGAAGGGCTACAAGCTCCCGCATACGAACTTCGACGTGGTCCACTTTCAGCATCAGGAAACCGTGGCCGCGATCTACGACCAGGTGAAACACATCCCGAAGATGTTTATTTCCCACGGGATGTTGCCACAGCCTGAACAGCCGTTGCCGTACCACTCGCACCCGATGGAAGGATACGCCGGGGTATCCGAGGAAACGCTCGAAAACGTCATGAACAAGTCGGGCGCGGTATTCTCGTCCAAGGGAGTAAAGACGACCATCATCCGCAACATCATCGACACCGAACGGTTCTCTACTCCCGTGGGAATCGAGCAGGAACCGAAAAACGTCCTGATCATCTCGAACTACATGAGGCGGACGCCGCAGTATATCGCCTTGGTGAAACAGGCGTGCGAAATGCTCGGCCTCACCCTTCAGATCATCGGTGACGCTGGACAACGCGTCCGAGACACCCGACCGTACATAGAGAAGGCGGACATCGTCATCGGCATCGGTCGGTGCGCCTATGAGGCTATGTCAATGGGTCGGAATGTCCTCGTCTTCGACTACCAAGGGTTGGAAGGAATGATTGAGTCGCGAGAACGCTACGAACTGTTCCGTCGGAACAACCTGTCGGGTCGATACCGAAACAAGAAGGACGTGACCATCAACGACGTGATTCAGGAAATCAAACGCTATAGCCCCCACAATGGAAACCTGAACCGGAACATCATCCTAACCGAACACGAGGCGCGGGCTGTCGCCAAGGGCGCGGAATCGTTTTATAAGTCGCTCATTTAGCAAACTATGGATAACACCAAACCGATGACCAGCATCATCATGCTGAGCTATAACACGCTCACGTTCACGAAGCTTGGTCTCTACTCAATCAAGGAGTTCGAACCGGAGTGGCCGTACGAGCTGATCGTCATGGACCAAGGTTCCAAGGACGGAAGCTGGGAATGGCTCAAGACCATCGACAAGGCAAAATGGCCACAGTTGAAGGTCGTGCACCACGACTACAACCTGATGTTTAGCCGAGGCAACGACATCATGCGTTTTTTTGCTGACGAGAAATCGGGGTTCCTTTTGCTCTTGAACAACGACGTACAGGCACACAAGAAGGGCTGGATGGAAGAACGCATTGCACCGATGGTCAACGACCCGAAGGTCGGCGCGACGGGAACATTCGGCGACTGCCACGACCCGAAGACGGGCGGCAAGTTCTACCTCGACGACATTCTCGCCGTAACACCGGACGCGCAAAAGGCACAGGTTGAAAAAGACTTCTTTGAAAAATGCGTCCACCCGAACGGAAAGATTCGGGAGATCACCGGATGGAGCATGGGAACGCGCATGAAGCTTTGGGACGAGTTGCGCGGACTTCGCCACGACGGTCGTTACAAGCACATGTGGTCCGACTCCGAATACTGCATCCAGACCCAACTGAAGGGGTATACGCTTGCCCTGCAAGGATACAATGACAAGATGACGCATTTCTCCGGCCTCAGCCACGCCGCGATCAACAACCCAGCCGTGTACGACAAACGAGCGGAAGCCATTAAGCATCATGTACAACGGTATGAATCCCAACAGCCGAATCTCCTTATTACTGTCTAGCCTTGCCAACGACGACTCCAGCCTCGGTCGCATCGGGACGCACCTGGCCAAGTTTTTCGCCGTCGACAAGGCGTTTGATGTGTGGATGGACTTGTGGAAGGAGTCGTCAACCCAAGACCCTGACGTCGTTGCGTTAGCCAGACGTGACGAAGCCCCGATGAAGTTCGACGTGGTACTGAGAAAGTCCGATCCGTACTCTGCGTCGGCGCTGGCCCACAAGGCCGTGAAGGTCGTATCGTACATCTACTACGACGCGGTCAAGATCGAGCCGGTCGCCGTGGCGAATATCAACAGGTACGTGACTACCCTCGTAGCTCCGTCCGAGTTCACGAAGAAACGATTTCAGGGGTTCGGCGTGACCGTACCGATCGAGGTCATCCCTTTGGCCGTGGACTCCCAGTTTTTCCATCCGAGAGCATCACCCAAGAAGAAAGAAAAGTTCACGTTCCTGTACTATGGCGAACACAGCCACCGGAAGGGAACGGACCTACTGCTGAAGGCGTTTTGCGAGGAGTTCGGAAACCAGGAAGACGTGGAACTCCTGCTCGTCGTTTCCAACTTCAACCGACCCGATCTGCTTCCCAACCCTACGGAATGGGTACGAAATGCGAACGTAGCCAACGTACGGATCGTCATGGCGCGTCCACCGAACGAGGAACTGCTCGAATACATCCAGTCGTCCGATTGCTTCGTAGGACTCACGAGAGAAGACAGCTTCGGAATGTGCGGTCTCGAATCCATGGCTTGCGGCCTACCGGTCATCGCCCCGCTGAACTCCGGCTACGCCCAGTACGTCGAGGACGGTATCAACGGGCGGCTGGTATCAGGCACGAGGGTCGAGCACGACCGCTGGGAATGGATCCCGTCGGTCGACGAGGCGAAGACGGCCATGCGCGAGTTCTATACGATGTGGAAAAACGACGACGTGAATCTGGCGGGTTACTCGGGCAATGCGCGCGCAACCGCCGTTCGCCTGAGCTGGAAGGAACTCGGTCAGCGCTTCCACGACCTGCTTATTCATGTGACCAGTAATCAGTAAAAATATGTTCGGATTCCTAAAGAAAGACCCGCACATGTCAGCGGCCGCCCCCATCTCGGCGAAGGCATTGACAGCCCCGAAGATCAGCGGGGGCGGAGACGCACCACAACAGCGTAAGATCAAAGTCCTGTGGTACTCCGATTTCCTATGGCCGACGGGCTTCGGAAACGTCGCAGAGGCCATTTTAACGCGCCTGAAGGCCACGGGACGGTACGAGTTCGAGGTGTTGGGCATCAACCACCATGGAGACCCGTATAACGACCCACGGTCGCGTTATTACCACATGAAGGACGTTCCCGTATGGCCCGCCTATTCGGGCGGACCTGACGAGGACAGCATGTTTGGCTATCGCCGGTTGGAACGCATGATCTTCGACCGCAAGTTCGACGTGCTGTTCGTATTGCAGGACACGTTCAACCTGACCCGCATGAAAGCGATCATCGACACCGCCCGCAAGACCAAGAACTTCGGGTACGTCTTCTACTTCCCCGTGGACGGAGACCTTCAGCCGGAGTGGGTAACGGACGGCATCGACGTGGCCGACTTCCCGGTGGCATACACCAAGTACGCCAAAGGCAAGGTTGAGGAGATCGACATGCGTATCGCCCAGCGCCTCGACATCGCGTACCACGGCATCGACCCGGAGAAGTTCAAGCCGTTCGATTCTGAGAAAAAGCGTCGCGAGTTCCGCAAGGAGTTCTGGAACGTGGACGACGACACGACCGTGTTCGTCTGCACCAACCGCAACCAACAGCGCAAGGATTTGCCTCGCCTTCTGTTGGCCCACGATCAGTTCTGCAAGAACAACCCCGACAAGAAGTCGCTCCTATACCTCCACTGCATGAGCAACGACTCGGCCGGGTTCGACCTCGTCAAAATCGCCAAGCAGTACACCGACCCACGTTTCCATGAACGCATGGTATTCCCCGATCAGACGCAGATGCGGAAGTTCGGATTCCCCGTCGAGATGATGGGCTGTATTTACGCCGGTGCCGACGCCGTCGTCTCGACCACGCTCGGCGAAGGATGGGGACTGATGGCATCGGAAGCGATGGCCTGTAAGACCCCGGTCATCCTGCCGGACAACACCACAGCGCGTGAGCTGGTCGGCGACAAGGAGGAACGCGGGTATCTCGCCAAGTGCGGGTCGAACCCGACGCAGTTCTTCGTACTACGGTTCGACAACGACCAGATGCGCCCGATCACCGACGTGGAACATCTCGCCGAGGTCATGGGACACGTCGCGGGGAACCGAGAGGAAGCCGTCAAGAAGGCCGGTGTCGCTTACGACTGGATCAAGCAGTACACGTGGGATCGCATCGTCGCCGACTTCTGGGACCCGTTGTTTCAGAAGGCGTATGCGTTCTCGAAAAACGTCCCACCTCCGACTGAAAATAGTTGAGAGTTGACAGCTAGGTCATTACTATTAGAGACGCCCACGGGCCCCCTCCTCCCGTTGGGCCGGAGTACAGGCGAAAGCCTGTATTTTCCGTTGAAACGAGACTTATCCACAGATAGAGAGTTTTATAACTCTTGACACTTTTTATACTTTTTCATATACTTGGTACATCATAAACTAACATCGTTCTATGGCAACGAAAGAGGCGTACAAGATCGCGTGGGAAGGCGTCAAAACCCCGGTCGAACCGGCTGACGGCAAGTGTTTTACCCTTGATGAGCTCCAGTCGTTCGTCGGCGGGTACATCGAGATGGTCGACATCGCGGACAACAAGACGATAATTCTCAACGAGGAAGGAAAGGTGCGTGGCATGATCCCCAACGGAATGGCAACCAAGATGGCCGAGGGGTTCATCGACCCGGACGACGTAATCGTCGGCAACGTACTCGTAACCGACAGGGCTTACCTCCGCTAATATGCTGTATCAAAACTGGGCTAAGAAGTACGCCGCCAAATACGGCTACATGCAACGAGAACAGAAAGACCCGAACGCTTTGATTTTCTGGAAGCCGGGCGCACAGCTGAACGTATTTTTCACGACGTGCACCATCGCGGTCATCCTAGACGAACCCGGCAAACCGAGACAGCCCGTCTACTTGCGGGACGTCGGAATCGACGACATGGGAAAAGTATTCGAGGATGCTCCCGCCTACATGAAGTTTTTGAACGAACACGCGACAGGCAAACTGTTATGAAATACTGGGTAATAAGTGACACCCATTTTTCGCACGAGCTGATGAAGGAACATCGTCCGGCGGACTACGAGGCGCGAATAGCGAAAAGCCTCCTGTCGCTTCAGGAGGGCGACATCCTGTTCCACCTCGGCGACATCTGCATCGGCAACGACGAGGAAAACCACAAGCGGTACATTCAGCCCATCAAGGCTCGGAAGGTTCTCGTCCGTGGCAACCACGACAAAAAGAGCGACGACTGGTACTACTCCCACGGCTGGGACGCGGTCTGCCACACGATGACGCTGGAACGATGGGGACAACGGATACTGCTCTCGCATATCCCACGGCCCGACCTCGGCTACTTCACCGTCAACGTACACGGCCACCTGCACAACCGACTACACCGTAACGAGGCCGTAGGGCCTAAGAACGTGTTAATCTCGCTGGAGCAACAGGGATACAACGCCCAGTCGCTCGAAAGCGTAATCTCAACCTATGCGCGTGATTTTCCTCGACATTGACGGCGTGACCAATTGCGCGACCACTCCCCAACGATGGGAGGGGTTCATCGGCATGGATCCGGTTCGGGTCAAGATGGTCAACGAACTCGTCGAGGGCGCTGACATTCAGATCGTGCTTTCGTCCACGTGGCGGCATGATAAGAAATGGCGCGACACCATGAAGAAGAACGGGCTGATCCCCGAACGTCTCCTCGACCGTACCCCGAGCATGGACGGTATCCGCGGGTTGGAGATCCAAGCATGGCTGGACGAACATCCCGAGGTCGCGAAGTACGCCATCATCGACGACGACAGCGACATGCTCCCCGAGCAGATGCCGAACTTCTTTCAGACGTCGTGGACGCTTGGACTTACCCCGGAAATAGTGAACAAACTGTGGGAACACTTTAGCCCGGACTTATCCACAGATGAAAAACTGTACAAAGTTGACAAAGTATAAAAAGTATTTTATACTGGTATTATCATCATTTAACATCCCAGTATGGAAAACCAAACCATCGAGATAGAGGACACGATCTGCCCCACTTGCAAGAAGGTCGTCACCGGAGAGGAAGCGGACTTCGTACACGACATCGGGGAATGCGGAAGCTGTGACCACGTTCGCGGAGACATCAACGACATCGCCGACGAAACGGAACTGGACGACGACGCCGAGTAACCGTTTAAAACTCATTCCCTAATATCTCAATATGGACACACTTCGCAAATACTACTGTTCGTCCTGTGGACTCGAAATGGTCCGCTTTCAGAAGAAGAATAGCAAACGGTACGACTCGGACACGGGAAAGCTGATCACCAATTACGTCAAATGTCCGAGACTGCCGTGGTACAACTTCGCCCTGTGGCACATGCACAGCGAGCACATGGATTACTCGGCGATGCGCTAAGGTATGACAAGAGAGGATTTTCTATCCTCTATCAGCCAGGAGGAGGCGGAGGAGTTCTGCCGGATCGAGGACCTGATGGAGACGTTCGATGATTTACCCGACGGCGCGTTCTTCGGGATCCTGTCGGAATACGGGGTCGAGGCCGAGGACCTGGCGTGGTTTTACGACATGGAGTCGCAAATTGACGAATAGCTATGGACTTACTGAAGGACAACGGGACGCCAAAAATCGCCACGCTCCCAATTCAACTGTGGGATCTAGACCAAATAAAAATCGACTACGAAGCGTCGAAGGAAAAGTTCTACATTGAAAACAAGGAGTTCGACGAGTCTCGAAACCTCGTGGCCGACCGAAAGGTCAACGTCAAGAAGTGGAAAGAACGATTCCCCAACGGGGTGACTGACTGGGCCAGGTCCGGTCATGTAGCTACCCTCTCAGCAAAGGGAGAGCAAATGCTGGTCGACAAACTGAACGAAATCATCGAGGCGGTCAACAACATCGGTGCTCGAATGGACGCCCTGGAAAGGGAGATGCCTCAGATCAGAACGACCATGGACAACCTGAAAAATCATTAACCATTTTTTATGACCGAAGGAGAAGCAGAAGAAATCAAGGTCGTCATGGACGACGTTCCGATGACGTTCCCACAGAAGTTGCAGAAGTTTCTCGACAACATGCACGCCAACGTCCGCACCGCTCTGATCGAACAGGCCAGTTGGAAAGAGGACGACGACCGCCTTGTATTCGCCCAGCACTGGACGTGGGAAAAGATGAACCCGCAGTCGTTCGTTCAACCGTTTAAGAAAGGGAAGATGAAATCGTGGTCGGCCGTACAAGCACAGGCCTATACCCCAGACGGCAAACTGACGACCATCAGCGTTTCGTTCCATTAAGCAAATATGGCAGGGGAATACACCACAGAGAAGGGCGACAAGATATCGGTTTCGTTTCGTCGCGACGACGGCACGGCCCGGTTTTTGACGTGCGTGTATTCCCGTAGCGTCGACCAACGAACACGAAACCGCTTCATGGCGATACGTCGCATATTCGCCGCAGGAATCGCGGGGACCGGATTGTTCTCATTCGTCTGCCTCGTCATCGGCACGATAGAGACGCCTTACTATCTCGGGATGCGAACCATGCTCCTGACGGCCGTTGTTCTTCTGTCGATAACGGCGTGGAAGCTGACACGGCTCGTTGGCTTTTCCGAGGAGTATTCGTCCGAACGGTTTTCGGTGCCCCAGATCAGCGTCCACTTCGAGGGACCGGCCGAACCTTATCAAATACCACAGCACGGAACGCATCGGCGTCGGGTCGGCGTACGGCCAGCCCGCATACCGTCGGCGACGCTACGACTCAACGAGGACACGGACGACGAACTGTTTTGGGAGGTGGCAACGATAGAGGACGAGGACGGCTACTACCACGTCAGCCGTCAGATCATCGTCCTGAACAGGACCAAACTATACGCGGCCATAGCCCGTAGCTTCGCGGAGAACGAACAGGCGGCCCCGTGGGAACGGCGCGTGTGGTCGTTGGAGATAGAAAACGCCATCAACCTGAAGCTCAAGACTTATCCCCAGCCAAGGTTTTAGAACTCTTGACACTTTTTATACTTTTTATTATAATGGTGTCATCATCCATTAACATAAGAAGTATGAAACGCAAAGATTCGTTCTACGACTTCACCGAGGAGGAAATGAACCGACGCATCGAGGCGGAGGGGATCGAACTCGCTATGGTGGATAAGAAAATGCAGTTGGCCAGCAATTGCATCGCGGTAAGGCTGAGCAACGGCCTGATCAAATCGTTCAACGTACCTGCTCGGATGTAGCCCCGACTTATAACGCATTATAACCGTCGTAAAAGTCGAAAAAGCCACCAAAGTTGACAAAGTGTAAAAAGTATAATACACTCCGCAGGTACCATCCCTAGAAGATTCACATTAAGCAACGTATATGCGTGTCAAAGACATCAAGCCAGACGCGGAATACTCGTTGCAAGAAATTGTCGAAAAGGAAATGTTGCCCGGAGTATCGGGGTACGCGACAATCTACAATCTTGTAACGAACCGCCTCGTGGACGGTACGAAGAAGACCGGCTACCGCCGCATCCTCAACGACCAGACCACGAACAAGTCCATCAAGGGAGTCCAGTACGGGCGACCTGGATTGGAAATCAGTGGTAAGATCTTCGTGCGAGGAAAGGACCTGATCCTGTTCCGCACGCTGAACCACTGCGTGTAAAGCAACGCCCGAGTCGTCTTCGATTCGGGTTTTGCCATGAAATAACTTATTCACTATCATGCTTTTATGTCGGACGAAACAACGCCAGTCGCAGGGGTACACGCCGAGACGAAACTAGACGCGGAGGGCAGGTTGGAGGAAATCTCCATCGTGAAAAACACGGGGGAAGACCCATTGATGGAACAGACGAACGTCGTCATTCCCGTGGCCACCGAACCCGAGGAAAAGACGCCGGGACCATTCGATCACCTGACGTACACGGCACCTGACAAGGATGGGAAACTCGTCGTCAAGAAACTCATGGACGCCGTGACCGAGAAGGACATCTGGTCGATCAACAACGGGCGAACGCACATCCTCAGCTTGCGCGGCTTTCAGAAACTCGCCGAGTTCGAGCACGTCGTGGAAAAGAAGTTCGAGACGGTCATCACCCCAACCGCCGACAACAAGCAACAGCACGCCGTGAACGTCTGGCTCGGATTCGCCGGGGAGACCAATCCTGACAACTGGCGCCGAGGTTCGGGCGAGGCAAGCGTCCTCAACACCGGAAAAGTCTCCGTCGTGAACGGGAAGAGGACGTACGTCGAGATCGGAGAAATCGACGCGTGTTACCGATACGCACTGGCCGACAAGCGCGGATATTGCCGGGCCATGCAGAAGCTCCTCAACCTGCAAGGGGTCTACGCAGACGTGGAAGCCGCGTCGTTTAAGAAGAACGCACAATCATCGACCGAATCATCTGACACCGACTTTGATTTCTAGACTATGACCACACGCTCAAAAATGCTCGTTAAACAGTTCGGGAAGGCGGTCTGGTACTTTACCCCCGGTTTCCTGATCCGTCTCGTAGGGGTGCTCACAATGATCGTGGTCGGAATGACACTTGGCATGATCATCACGTCCCTGTTCGTTCCATCCGTAGCAACGAACTCGGCGGGAACCCCGTTCTTTCAGCAGTCCGTTACATGGGGCGACGTTTACATCATGCTGGCAACGTGGATCGTGATTACCATCTGGAAAGCGCTTCACGAAGCCACGCACGTTCGTTTCCGCGCGTCCCTTTTCTACTTCAGAATGTTACGGGCGGGACGCGTCGTCAAAGAGCACTGGGAGACCAACGCGAAGGGAACACGGACGCTTCACATGGAAGGAGTCATCGTGGACACGGAAGGAAACGAGATACCGGTTCCCAACGTATCGCAAGCACCATCCAAGGAATAAGCACTACCTGAAAAGCTCCCGCCACGGCGGGGTTTTTCTTGCGCGAAACTTATCCACAGAAAAACTTTACAAAGTGTACAAAGTTTCATAGAATGGTAACGTCACCAAAACGGTGGCACTATCATTAACTAACATAGACAACCTATGGCCACAATCACAGACGTGATTGCCGAGGTCGTTCAAGAGGTAAACGACGAAGTCGTTTCCGTGAATGATCGAAAGGTAATCGCGAACATCGACGGCATCCTGCGCGAGTTGAAGGGCGCCGGAGTAAGCGGAAAGGACTTCAACACGTATTCGTCCGACGAGCTTTCACGCATCGCCGGGTCGCTTTCGGCTCTGATGTTCAACCTCGGCGACATGATCGCCAAGAGCATCCGCAACCAGCGCGTGAACGAGGAAGTGGTTTCCTACAAGAAGGCCAACCTTCGGGAACCTCTCTATCAGGCATTGGAAAAGCAGATGGAACACAAGCCAACGCAGGACGACGTGAAGGCCGCAGTCACGAAGCAGGTATTCCGCGAAAACCTCCGCGTCGCCTTCAAGGAGGAACACTCGCAAAAGCTTCAGCACCTATGGTGGGCGACGAAAGGCATGTTGGAAGCCATCACCCAACGCATCAAGATTTTGGAATCGGCCAAGGCCGCAGGGAAATACTTGGACGAGGGAGGGGACTTTATCCCGTTGGATCCCGGACTGAGCAAGGAAGACGAGGAAAAAGCCCTCGATTCCGTACCTGAACAACCGGCAAACCAACAACCTGAAATTGTTTCACGTGAAACAATCCAAGACGAAACAGCTCAACCTAGCGAAAATAATTAACAACATCACCTATTATGTCCGAATCGCAACAGCTCTTTACCGTCGGTAAGGTCTCCGTTCCCATTAACACGCGGGACAGCGAGCTTATCCCGGAGAAGTTTAACTTCGTCGTCAACCAGGAAATCGAGGAAACGGTCGAAAACGTCATGCTCGGCATCAAGAACAACCTGCCGGTACTTTTGGTTGGACCGACGGGTTGCGGAAAGACCGCTCTGGTCAAACATCTGGCCGCCGAGACCCGCAACGCGTACCGCCGCATTCAGATCAACGGCGCCACGGACAAGGAATCCCTGAAGGGACATTGGCTCATTCGTGAGAACGGAACCTACTGGGTGGACGGGATTCTCACCAAGGCCATGCGGGAGGGGGAGTTCCTGGTATTGGACGAATTGAACGCCGCCCTACCGGAAGTGCTTTTCATTCTCCACCAGGTCATGGACGACGACCACTGCCTCACCCTCGACGAGAAGGACGGCGAGATCGTCCACGCCCACCCGGATTTCCGCATTTTCGGAACCATCAACCCACACGAGGACTACGCCGGAACCAAGGAAATGAACCGCGCGCTGGTCGACCGCTTCCCGATCTACCAGGAGTTTAGCTACTACGACGCCAAGACTGAGCTGAAGATCGTCAACGTGCACACGGGAATGAGACCGAACTACGGAGCGAGCAAGGCGCTCGGACTCACCGGACAGCTCACCCGCATGATGAAGGTCGCCAAGGAAGTGCGCGCCATGAACGACAGGGAGGACATCCTGTTCCCGTTCTCGACCCGATCGCTTATCAACTGGGCAAAGCTCACCACGCAGGTCGGCGTGAAGCGCGCGGCTCAGATCGTCTTCATCAACAAGGCCGACTCTGGAGACCGCGAAAAGATCCTCGACATCGTGAACAAGGAGTTTCAGGACAGGGAGAACGTCCCACAGCCTGAACTGGAAGCGTGGCTGAAGGAATCGGAACCGCAGTTCGACGGTCTGGCCGAACAGGTCGAGGCAGACGCGGCGGGCGCCGAAACGGTCGAGGAAGAAGACGTAGCATTCTAATTCTATGGAAAGCCGCGAAACACAATACGCGAACAAAGCGGCCTTTGATGCGGCGTACCGAATGATGAAGGAGCGGATGCACGCCATGATCCTCAACACCACGAACACGAACGTGAAGTTCGAGGAAGGCAAGGAGTGGGCGATGAACCCTCGGACGAACGTCATCACGTACCCGACGACGGGTCCGTCGAGCATCTTCACCATCTCGAAGGTACAGGCGCTCTCGTTGCTCCTGCACGAACTCGGCCATGCCAACTTCTCGTCGGCGGTCGCCCCGGAGACGTTGCCGAACCCCCCGATGATATTCGGACTTCTGCTCAACGCCTTGGAAGACCTCCGCATCGAGCGCCGCATGATGGCCCGACATCACGGGACGTACGACAGCTTCAAGGGAAGCATCGACACGTTCATCGACCGCGTGGACGTGGCCAACGTACCCGAAGCCCACCACGCCGCGTTGCTCAACCTGTTCTTGAAAGAGTGGATGCAACCGTATCAGATCCCCGAAGGACGCCAAGACATCGAGGAGTTCCTCAAAAAGATGTGGCCGACCATCAGCGGGAACCTGCTCAAGATGAAAACGTCGCAGGAACTCCTGAACTTCGCCGCGAAGACCGTCTGGCCGGAGTTCGAAAAGCTCCTGCCCCCGCAAGACCAGAACGACCAGCAGGAAGGCGACGGGGAAGCTCCAAATCAGCCCCAGGACAAGCCGGAGGAACCACAGAAGGACAATTCCCCCAAACCACAGCCGGAACCCCCTCAAACGAAGCCACAGGGCCAGGAAGGGGCACCCCAACCACCCAAGCCAGACCCCATGGACATGAAACAGCTCGTTGAGAACTCTCTGAACGAGAAACCACCGGAAGAACCGAATGACCAGCAGGAGGGGCAGGGGCAACCGACACCGCAGGACGCGGACGGGAATCCCCAACCTGAAGACGGTTCATCGGACGGTCAGTCGCAGAAGCCATGGATCGGTGAGATCCAAGTCGAGATGCGACACGAGGCCGAACGGCAGGAGGAAGAACAACGCAAGGCGAAAGCCAACGTGAAACTGCCGGGAGACGGTCCGCGATACTCGACCAATAAGCCGACCTACGAGGAACTGCTCTCGGAGATGCGGACACCGATCACGTTCCTGAAGCGGAAGCTCGGATCCATTCTCGAAGACAACAAGCTGTCACGTTTCGGCGGGTCGTTCACTTCCGGCAAGCTCAACCACTCGAAGCTGTACCGGTTCAAGACGAATCAGACCAACCTGTTCGGTCGCAAGATCGCAAGGCAGAACAAAGACTACCGCGTGTCGCTACTCGTCGACATCTCCGGCTCGATGGGAGGACAGAAGATCCACGAGACGGCGAAGGGCGCGATCCTCTTGGCGGAAGTCCTGAACATCATCGGCGTCGAGTTCGAGATCGTCGGCTTCAACACGAAGCTCGTCGAGTACAAGACGTTCGACCAACCATTCAACTGGACGGCGCGTCGCAACATGGAATGGATTATCCCTTCCGCGTGGATGGAAGGTTCTGGATCGACCAGCGACGGCATCGCGTTGTACCGCACGCTCCAGCAGGTGAAGCAACGCCCGAAGGCAAAGAACATCGTGATCCTCCTGACGGACGGCGGATCGAACCCGTCGTACAACTCGATCCCGCCGGAGTTCACGAAGATCATGCCGGTCAAGGACCGAGGGCGGTACAACAATATCGACGACTTTAACATCCACACGGAACTGAAGAAGCTGGAAGAACACGCGTTCGTGACGGGCATCGGCATCATGGACACGGACGTTCGGGGCATCTATCAGCGTCATGCTATAGTCAACGAAGCACGAGACATCCCGAACGCGATACTTTCACCGATCCGGCACTTTATCCGCCGGGGATAATTAACGAGCATCATCCATCATATGTACGATACAAAGCATCGGGAAACATCGTTCCCGAAAAATCTCTACCGGTCGAGCGACATGAACTTTTCCAGTTTCCTGCTCATGAACGAAGTCGACTTCATCGGCATCGAAAAGTCCGAGGCGATGGACGACGGGAAGCAACGCTGTAACTTCGTCTTCGACATCGACACGGAATCCGAGAAGCTCGTCCAGCTCGTCTTCGTCTGGTACAACAACGACAGCGTGTCCGCCCCACTGAAGCGGATCCTCAACGCATCGAAGACCTTGAAAAAGTCGCTCAGCCAGTTCCTCAAGAACCTGAATGACGCTCCCGAATATGATCCCGACTTCAACGGGGTCTAAGCCGCCCTACATCAGCGCGTCGCAGATCGGGCAATTCCTGTTCTGCCCCTTGGCTTATAAGTACATCTACATCGACAAGGTTCCGACCGAACGTGGGTCGATATACACGGCGTACGGGTCGGCCATCCACTCGGCGTTGGAGTTTAACTACCGGCAGAAGATCACCAGCCGGATTGACCTCCCGACGGACGACGTGATAGCGCATTTCGTCGAGTCGTTCGAGAAGGAAAAGCAAGCTCTGAACGGGAACCCCGGCGCGATGGTCTACGGATCGGGCGATCCATGGCCGGGCTTCGTCCTCACGGGCGAGAACGTCATCGCCGCCTACATGGCGCAGGTCGCCCCGACCATTCAGCCATTGCACGTCGAACTGGAGTTCGAGCTGACGCTGAAGAACTATCCGATCACGCTCAAGGGGTTCATCGACCTGATCGACGAGAACCACGTCATCCGAGATTACAAGACGGTCGGGAAGACGGGATTCAAGGAGTGGACACAGGCGAAGGCGGACGACAGCATCCAGCTCACGCTCTACGCGGCGGCGTTCCGCAAACTGTTCAACCGAGAGGAGGGAGGGATACAAATCGACCTGATTCCACGCGACCACAAGCCCGTGTTCAAGTCCGTCAAAACGGGACGGTCGCAGGAACAGGTACGGCGCGTCCTCGAAATGGCAACGACCATCGACAAGATGATCGACCTCGGCATCTGGGTTCCCAACCTGAACAGTTGCGGAGAGTGTCCTTTCAGAGCAACGTGTCCCCGACAGCCCATCATCGGAAAAAATAATTCATAGCATTACCCATTATGTCGGAGTCGAAAGCATTGTCCACGGACAAACAGTTCAAGCAGGACGTGGCCGAGTACCAGTCGCTCGAACGCAAGATCGCCGAGGGGTTCCTGAACGGCATCGTTCAGCTCGGAGAAGTCCTATCGCGGGCGAGGGACACGTGGAAGGACGAGGGACGCTGGATGGAATACGTCGAGAGCATCGGTCGCAACCAGGCCGGGGTTTCGCAGATGATCCGCATGTACGAGTACAGCAAGAAAAACATGAAGCAACTCCTGAAGGCCGGGATCGACAACTGGGCCAAGGCGAACATGTTTCTCGCCCTCCCGAACGAAGTCCGTACGGAGTTGGCCAACGAGGTCGGAGGCGACAAGCTGACCACCGAGGAGTTCGCGGACAAGGTCGATCTGGTGAAGGAGGAACACCTGCCGGAAGTCGAGGTCGTGAAGGATTCCGACCTGATCGGCATCGAGTCCACTCCCGAACTCGCCAAACTCTTGGACAGCGCCACGCTCGCGGACATCAACTTCGCGGCAAGGGAAGTCCGCAAGGAGCTGAACAAGCAGGGCATGAACTTCAGCGTACAATGCGTTCCGACCATCGAGGTGTACCTGACGTTGGTTCGCGCTCTCGAAACCGTCACGGGCGAAGAGCACAAGCGTCTGAGCCTCACCGAGAAGCGATATTGGAACAAGATGATCCGCAACATGCTCGCGAAGATCGACAAGGGGATCTCGTAAAACAAAACGACCATTGTGGGAATGGTCGTCCTGCCGACGGGTCGAATGATTTTCCGTCTGTAAAAGTGGAAAAGAACGCGGCCCTCCTCGGACCGAGGATTACAGATTACCATTCCCACAGCTTGGCCACAACGTATGGATAACTCGACGTTTCCGCTCTTGAAAAAAGATTCTATAATACCCAAGACAAAAACAAAACGACCAGCGCCGTCAAGCAAAAGTCGTTTTGAACCTAATAAGTTTTGTTACTCGCCTTTAGATATTACCAAAGGCGGGATAAAAGCACAATACCCGCCTATGTCCACAGAGCAGGAAGAACAGTTCGACCCTGTACACGACCGAGCGTTCAAGGGAGTCTGGATCCCGAAGGAAATCTATTTGGACCGTTCGGTAGGATGGACGGAAAAGATACTGCTTATCGAGATCGAGAGCCTAAGCAAGAATGGTCGCGATTGTTTCGCCAGTAACGAATACCTTGGAGATTTTCTAGGGGTTAGCGCGGGTCGGGTTTCAGATATTCTGACTGGACTCCGAAAGAAGGGACTCGTGGAAACCACAGGCTTCGATGGGCGGACGCGCTCCATCAGGTCACTTTATAGCACGAAAGCAGCCTCCTTGAAGTCACGTAGTCTCCATTCAGGAGATCACGAACCCTCCACACCTGAAACCACGGAGTCCTATATAAGGAGTAATAATACAGATAGTAAAACAGAGATAGACTCTCCGGCTTCGCCGGAGTCGCGACCTGCTGAAACTCTCCCATCAGCTCCCCCCTCTGAGAAACGGATTCGCCTTTCAGCCGTCGACCGAGACCCCGCCGTCGTTGCGCCCCGCAAGCTCACCGACCCCCAAGCCCTCGAAGTCCTCGCATCGTTTCAGAAACACGTCTACCGCCAATGCTCCGACAAGACCAAGACAGTCCTCGAAGGCATCCCACGGGCGCTGGCAACGTTCCGGCAATACTTCGGGCCAACCGATGGACCGATCAGACTCCGACAGGCCATCGTCGCCCTTCCGCAATCGGAAGCGTTCAAGTGGCAACTGGAACGGAACCCACTGACGGGAACACCGAAGGTCGTGTTCTCGCAGTCCTACATCGAAAATTATTTACTACCATTAGCAATTCCTAATTATGAAAAACGAGACGGGGGAGTGGCTCAACGTCCGACGTCGGAAGCCGAACTGCGGGAAATCCAGGAAGCTAACCGCCGACGTGTTCAAGAGTTTATGGCAAAATCTCAGCCAGGGCGTCTTGAACAAGCCGGGGTGTAGTAACTGCACCGGCGGGTACATCCGCCACCCGAAGCCCGATGGGTTTGGCTTCGTCTTCGAAGACTGTGCTTGTCTCGTCGAATACGAATCGCTTTGCGAAACCATCAAGCTTTGGAAGCAGTCGAACATCGGGATGCGACTTATAACGCGTTATAAGTTGGACGATTGGCAGGAACCCACGGAAGATGGACTCACCTTCGACGCCCTGCTGGCCATGGTGGACGCGGAAGACTCGAAGTGGCCGTTCCTGTGGGGCGGGACCGGATCGGGAAAAACATTCGCCGCGATCCTTATCGCCCAGATCGCAATGCTCCGCGAGAAGACGGTGTTCTTCACCAACGTGGCCGAACTGCTGGACGCGCTCCGGCCTTCAGCGGACAACACCCTCGTCGACGGAATGGCAATCAAAGACATCTACACCGCCAAGGCCAACCGTGCGAACATCCTGATCCTCGACGACATCGGGCAGGAGAAATCATCCGAGTGGGTACGGGAACGGCTTTTCCTAATCATCAACGAGCGATGGAACGCCGGGAAGATGACCGTCCTGACCAGCAACTTCGACATCGAGCACATCAAGACGACGATCAGCCCAGCGGTGTACTCTCGCATCAAGGGCGAGTCGTTAGAAATCCACCTCAGCGGTTTGTCGGACCGCCGGTTAACATAAACCATTATGACGCAACCAGACATGAAATCAGTGATCGAGGACTACCTCCGGCAGAAGGGCTGGGAGTACAAGGAATCGGGCAACGAGCAATTTCTTTTGAAGACCTGCCCGATGTGCGGATCGGACCGGTTCCATCATTTTTACATCGGACAATATAACGGGCTGTGGGACTGCAAGGCCTGTGGCCAGAAGGGGAACTTGAACCAGCTCCGCCACAACCTCGGCGACGAGTACATCGACCTGAAGCCCTACGAGAACCAAACCCCACCGGAGAAACTGGTCAAGACGTACGTCACGCCGAAGTACGACCTGCCACTCGAACACGCCTCGCGCCTTTGGGGTATGGACACCGAGGCGCAGAAATATCTCACCGAGGAACGCAAGCTCACGAAGGAAGTGCTGGAGAAGTTCAAGATCGGCGCGACACCGGAAGGCAATATCTCGATCCCGGTCTACGAGGACGGGAAGCTCGTCAACATCCGGTATCGCTTTTCAGCGAAGAACATGCACCCCGGTAGCAACCAACGCTACACGCAGGAGAAGGGATGCCGTTCACCGCTCTACAACACGGACGCGGCCTCGACGACTCCCGTACGCATCTACATCACGGAAGGCGAATTCGACGCCCTCCAGCTTATCCAGCGCGGGATCCACAACACCATGTCGACGACGCTGGGAGCCAGCTCGTTCCCGGACGCATGGGTGGAAGTCCTGAAGGACATCAAGGAGATTTATTTCGTTTACGACACGGACGAGGAAGGCTACGCCGGTGCGAAGAAGGCGGCGGAGAAACTCGGCATCGACCGTTGCAAGTACGTCCGGCTCCCGTCGATCCCCGGAGAAAAGAAAACGGACGTGACGGACTTCTTCGTCAAACTCAACGGCACGAAGGACTCGTTCCTCGAACTCGTCGACAAGGCGGAAGCGTTCACGTCGGCAACGGCCGAGGACGTCCGTCATATCTCGGAGTTTTCCCCGGACGTTCGCAACGTGATCATCGAGGGGGAACACTACGGCATCAGCACCGGCTACGCCGAACTCGACGAACTCATGGGCGGACTTCGCAAGGGACGCATGGTCATCCTGTCGGGACTCACCAACACCGGAAAGTCGAGCTTCGCCGCGAACATCTGCCTCAACCTCGCACACCACAAGAACCCGTCGTATTTCCTCTCGATGGAAATGCCGCCTATCGACATCGTGCGGAAGGTACTTCAGCTCGAATCGAAGCTCACGTCCCACGACCTCCGAAACGTCCCCGACCCATCGGCAACGCTCACGAAGATCGACCAGACCCTGGCCGTGTTCCCGGAACTCCCGATTTACCTCTATGCCGGGTCCGGCGTCATCAAGTACGAAATCCTCGACAAGACGGTACGCCACGCGGTCGTTAAACACGGCGTACAGGTCGTGTTCGTCGACCACCTCCACTACTTCGCACAGAACTATAACAACCTCGCCGCGGACACCTCAAAGATCGTCAGACAGATCAAACAGCTCGCCGTGGAACTGAACATCACCATCGTGTTACTCGCCCACCTCAACCGTGGCGGTCGCGCCAAGGAACGGCGCGGGATGTACACCCCGACGCTGGCCGACCTCAAAGAGACATCGACCATCGAGCAGGACGCCGACCAGGTGTTGTTCGTCTGTCGCGACTCCGAGAACAAGGAACAGATCGAACGCGAAAAGGCGTTCATCAAGATCGCCAAAAATCGCGACGGACAGGCCGGTGGTCAAGTGAGTATGACCTTCAGCGAGGAGATCACCACGTTCATCGAACTGACCGGCGTGAACTACGAAAAGCAGAACGAAGAGAAACAGACCGCCCGCACCGAGGAGGAACAAGCCGAACTGAAGATGAACGATCTGCCATTCTAATATGAGCCAGCTCCTATCCAAGCGCGCAATCATCGGAATCGCCCGAGAGACATTCGACGTCAAGAATTACACTCTCGACGAGCTTTTCCTATTGATCCAGGAGGGCGACTTGTCAAAGGAACTGCGGGAAGCGATCATCATTCACCTGATGCACACGACCGTGAAGGTGCCGACCGTCCTCTGGCCGACACCGGACAAGAACGACACGAACAAGGCCTTCAGAGGGATGATGCTCGGTGATTGGGGTATAGCCACCGAGGGAGAAGTAATGCCGGTCACCGCAACGCAGATGGTCGGGATAAAAGGCGCAACCGTATGAGCCTCTTGCTTAACCCCATCGAGATCAAGGCCATCGCGGACGGCTGGCTTAGCGAGAAGATGAAGCTCCGAGACGTTCCGGTCACCATCAGAAAGATGAACCCGAAGGAATTTGATTACGTCACACACTTGCACCAGACATCGGGTGGCATGGATTTGCTACTGCCGGACAAGGCCACGTTCAAGACGACGAACGTGGAAAACGGAAGCTACCTCGTCAAGAGCAGTTTCGGATTCATCACCGCCATGGCCAAGAACGAGAAGGGAATCAACTCGCTGTATTACGTCACCGTCGCCCTCGACTTCGACAAGCCGGTGGACCCGCACTACCGCAAGGGGATGGGATCGGGCGGAACGGTAAACGACGTACACGCCGTGCTTCGCCGTATCATCGCGGGACACATCAGAACGACCTACACGGCGAAACGAATCCCACCGAAGGACTTGTCACCCCGTGGCTACGTCGACTGGTTAGGGGGCGATTTTATTCATTCTCACATCGAACTGGATCAGCTCTCGCCCGGATCCATTCGACGCTACCTGGCAGGAAGTTCGTCAGCAATTCAACATATCTAATATGCGCCTATTATCACCACAGTCGATCAAAAAAATGGCCGGTATTGACCCAAGCGTCATGCGGTCGGTCAAGCTCCAAAGCGGGACGAAGATTTATGAGAACGTCGTCCTCACGGCACAGCTCCAGAGTCGCAAGATGAACCACACCGGCCCGTTTTCACTATTCGAGCAGATGATCACGACGTTCGCCAAGGACGGCATCCCGCAGACCATCGTCAAGATGGAACCGACGACCGCGTTTCACCGCTTCACGATGGTCGCCGTCGTCACCAGCATTACGAGAAAAACGGATCGACCCCCGTTCGTCGCCATCGGGTCCGTGAAAATCCCACAGACGGAACTCGTGCAATCGCCCTTCAACCTGGAAGCCCTAGCCGAGACGATCTCGACGAGCTGGGTCAATGTCGTGAATCAAACGATGTCGCGGGCCGGATACTCCATCGAGACCGACCTGGATCACTTTCAGAAGTCCCTGCCAACGTCCGCCATCAAGAACGTACAGGAGGGGTCGGAGATGGTAATTAGCCTCCCGTTGAAGGTCGTGGATTTCCTGTGGACCGACTCGGAACTGCTCGCTCCGCCGGACGATTACTTATCCACCGATAAAACTTTACAAAGTTAAAAAAGTCCATTAGAATATAGACGTACGAATCCCCTATTATGTTGCAGAAAAATAACCGGACGAGCTACTCGCTGAAATGCGACTTCTGCTCGAAGACCCACGAGACCGAAAACCTGGAGAACATGGATTGGAGGCTCGTCGACGCGATCCGTTTGCCGGACACGATTTTATTCGAGAAGCACGAGGAATCGGGACCGTCGTACGAGACCTTCGAGCTTGGCCAACGTGAAACGCTCGCCTTTTGTTCGCTGGATTGCATGACCTCACGTATCAGACAACAGGCGGACATTTTCTCACGCGGACAGTTCGCCCCACATAAACCTGCCAACCACCGACGGATGGAGTAGTGAAGTGCCGAGGCCGACACCGGCTTCGATAACTCATTACCAAAAATACATTATGTCGTAGCATCAACGAATCGCCAGCAGTACCGCAACGTGGCTCCGTCCCCAGTTGGGACCTTTCCACACCCGTACGTTTTATTCACTTAGCTACACTTATGTCATACGAAGTACCGTCAGCGCAGGACGCCGGAAACTCCGGTGGTGATTTCGTCCCGCTCAAGCAGGAGGAATACATCGTCAAGGTCGCCAAGATTTGGCTCGACAAGGGTCCGACCTTCGTCAACCGCGTCCCAGACTATCAGAACAAGGTCGTCCGTTACCGCACGATCTGTCTCCCGTACGCCCTACGTTCCGGCGCACCGATGCGCGATATCAACGGCGAGGAGATCACTCCATTGTCACGTTGGATGTTCAAGGACTTTAACCCGCTCTCGATTGGCTCGCACGCCTCCTACGGACCGTCGACCATGCGTCAGATGGGCGCGTATCTTCAAGGCATCGAAAACGCCGAACCTCCGTTCTCCGTTCCCGACTTCATCCTCATTGACGTGAACCACAACCCGGTCAAGGACGCCGACATGCGCGCCGCGTTCCTGAACAACCCGGCCGCGATGCGTGCGAAGGGCTACAACGACGTGTGGGACATCCGTTCCCTCGCCGGTAAGTTCATCGGTTGTTCTATCGCCTTGGAGGAAAAGAAGGGCAAGAAGGTCAACTCGATTACGCGTTTCGCACTGCTCCCGGAAAACTTCGTCGTACCGACCGACGAGTCGCAGTCGGAAGCGATGACCAAGTTCGAGGAAAAGTTCGTCACGTTCTTGGCAAAGGACAAGGAGCGCAACGCGGATCGTTCCAACTCCGCACCGTCTCAGCAGTCATATTCCCAGCCATCGACTCCTGCGGCTTCCGCACCGGCTTCGACTCCGACGCCGACCACGGACGACGTTGAAGTGGCCGAGGACATGCTCGACACCGAAGACATCCCGTTTTAGAGAACGGCCGAGGGGTACGGGGTATTCCCGTACCCCTTTCGGGTCTATAATGGAAACGTATGCTAGACGCGGAGGAACAAACGGACATGACCCGTAATTTCCTGGACTCCATCAAGGAAACGCTGGCTGGACGCGAACGCGCCTTTGCCACGTTCGTTGCCATCGAGTTCGTCTCATGGCTAATTGAAAACGGTTATGATATTAGTCGAAGCACCGACACACGTCGAGGAGGAGGTCGCTGAGAAATTGTTTTCTTGGCAACGGCGTTGTACCGCGTGCGGCGGCACGTTCGACCTTCACATTCACCACCGGATTTTCCGTTCGGAACACGAGGCTGGGGTACGGGACTTTTTGATGAAAGCCATACCCGTCTACGAACAGTCGTACGGTCGCCGTCTCGACTTCTGGTATCTGCACTCCATTCAGAACTTGGTCGTCCTCTGTCGTGCCTGTCATGAAGGGGACAACGGACGGGGCATCCACGGAGGGAATGAAAAACTGCACATGCAAATCAAGTGGTCGTTTACCGACCCGAATACCGGATTCAATGTTCCATTTTTGAAACGCAAAAATCTTTTCGCCGTAACCGTATGAAGCCACCACGCCTAATCGCCGTCGACCCGAGCTACACGGCAACCGGCGTGTCATTGTTCGAGGACAACGTGCTGAAGAAAGTTTACCTGCTCAAGCCGGACAAGAAGATCGAGAACAGGCTGTGGGAAATCGCCATTAGGTTTTCCGCCATCCTCGAACTATTCAAGCCGGAGGTCATGGCCATCGAGTCCCAGTACCTAGCCATCCAGTCGTCGTCCGTCATCAAGGTCATCGAGACCAAGGGACTGCTCGAAGGACTGTTCTACTCCTACGCCATCCGCAACGAGATTCCGCCACGGATCATCAGCATTGGCCCGGTGACGGCGAAGAAGGCCGTGGGTGTCGTCGGTCGCATGAAACGCAAGGAGAGCAAGGCTAAGGTCAAGGAGGCGGTCTGCAAGCTGTACCCGGCCATCGCGGAACAAAGCCAGGACGTTATGGACTCCGTCGCCATTGGCCTCGCGGGACTGCGGGAATACTTATCCACACCTGTAAAGTAGAAAAACTTTACAAAGTGTAAAAAGTATTCTACACTTTCCACATCATCCAATAACATCGACAACCTATGAAGCGTGTCTACTCGTCGAGGGACTTTGACGACTTTCGCCGTCGTTCGGTACGGAGGGGACTGGCCAAGACCGCGTGTGGGTTCCTAATAGCCCTGCTATACGTCGCCGGGGGCGCGGCAAGCACATTACTCATACAACGCTTTGCCCTACCCGCACAGGCCAGCGTAGTGGCCGTACCGGAACAGCCGGAGACCATCGAGGAACCGCAAATAACCCAACCAGAGCCGGTGGTCGAACCGACGCCGGAACCACTACCGGCAATCGTTCCCGTTTCAAGCACGTTCAGAAACGTCACGGCCTACACGAGTCGCCCGGAAGAAACGGACTCGACACCGTGCATCGCCGCGTCGGGAGACGATATCTGCGTACTACATGACGCCGGTCAAACGATCTGCGCCGCGAACTTCGTCCCACTCGGAACGAAACTCATAATCGACAACGGTGGCGTGCAGACGACCTGCACCGTCCTCGATCGAATGAACAGCCGCTTTCAGAATACCATTGACCTCTACTTCGGCATGGACTTGCAGGGAGCACGGAACTTCGGAAGCCGCACATTAGAAATCACCATACTGAAATGATATGAACAAAGAAATGTTGGCGGGACTAAAACCCATGTTCGAGGACATGCTCCCGAACGTCGGGAACCTACTGGACGCAATCGAGGGAAGCGAGACTGGCGTGTCGCTCGGCAAGAAACTGCGGGGCATTTACTCGGACGAGATTTTCGACAACGAGCTAAGCAACGCGTTCAAGGCCGTCGCGAGAACCATGGAGCAAGGCGCGTTCGCCGCACCAGCGATCTTGTTGACGAACGGGGACATGACGACGAACGCAATCGCGATACAGGCCATGCCGGACGACGCAGAATTGCTACCGACATTTTTCAGATACGTAGGCTATAACATCGGGCAGGACGACGCGACGAAGAAGCTCCTGTCATTGTTTCTCGTCGTGGCCGGAATGGGCTACGCCCTGACCCCCGAACAGTTCGCGAAGGGAGAACGACCACCGGACACGGAAATGAAAATGCTCCTGACCATCACGGGATACACCGTGGACGGGCGGGAAAATACCGGAGTGTCGGAAATCATCCGAACGGGAAAGACGGCGACGAAGCTCACCACTCCGAAGACACAATCATGCAAGGACTTCACCAAACGGAACGGCATGATGCGGAACGTCATGGAGGGTTACTACATCGCGACCATCATGCGAACGACACAGGACAAAGTTCTCAGAGACCTATTGAAAGATGTCAAAGCATAAAGATATGCCCGTACAGTTACGAGACTACCAACAGCGGTGCGTGGACACCATCATCAAGAAGGCGAGGGACGGAATCCGTCGCCAGATCGTCGTGCTCGCCACGGGAACGGGTAAGACCGTCATCTTCAGCCACCTGCCAACGCTCGTGCGCGACAAAGGGAAGAAGACGCTTATCATCGCCCACCGCGAGGAACTGCTCGACCAGGCAAAGGAGAAGCTCCTGTTCGTTGACGCGACCTTAAAGATCGCCATCGAACAAGGGGACCGGCGCGCGAAGGACGAGTTCCCGAACAACGACTATGACGTGCTTATCGCCTCGGTTCAGACCATCGGCCGCGAGAACAGCAAACGCATCAAGCAGTTCGACCCGAACGAGTTTGGACTGATCGTTATCGACGAGTGTCACCACTCCACCGCGTCAACCTACACGAACGTGCTTCGGTACTTCGACATGGTGAAAGGCGAGGTGAAGGAAAAGCATGGACGTATCCTGTTGGGCGTCACCGCCACACCGGATCGCGCGGATCACATCGGACTGGACACGGTCTTCGACAAGATGACGTTTACCTACCCGCTCCGCCAGGCCATCGAGGACGGGTTTCTCGTGGACATCAAAGCACACGACGTCAAGACGGCCTCCGACCTTTCAGGCGTGCACACCCGCATGGGAGACTACGTCGGCAAGGAACTTTCGGAAGCCCTGAACAATCCCGAGCGCAACCGGCTTATCGTCGAGAGTTACAACGAGATCGCCCCCGGCTCGAAGGCCATCTGTTTCGCCGTGGACGTGGAACACACGAAGGAACTGACTCGTGTATTCAACTCCGCCGGTATCCCCGCCGAGTACATCATCGGGGACACCGAATCGGAGGAACGCAAGGAGACCTTTCAGCGTTTCAAGGACGGGACGACCCGCATCCTCGTCAACTGTGCCGTGCTTACGGAAGGGTACGACGAACCGTCCATCGAGACGGTTCTTATGACACGCCCGACGAAAAGCTCCGTCCTATTCTCGCAGATGCTCGGACGCGGCACCCGTCTACACGATGGCAAGGAACACCTGACGCTTATCGACTTCGTGGACAACGCCGCACAAGCCGCGAGCGTGTACGGACTGTTCAACATCCCGAAGGACATCAAGACCGGAAAGCAAGGCAAGCTCCTTTTGGAGTTCGCAGAGAAGGTAGAGAAACTGCTGGAAGAGAATCCCGGCTTCGACGTGACAACGATCACGGACTGGTCGGACGAGAACATCGAGAAGGTCATCAAGGAGATCAGCATCTTCGAACAGGCCAAGCTCCCACCGCTCGTGCAACAGCACTCCCGCTACGCATGGGAGGCGTACATGGACGGGTATCGGGTAAACTTCCCACACTCGAAGGACGACGTGGACCGCGAGTGCGTCACGATGGTACCGGACATGCTCGGGCTATGGCAGGTCACGCATACGATTCTCATTCCGTCGGTCCCGTCGTTTCAGAACGGGTTTAGACGCTGGATCAAGCACAAGGAAACGGACATCGGCACGTTCCGAGACATCGGCAACGCCTTCCAAGCCGCCGACAATTGGATCGCCGACAACAAGAGCGAACACTCGAACATGCTGTCCCAGAATAGCAAGTGGCGGAAGGACGCCCCGTCCGAGGCGCAGATCAACCTGATGATGAAGTTCAACATCCCCATGCCACCCAATCTGACGAAGGGACAGGCCAGCGTTTTGATCGGAAAGAAGCTCAATGAAAAGCGCATGGGAAGGGGCTAGAATCTTATCCACAGATGCCCCACAGAAAAAGTTGACAAAGTATAAAAAGTATTTTACAATAGTATCATCATCATTTAACATGTAACCACCTAATATGACCCTTACGGAATTGCAGACCCTCGCTACGGAAGCCATCAAGCTCAAGAACGCCATCGACGCGGTCAAGGCCAAGGAACTCGACCCATTGGAGGAACAGTTCACCGGCATCAAGGCCAAGATCGAACGCGAGTTCATGAAGATGGGACGGAAGGACGTGACCACCGAACTTGGAGACGTTCGCTGGATGGACCGGCCGGGACGCGAGTCATTGGACGCGGAAGCGATCATGGCAAAGCTCAACGTGCCGAACCTGGACGAGTACAAGAAGGTCGGGGAAGGCGTCCACTTTATCCAGTGCTTCCCAAAGAAGGTCGCTAAGACCGAAACGCAGGAGTAACAAATCTATGGCATCAAAAGTCAAAGTCGCAGAGTTCCTGAAGGAGTCAAACGCCATCGAGGGAGTGTATTCGGAAGAAGCATTGGCCGACGCACAGGTCGCATGGAATTACGCCATGGAGAATGACCTTGGCAACCCTGACGTTCAGATCACCATCGACCACGTTCTCGGAATCCACCAACGTCTGATGACCAACCTCGAATCACGCATCGCCGGTAAGTTCCGAACCTGCGCGGTCTACATCGGCAACCGCGAATGCCCGAAGCCATCGTCCGAAGTCGAACTGACCAACGCGATCAAACTTCAAGCGTTGGACGACCTGAACGACAGCAAGGGCAAGCGAGAACTATCCCTGCACAAGCGGGACAGACTCGCCAAAGCCAAGCACGTCGCCTTCGAACACGTCCACCCATTCGAGGATGGCAACGGTCGAACCGGACGCATTTTATACAACATCCACCGCCTCAGACTTGGCCTCCACGTTCACACGATTTTCGACGCCAAGAAACAGAGCTACTATCAGTGGTTCAAAGATTAGACTATGCACAAATTAGGGGAAAACATTTTAGCCTGGCTCCCTGAATCGGAGATCGAGCCGAAGGCCATGGAACAGTTACGCAACATCGCGGAGATGCCGTTTCTTTTCAAGCACCTGGCGGTCATGCCGGACTGCCATCTCGGAAAGGGCGCGACCGTCGGATCGGTCATTGCCACGGAAGGAGCCATTATCCCGGCCGCCGTTGGTGTGGACATTGGTTGCGGAATGATCGCCGTGAAGACCAAGTTCTTCGCCAAGGACTTGCCGGACGACCTCTCGAAAATCCGACTCGGCATCGAACGCCGCGTTCCGGTAAGCGCGGGAGGATACAACCGAAGCATCACTCCATCGGCACAGGAACGCATCGTGTCCCTGACGGGACGCGCCGCGAGGGAAATGGTAAGCGTGGAACTGGACGACTGGCAGAAGCAACTCGGGTCGCTCGGCTCCGGCAACCACTTCATCGAACTATCAGTCGATGAGACAGACCAGGTATGGGTGGTACTGCACTCCGGTTCGCGAGGCATCGGAAACAAGATGGCCCTGAAGCACATCAAGGTCGCGCAGACGTTGTGCGAGGACATGTTCGTAACCCTGAAGGACCGTGACTTGGCCTACCTGCCATCGAGCACACCGGCGTTCAAGGCATACATCACCGACCTGCTTTGGGCGCAAGAGTTCGCCCTACTCAACCGAGAGGAGATGATGGATCGGGTCATGACGGAACTCTCGTACTCGTTTTTCAGCGAAGGGGGACACGAGAGGGAAATCGAGGTGGAACGCATTAACTGCCACCACAATTTCACGCAGTGTGAAAACCACTTCGGAAAGAACGTCTGGATCACCCGCAAGGGAGCCATTCAGATGCGACAGGGACAGCTCGGCGTCATTCCCGGCTCGATGGGAACGCGATCCTACATCGTCAGCGGAAAAGAGAACCCATTGTCATACCACTCGGCACCGCACGGCGCGGGTCGTCGGATGTCGCGAACGGCCGCCGAAAAGATTTTCACGATGGACGACTTCGACAGGGACATGGCCGGTATCGAGTGCCGTCGTACGGCGAAGCTCATTGACGAACTGCCGGGAGCCTACAAGGACATCGACCGCGTGATGGAAAACAGCAAGGAGCTGGTCGACGTGGTCCACGTTCTGAAACAGCTTGTAAACGTAAAAGGCGACTAATATGGCCAAGAAACAACCCGAGGAAAACGAGTTAAAGAAAACCATACTCGACGACGCCGAGGCGCTTGCCGACGCGATAGAGACACTGGAATCAGCCGTCACCGCTTTGAACGGAACACGTCTCAAGCGCAAGGCCATTCTGGTACTCCTGTCCCATCAGACAAAGCTACCGCAGTCGACCATCGACCAGGTACTCGAAGGCCTGGCCCAGATCCGCAAGGCTTACCTGAAGTAAGATTTTTAACCATTAAGAGCGTATGAACATCAAAGGACGCAACGGGTACATGCTCGTCAAGGACATCCCGAAGGAAACGGAACGCGCTTCCGGCCTCATGATTCCCGAGACGACGAACAATCAGGACAAGGTCGCAAAGGCCGAAGTCGTGGCCATCGACGAACTGGCCGAGAAGCCATTGGCCAAGGTCGGTGACACGGTATTGTTCAAAGGTTTCGCCATTCGCCAGCGCATTTCCGTCGAGGGACAGGACTATATTTTCCTGAACCCGGAAGACGTGATCGGGGTGATGACGGGAGCCGCTAATTCCTAAGAGACACTATGAACCCAGCAAAAGTTATCCTGCGCGGACACGAGGCTCGCCAGAAGATCATGAAGGGACTGAACGCCGTAGCCGACACGGTGAAGATGACGCTCGGTCCGAAGGGGCGCAACGTCATGTCGCAACGCGGATTCGGTACTCCACTCGTCACGAAGGACGGGGTATCCGTCGCCCGTCAGATTTACCTTGAAGACCCGGCCGAGAACATGGGCGCACAGCTCGTGAAGGACGTGGCTGGAAAGACCGCTTCAGATGCGGGGGACGGCACGACCAGCGCGACGGTCCTTGCCCAAGGTATCGCCACCCGTGGCCTGGACATGTTGCTCAACGGCGCCGACGCACAGGACGTGAAGACCGGTATCGGTCGCGCCGTGGATGCCATCCTCAAGAAGATCGAGGAGACCAAGGTGGAAGTCACCAACGACGACACGCTCAAGAACGTGGCCGCCATTTCCGCCAATGACAAGGAACTGGGACACAAGATCGCGGAGACAGTAACCTCGGTCGGACTGCGCGGCGTCGTCTCGATTCAGATGGGAAAGACCTCTGTCACCGAGTTCGAGACCTCCCACGGTATGCGATGGGAAGGAGGATACGCCGACCCGAACATGTCCACGGACCGCACCCGCATGGAAGCAACGTACAACAACGTGGCCGTCCTAGTTTGCGAGGAGGAAGTCACCGCCGTTCAGCTTTTCATGCCGGTCATCGAAAAGATCATGGCGGCTGGAATCCGCGAGTTCGTCGTCGTAGCGCCGGACATCCGTAGCGACGCCTTGGCCACTCTCGTATTCAACCACCTGAAGGGAACCGTCCACGGCTTGGCCGTAAAGGCACCTGGATTTGGTCAGTCTCAGAAGGACATGCTCGAAGACATCGCCATTATGACGGGAGCGCAGGTCGTCACTCCGCGTCTTGGACGGGGCATGGACAACTTCGACGTGGCGTGGCTCGGAAAGGCCAAGCAGGTCAAGTCGACCAAGACATCGACATTCCTCGTTTCCGACGACACCCATCAGCCTGAAGTGGAAGCCCGCATCGTTCTCTTGGAGGACCAGATCAAGACCGTCGCCAACGACCACGAAAAGAGCATCATGCAGGACCGTATCGCCGGTCTCAATGGAACGGCCGCAGTCATCAAGGTCGGCGCGACTACCGAGGGAGAGGCCAAGGAAATCCGCGACCGCATCGAGGACGCCGTAGCCGCATCACAGGCCGCGCTTGAAGAAGGCATCGTTCCCGGAGGCGGCGTAGCACTGCTCCGTGCGGCGGACGCGATCGGAAAGGAACCGACACCGGATAGCTGGACCAAGGACGAAACGGAAGCGTTTGCCATCGTGCTCAAGGCCGTAGCCGAGCCGATCCGCCAGATCGTCACCAACGCCGGTGGAAATCCGGACGAGATCGTCACGCAGGTCTTGGCACAGGAGAACAAGAACGGCGGATACGACGCGCGTCTCGGAGTCCTCGTGGACGACTTGATCGCCTCCGGTATCGTGGATCCGGCCAAGGTCACGAAGTCGGCACTTGCCAACGCCGCGTCGGTCGCCATTCTCCTGCTCATGACGGAGGCGGCAATCACGGACGCGCCGGTCGCGGAGGAAGCACCACTCGAAGTCTAAGAGTTATAACGCATAATAAGTAACCACCTATGGGCAAAGCGATATTGGCCGTGCTCGGGGTACTGATGGGGCTTCTGCTCCTTTCAGTTCTCGGCATCGCCTTCGGTGTCTTCGCTCTCCCGTTCCACGCCGCGTCGAGCATCGTGGACACGGGACACGAGGTCATCGAACAGACACTCACCGGACAGAACGCGATTTACAATTACGAGTGGTTCAAGCAACAGGTACAGGACATCAAAGCCAACCAACAGAAGGCCGCGATGGCCGACCAGGCCGTCCTGAACTTCGAGGCCGCCGCAGGGCCACGTTCCGAATGGACGTTCGAGGACAAGACGGAAGACGCACGGCTCCGTTCCGTAGCCCTAGGACTTCATCAGATGGACGCAACCCTAGTGGCCGACTACAACGCGCGTGCCTCGATGGCCAACCGTTCCATCTTCCAAGATGGTCTTATTCCTAACGTCATGGAGGCCGCGGCTTCCCTGATCCAGTAAAAGCGATATGAAAAAGCGATACGCAATGATGGGCATGATTGCCCTCGTCCTGGTACTTACCGGAGCGGGATGTATCGGGGAAGACGGTTCGTACACGAAGGACGGTCGCGCGGTAGAGGAAACGCAGATGCGTCTCCAAGAGAGCACACCGATCCCAGCGATCACCAATTCGGCCGAACGGCAGAACATCTCAGACCGCGCCCTATTGTTCGACGACTTGAACAAAGTGAGCTATATTTACCTCATCAGCTACGGCAAGGTGATGGCCTTCTACCCGGTCAAGGGGAAGGTTAGCTCGCTCAACTCGTTCCTGTCTCCGCTCGACAAGCTCGTGGACTACAAGGGCCGCGACTGTGGTAAACCGGACACGGGGTCAACGTGCTATGTCGTATCTGCGCCGGACATCGACGGAGCCTACGGGGAAAACGCGGAAGGAGTGTTCTTCTTCACCACGGACGGCGCATACGTCGAGTGGAGCGGAGACTACATGATGTCGGATTTTCCGCTTCAGCTTTCCACGCCTCCCGAGTTGGTCCGTACCATCGAGTAAAGATTATTAACGAAAAATTGTTATGGAAGTCCATCACAGCATCCTGTTCACCCGGCCGTTGGCCCGAGGCGAAGGCGCCGCAGTGCAGGAGGAAGAAATGAATCGCGTGGCCATGGCCGACGCGGCAAAGTACAGCAACGAAACGAAGCGGATGAAGCTCATTAGCACGAGCGTCATCTCGGAGACCAACGGGGCATTGAAGTTCGTCGCTACGTACTTCAAGTGCGACTGCCCGGAAGGGCCGGAGGTCAAAGTGTTCGCAGGTGAGGAATCTAATTCAAGTGATAGCAAAAAGTATGAGCCAGAAGAAACCGCAGACGCAGAAGACACCAGCGACGAAGACAGCGACGGAGAACGCTCCTAAGCCACAACCGAAGATGCCGAGGGTCGGTGATACCGTCCTGTACGTCCACCCAGGAAGCGCAGACGGGAAATACCCACCGATGGAGTCCCCGGCAATCGTTCAGGTCGTGGGACGCAAAGGCAAATTGAACCTGTTTGTCATGGCCTGTTCCGGCGGAATCTTTTTCGCCAAGGAAGTGACCAACTGGAAACATCGAGAGTAGAATGGAACGGGGAGGAAACTCCCCGATTCCTTCGGGGGTAGTGGATTCTAGATGAAGCTACAGGCTCATGCCCGACGGGACATGGGCTCCCGGAAGGAGTCCCGGTTCGCCGGGTTCCAAGATTATATGCGTCAGGCATACCCGACCTAGCTTGCACCGAGCGCCGTTGGTAAATTACCTGATTGCTTCTCACCCGCCACAGTGGGATGGTGTGCTAGCACGACGACTCTCTAGCAGGTGCCGCGAGGGGCTACACGGTCCAAGAGCATGGATACGCCCCTCGTGACTATAAGAACTGGCCGTACAGGACAATGAGGAAACCGCCGAAATGCGGGGACCGAATAGAAATCCGCCATTTGCCTCGCCAGCAACGCGGTTGTCCGGCTACTAATTCGTAACCAAAAAATGGCGTAATGATTATTAACTAGAAGCGCATATGCACTTCAAGCGTCAAAAATCGCGACCCTCCAAAGACATGGACAGGTGGTCAATACCGAAAAACGTAAAGGTCGCTTTGCAACCTGTACCGGAGGAACCGCGAAATCTAAAACACACGAAAAAATGGCCGTCGAAACTTTGCAAGAAGACGAAGGCCGAACATCAGTTCGACAGGTACGTCGAAAAATACGTTTGGGCGGGTAAGCCTCCACTATGGAGGGACGCCCGTTGCCTGTGCCAGAAAGTCCTATGGACCGAACATCGTTGCCGAGATTGCGGAGAATGGGTCTCATGGCGCGACAAGGAGAACAAGCACTCCTGGAATTTCTGTCCGAACAAAACCGAAGCGGGTAAGACGCGAGGCGTGTCACCGGCCCCATAAGCCGGATTTGGTGGGTTCGACTCCCATGCCCGCCACCACGAACAGCTTTGCGGGCGCAAGCCCTGTTCGGCTCAAAGCCGAAGAGCAAGGCCGTTCCTGGGGGTGTTGTAGAAATACGCAAATCGGCAAAAAGTATCGTACGCAACCACCATGGAAAGGAGTACGAAAAAGTATGCCGGGATCGTGCGTCGGCTCGTTGGATATCCTCACAGACTCCGATAGCTCAAGCACAGCCCCACCAGGAGCGACGACACTTACCTTACCGGAAACACACTCGAACACGCGCCATACGAGCGTAGGGCGCGCAACCGAGGGTATTTCCACCCTCACCCATCAGGGAGTAACACGCTATGGACTTCGAGGACCGCCCATGGGGACGTTTCGATGTCCTCGCCGATACCCCGACTCACAAGGTGAAACGTCTCACCGTCAAGCCCGGCCAACGCCTTTCCTATCAGCGCCACAAGTTCCGCGAGGAGCTATGGACGATGGTAAGCGGGGAAGCCGACGTAACGCTGGACGGTTCCGTTCATCACTTCCGCCCCGGTCAGATTGCCCGCATTCCGCGAGGCACGAAACATCGGGTAGCGAACCCCTCAAGCCACGAAGATTTGGTCTTCATCGAAGTACAGCTCGGCTCGTACTTCGGAGAGGACGACATCGAACGGTTCGAGGACGACTACCACCGAGCGACGCAGGAGGCAAGCTGATGCAGTACGACCCGCTGATCTACACCTGCTATGCGGAGTACGAATTCGCCATGTGGCTCAACGCCCATGAGTGGGTCCGTACCCTCACCGCAGAGATGGCAATCGCCGCCGTCGCCGTCATCTGGTTCACCTCGGTGAACCAAAAGCGCCACGCCGCAAGGTAGGCTTCCAGGCGGGGATCGACTCTGGTCCCCGCCTCGTGTTATCCCCAGATGTAAAGTTGAAAAAGTATAAAAAGTATTTATACTTTCCGCATACCCTATAATGACAAAACCTAATATGATCGTCCGAAGCGAAGAGCAATATAGGGACGTCATCGCCAAAGCGCTGGCCGCGAAACTCGTCTCCATCGACTCGGAGGGCGAGGCGTTCGACAAGAAGGCCGGAAAGACCCACGCCTTCGACCTGGCATTGGACGGGATCGGCGTATTCGGTGAAGGCGTGCGGGCATACATCCCGGCACGTTTTTTGGATTCCCAGTTTCAGCGCGTCCTGAACGAGTGCGAGGTCATTTTTCATAATGCAAAGTTCGACCTCACGATGATCGAGAAGGAGGGGTTGGACATTTCGAAATTAAAGTTCCACGACACGATGATCATGTCGTGGATGTTGGACGAGAACCGCCGGTCGTTCGGTCTGAAGAACCTCGCGAAGACCATCCTGAAACAGAAGATCGACGACGTGACGGAGTTCAAGGACGTGGGAGACCGACCGACACGGGAGGGGCTCGGCCTATTTGCCAACGAATACGACGACCGTCACGAAAAATGGGAAACGGCCCTCGGCGAATACTGTATCGACGACTGCAAATACACGTACCGCCTGTTCAAACTATTCGAGCCACAGATGAAAGAACAGAACTTGTGGAAGGTCTACACGGAGCTGGAAATCCCGACGATCCTCGTCCTCAGAGCCATGGAAAACCGAGGCATCATGGTGGACGAATCCTACCTGAAGAACCTCGGCGAGAACGTCGAGAAAAAGCTGATCGAGATTCGGGCGGACATCTGGAAGGACGTGGGCAAGGAGTTCGACATCAACAGCTCGCAACAGCTATCGAAAATCCTGTTCGACGAGATGAAGCTGGTCCTGCCGGACGAATACAAGACCGACGCCGGGAAATGGTCGACGGACGTGAACTCGCTGAAATATCTGTCGGAGCACGCCAACTGCGAACTGGCTAAGAAGGTCTTAGAGTTTCGCATGTTCTCGAAGCTCCACGGGACGTACGTCGTCGGACTTTTGGAACGTGCAAAGAACGGGATCATCCACGGGTCGTTCCTACAGCACGGGACGGTCACGGGACGCCTGTCATCGTCGAACCCGAACATGCAGAACTTCCCACGGCGCGCGGACGAATACGACATCCGCAAGGCATTCGTCGCCCGCCCCGGATACACGTTCGTCATCGCCGACCTCTCACAGATCGAGTTTCGTCTGCTGGCCTATTTCAGCAAGGACCCAACGCTTCTGGCCGCATACCAGGCCGACAAGGACATGCACCAGGCCACGGCCGACGCCCTCGGCTGTACCCGCAACCTTGCGAAGACCGTCAACTTCGGACTGGCCTACGGACGCACGGCCTACGGGATGTCGCATTCGATGGGTATGAGCGCGGACGAGGCACAGCGATTCATCGACACATATTTCGAGAAGTTCGCGAAGCTGAAGGTGTTTTTCAACCAGGCGTTGAACTTCATGAAGAAAAACCACTACGTCAACACGATATGCAAGCGACGGCGCCGGTTCCCGGAGTACCTGGCCGCGAAACGAAACGGCGACAAGAAGGGGGCCGCCCATTGTGAACGACAAACCGTCAACGCCATCATTCAAGGATCCGCCGCAGATCTCATGAAGGTTCAGATGCGAAACGTCCACGAGAAGCTCAAGCCATTCGACGCCCACATCCTCGTTCAGATTCACGACGAAATTATTGTTGAGGTACCGGAGGTACATTCGGAGCTGGTGAAGGAAATCGTCAAGTACGAAATGGAGAACGCGATGACCCTGCCGGGCGTACCAATCAAGACGGAACCGGAGATAAGCCCACGGTGGAAAAAGTAAAAGTGTACAAAATTGACAAACTATAAAAAGCCCATGTATCATGGGGGCATAATGATTTTAACCTAATATGGCAAAAGTACAGCAGATCGTAGTGAACGAGGTTTATTCAACGATCACGGGAGAGGGTCCGAACGTCGGGAAACCAACCGTTGTCGTCCGTCTGTTCGGTTCCAACTACGTTGACCGAAACGACATCCGGCCGTTCGCGTCCAACCCGGACCCAGAACATCGAGCGACAAACGCCCGCAACATTTTGATTGACGATCTCATGGAGGAGATCAACAAGACCAAGGGGCCGAAGGACCGACTCCTGATCGTGGGAGGGGAGACGATGCTCCAGCAGGAAGCCATCGTCGCGTTCCTGGAGCGGTTCGAGACGTGGTTCAACCGCAAGCCGTTCGTCGAACTTCAGACATCGGGAACCATCATGCCGATGGAACGCCTGATCGCCTTGGTAGACCATTTCTCGGTAGCCCTTCGCTTGGCCAACGCCACGAACTCGAACGACCGTCGAGCCACGGTGGACGGACGTATTTTCCCGGACATCATCAAGACGTTTCTCGCCACTGAGAAAGTATCGTTCATCACATACCTGCGTAATGCCGGGGGGATTCAGGAGGTCGAAGAAATCATGGCCATCAACGCCATCCCCAACGACCTGATGTGGGTATCCTACGCCCCGACCAACCCGATGGAGGCAAAACGCGCGGGAGTCGAGATCGCCAAGTCCTGCATTGCCAAGAGCTTCAATTTTTCACCTCGCTTGCACGTGTCGCTTTTCGACGCGAAGCGCGGATTCTAATAACCACATATGAAAGTGCAACCGATTCGCAAAGTCCTCATGCCCGAGGGCAACAGCCGTGGCGCGGTATTCGCCGCCGTCAACTTCACCGACCGCAAGGACAGCGTGGACATGGACCGCAACACCCTGTTCGAGCAAATCCTGGCCATGCGCGTGTCCGGCGTGGCCATCCGTGGCCGCCTGACCGACGTTTCAGAGATTCGGGAGATCCTCGCCGGTCTCGCCGCGAAGGGACGCGCAGTCGTCTACATCACCGACGCCGACGACGACATCCAGACCATCCGAATGCTCCGTAACGTCTCGATCATCATGGAGACCGTCCCACCGAACAGCAAGACGAACAAGATTCGCGCGAGCAACTTCCCGATGCTCCGTGAGCAGGACGTGGTGCTTATCAAAATCGCCAAGACCGAGGACTACGACGCCGCCATGGACTTCTTGCGAGGCCGCGCCATGATGACGCGTCCGACCGTCGTGCTTTCCATCGCCAAGCCTTTCAGCGGAGTAGAGGAAATCATCACACGGTTCATGACGGACGTGACGACGGTCAAGTGCCGTATTCGTATGTCAACGCCGGGTGCGCTACACTTGGGGGGCAAAGCCGTTTCCGTCGAAGTCGAGGAGGAAGCGGAGGAGGAAGTCGAGGAACCCACAAACCTCCAGACCACGCCAGACCAGACGCCGGGAGCGAACGAAATTAAGGAGTAACCAGTATGCCTAGCGTAGAGTCCCTGACATGGGAGAAGGTCGAGTTTTTAGTGAGCCAATTGGCATTACAAATCGAGAGCGACGCTAAGGTGAACGGCAATCAGTATGAGGGGATCATCGGAATCGCGAACGGTGGTCTCATTCCTGCCACACTCTTGGCCAAGAAACTAGAAATACCGGTACGAATGGTCGTACGAGCAAAATCGTACAACGTCGACAATGAACGCGACAAAACCACTCAGATCGACTGGGAAGCCATGAAGCCGTCCATCCTTGAGAACAAGGATCGGAAGTGGCTGATCGTGGACGACCTCGTAGACTCTGGAGATACCATGCTGGCCGTGTCAACCATGTTTCCAAATGCCAAAACGGCAGTGTTAATTCGCAAGCCGACCACGAAGTTCGATCCTGATTTTTTCCTCCCTTGGCCAAAGGACAAGGCGGACGAATGGATCGTATTCCCGTGGGAGGCCTAATCAACACTGTATGTCAGAGGAATTTGATCCACGGGTTGCCGAGCACATCAAAGGACTGCTCGAATGTATCCCCGGAGAGAAGCCCGACCGAGAAGGTCTGGCTGACACACCGAAACGCGTTGCTAAGGCATGGCGGGAGTTTTTTGCCGGATACGAAATCGACCCGGCATTACTCCTGGCAAAGACTTTCGAGTCGGACAACCAGGAAATGGTCGTCGTGAAGGACATCGACTATTTTTCGCACTGCGAACACCACATGGTGCCGTTCCACGGACGGGTTCATATCGGGTACGTTCCAAACGGACGTGTGCTCGGTCTGAGCAAGTTCGCGCGGCTCGTGGAAGTGTTTGCCCGTCGCCTTCAGATTCAGGAACAGATGACGTACCAAATCGCGGACGCCATCGAGAAACACCTGAAACCGAGCGGGGTCATCGTCGTCGTCACGGGACAGCACATGTGCATGTCCATGCGAGGCGTGAAGAAGCAGAACTCGTGGACGGTCACGTCCGCAGTCCGAGGCAACTTCAAGAACCAGCCGGAAACGCGCAAGGAGTTTTACGACATCGTAGGTGACATCACCTCTTAACCCAATTATATGGACAATAAGATCAAACTCGTTATTGTCGGTCTTGGTAACTGCGCTTCAAGCTTGGTCCAAGGACTCGACTACTACAAGGATTCGCGTAATTCCGAACAGCGCGTTCCCGGCCTCATGCACAACGTGATCGGAGAGTACGGCATCGACAGTATCGAAGTTGTTGGAGCCTACGACGTGAATACCGACAAAATCGGAAAAGCCGTCAAGGATGCAATCTGGGTCGAACCCAACTGCACGAAGAAGTTTTCGGATTCCACGTGCGAGACCATCGTGCGACAGGGACCGATCCTCGACGGTCTATCGCCTCGTATGCTCCAGCGATTCGGCCATGCCGAACCGGAGTTCGAATACCACGTGATGCGGAACCCCAACGTGACCATCGAGACATTGTTGGAAACCAACCCAACGCTGAATGCACGCTTCGACGAAATCGTCGAGGAGGTCAAGGCCATGGGCGCGGAAGTGCTTATCAGCTATATGCCGGTAGGTAGCGCACTCGCGACGCGGTTCTGGGCTCACGTCTGTTTGGAAGCCAAGATCGCATTTGTAAACGCAATCCCGGAGTTTGTTTGTTCGACTCCTGAATATGCCAACAAGTTCCAGGCGGCCGGTATCCCATGCGCCGGAGACGACATCAAGTCGCAGGTCGGCGCGACCATCGTCCACCGCGTGTTGGCCGCACTCGTCGACGACCGTGGTCAAACCATCGACGACACCTTCCAGCTCAACGTCGGTGGCAACACGGACTTCGAGAACATGATCGACGAGGAACGCCTGACCAGCAAGCGCATCTCGAAGACGGAAGCCGTCACGTCGCAGTCGGATCAGAAGTTCTCGACGAAGATCGGCCCGTCCGACTACGTCGCCCACCTGAAGGACAACAAGGTCTGCTATATCAACCTTCGTGGCCGACAGTTCGGGGACATTCCGTTCGACATCGACCTCAAGCTTTCCGTCGAGGACAGCCCGAACTCCGCCGGTTGTATGATCGACGTGATCCGTCTGCTCAAACTCGCACGAGATCGCGGGGACGCTGGGTATCAGGAGTTCAGCTCCTACTTCTTCAAGCACCCGATGTACCAGCACCGTGACAACGAGTGCCGCGACATCGTGAACATGTTTATCGACGGCATTTACGTCGGAACGGTCGGAAAGAAATAGCCAGCCAAGACGGGGCCGTATCCCAACCGGTACGGCCCCGACTTATAACGCATTATAAGTATGAAATACGCAGTAGACATCGACGGGATCCTGACGCGAGAGACCCTGCGCGGCACCATCCTGCGAACCCGCGACGGCCAACGTCCGAGCGCGATTATTTCCGGTCGTTCATTCGAGGAGGAAGCCGAGACGAAAGAATATCTCGCCTCGATTGGCATGGACGGGATTCCCCTTTACCTTGCCCCGGTGAAGATGTTGGAGAAGACATGGAAAACGTCCGCAGAGCACAAGGCGAACACGCTTTTGTCGCTAACGGACGTTCTTGAGTTTTGGGAGGACGACGCACGACAGGCCGTCTACATTCACGAGACGTGGGCATCGTTGGACGGAACCCGTATGCTCCACCACATGCCGTCACCCGAGGACGATCTTTTGCAAAAGTCGTTCGCGACGCAGGAGAAGTTTTACGCCGGGGATTTTCTCGCCGAGCTTCCCATCGACCGCGACTTCGCCTACTTCACGTTTAACCACCCGGACGCAAAGAACTTCGGCCCACGGCAGGACTACCAGATCGTGATTCCTTTCAGCGGGGGCGTGGACAGCTTCATCGCCTACCACTACGCGAAGCAATACTTCGACAAGGTACAGCTCGTGCATCTCGACTACGGACACCCGTATGCCAACACCGAGAAGGGAGCCATCGAAGCGCTCGGCATGAAGAAGGCCACATACTTCGAGGACTTCTCGTTCATGGCCGAACACCAGAAGAAGGGCGAGGAATACTGGGGTGAAATCTTCCCCGGTCGCAACTGGATCGTGGCTACGTTCGCCAGCCGATTCATTCCTGACGACGGTCGTGGCGAAATCTGGCTCGCAGCAATCGGTGGCGAGGTCAAAGAACTATGGGGCGACAAGTCCGAATATTTCTTCGAGAACGCCTCCCGCCTTCTGACGACCAACCTCCGCAAGACCATCAGGGTCAAGACCCCGTTCAAGACCATGACGAAAGGACAGATCATTCAGTGGTACCTGTCACACGGCGGGACTGCCGAGGAAATCAAAAAGACCACGAGCTGTCATTGGATTACGGACTACACGCAGAAGCAGTGCGGACAGTGTATGGGATGCGCCCATCGTTTCGTCGGCATGAAATATAACGGCATCGACGAGGAATACGCAGGGGACGTGAAGGCCTACGCCAAGCAGATTTACGGCCACGAACTCGAAGACGCCATGAGCAAGTTCGGCGAACAGCGCCTATTGGAAATCCGCAAAGCCATCAGCGATTAGCTATGATTATTTACCTGGCCGGAGTCAACTCCGAAAACTTCGCAGAGGTCGCTTACGGCGCGAACATCCTGACGACCTACTGGGAAACCAAAAAATGGAAGGACGGGGTGCTCGGACAGTTCCGACGGCGCTTCGCCTTTAACCGCGTCTTTTTGGACTGCGGCGCATATTCGGCATGGACATCCGGCCAGGAAGTGGACATCGACCGCTATTGTTCGTTCCTGCACCGCAACATGGACGGCGCGACGGAGTACCCACAGCTCGACGTGAAGGGGGACTATCAGAAGACACGGGACAACCTGCTGTACATGGAACGCCAAGGACTCACGCCAATGCCCGTTTTTCACATGAGGGACACCCCGATTGATTATTTCAAGGAGCTGGTCGACAAGGGACACACGAGAATCGCCCTCGGCGCCATGGCCGGTGAGAAGGGACTCGACAAGGACCTCGTGGACTCGAAGCTCCGAACCATTTTCGCCTACATCACGGACAAGGAAACGGGAGTGGTGAAGGTGAAGCTCCACGCCTTCGGACAGACGGGAATCGACATCCTGCTGAAGTACCCGTTCTACTCCGCCGACTCGACATCGTGGCTGGGCGGGGCCAAGTACGGCTCGGTCATCGTCTTCGACTGGAAGGACGGCAAGCTCAAGGACGTGAGCGCGTCCAGCAAGCTGTACAAGAACGCGTTTCTCAGAATCGACCCGCGATACCGATCCCCACGGTTCACCCACAGCAAGGGCGGGAAGACGTACGTACGCCGCCTCGTTCTCGGCCGACTGGCCTACGAGGACGCCGAAAAATACATCACCGCCGTGTGGAAACAGCGCGGCATCTCATTCATAGACGAAACGTAATATGGACATCCAAGAACTGCCAATCGGAAAGGTCGTACCCAACAAGTACAACCCGAACCGAATGACGAAAAAGACGTTCGCGACGCTCAAGAGGTTCATCGAGAAGGTCGGGTTCATCCAGCCGGTGCTCGTCCGTCCCATCGAGGGAGGCATGTACGAGATCATGGACGGGCAACACCGCTACGAGGCCATGAAGGAACTCGGACGCGAAACCATCCCGGTCGTCATCTCCGTGGCCGACGAGGACGTGGCAAAGCTCCACACGATCAACATGAACAACCTGCGGGGAACCGAACTCGACCGCATCAAGCTAGGCAAGATGGTCAAGGAACTTAGAACCAAAATGGACGACGAAACATTGGAAGCCCTGCTCGGTTTCAATCAGCAGGAACTCAAGACGTACGAGGAACTCGTGGACTTCGACTTCGACTCGTTGCAGGACGAAAGCGAGAAGATCAACGCCGCCGAAGCCAAGATCGCCAGCGATAAAACGGACAAGGACACGCTGGAGGAGTTTTCCATCCCCGTGACCCCGGTCGAGTCCGATCTTATCAGAACGGCAATCAAGACGAAGCCAAAGACCCCCGACAACATCGCCATCGTCTCACTGTGCAACGAATACTTACTTTCGTAGCCCTATGAACTCAATCGCAAATCGCCACGACTGGGCGCCACTGATCGCGATAGCATCGCTGTTCGGGCTGGTCTCCGTCGTGCTGGGATCAATCAAACTCGCACAGGGAGCGCAAGCGGGATTCTCATGGTTCGCCGTCATGCTCCCGGTCATCGTATTTCTCGGCATCGTCCTCTTTGCCATGGCCGTCGCTACCGTGGGCGTGTTCCTGTACATCGCCCAAGAGGAATACAAGAAACGTAATCGACGCTAATTATGATCGAACTCATGCAAACGGTTCCGATGGACCGCATCGAGCCGAACGACTACAACCCCAACCAGATGCCGGAGGCCAAGCTGGAGCTCCTTAGACGGTCGATTGCCCGCGACGGGTATCTGCAACCGATTATCGTCCGAAAGAACGACCAGAAGCCCGAATTTTACGTCCTAGTGGACGGTGAACACCGATGGAGAGCATTGGCCGCCGAGGGAATCAAGGAAGCCGAGTGCGTGGTCGTCGACATGGACCGCTTCGACGCCATGATCTCGACACTCAACATGAACAACCTCCGAGGAAACTTCGACAGCATCAAGCTGGCCGAGGTCGTCCTGTCCCTGAACGACCGCTTCGACGACAAGACCATCCAGGAATTGCTCGGCTACTCCGAACAGGAACTTTCAGCGTTCAAGGATCTGGCCGGATTCGACTTCACCGCACACGATAACAAGCCCCCGAAGGAAGAGAAGATCGACCTTGAGGACGCCCCCGGCCTGTTCACGATCATGCTCCAGCCGGAAGAACTCGAAACCGTCCGCAAGGCGCTGGCCAAGAAGGGCATGGAATCGGACTCGGCCGCCCTCGTGGACATCTGCCGTCAGCACCTCATGAAGAACCACCCGAAGGAATACGCCAAGGTCGAGGAACGGGCCGCCAAGCACGACGCCTCGCAATCCCACGACTCCGGGGTGGAAGTCGTCACCGACGAGGACTTATAACGCGTTATAACCTTATGCCAAAGAAGAAAAAGACCCCGAACCTAGACTGGCTTGAGAAAATCGCGATAGACCCGCATATCATTCTGGCCGTAGGCTTCGGCCTAATTGCCCTGTACCTGTTCGTAAAATTCGTCCTACCAATCGTCGCCATGATCCTGATCGTCAGTATCCTATTCCCGCCTTGCTGGATAATCTGGGCATGGATCATCCTCATGGTCGTGCTTCTACGTTGAACCCCGATATGCAAACTCTGTATCAGATCATCATCTCAACCGTCGTAGGCACCGTCCTAGGGGCCGTATTCGCCCTGCTAAAGCTCCCGTCCCCGGCCCCAACCGTATTCGCGGGAATCGCCGGAATCTTCGGCATCTGGCTCGGGGCCACAATCGTCGCCGTATTCATCACCAAGGTATGAACACCCTCCAAGCCCTGAACACGGTCCTATGGCTCGTTTTGGGCCTGTGGGCGGGCATCCCGGCACTGGGATGGTTACTCAGAAACGGCATTTACTCGGTCGTCGTCCCGAATACCGTCATCGGCATGAAGGAACGGTCCAAGGAGCAGGTAGAAAACATAAGGGCCCGATGGACCGCCAACAATGCCAGGGAAGTCTATTACACGCTGAAGTTCCCCCACATTTTCGCCCTCGACTTCTTCGACCTGACCCTGCCCATGTGGAAGGCCGCAGGGTATCCCATGCCATCGTTCAGCATCAGGCCGAAAGACCGCTACCTCGTCATCGACGGGGAGTATTACAAGAACGACAAGCTCCAGCGCCAGCACGACGCCGTACTCGACACGATGGACGCGTTCTTCTACCGGAAGATGCACGGGGGAAAGACATAGGGACTTATACACAAGATGTGGTCGTTATTCACCTGTTATCCACAGAGTAAAAGTTGAAAAAGTGTCAAAAGTTCATTAAACTTTTTTTGACTAAGACAAGCCAAATAACCGTACTGGCCATGTTCCGAAAACTGCGGATTTGGCCGGCAGGGGGAGGGGGGTTGTGAAGTGGTCATCAAAAGGAGCTAACCTAAGCGGAAAATCATCCGCAATAACATACTCGATATGTCGGAGAAAGAAACGAAAGAGAAGAAACTCACGATCCGCCTCATGGCAGAGTTCATGACCGGCCACGGCCAGTCGCTTTCAGAGTCGGTGCTTATCAACGCCATGGACTTCTTGAACGGCGGTCCGGCCGTTGGACAGGCGTTGCGTACGCTCCAGTCCCAATTGTCGGCCAAAGCCCTAGCAGGGTTCGCAGACCTCACGGGCGAAAAGATCGCCGCAGAGTCCCCGGTAGCCGGAGGCGGCGCCGTCGACGAACCATCCAATGACCCCGAAGGCGAGACGAAGGCTGAATAACTATGAGCACGCTAGATAGAGCTGAAGTCGAAGTGTTACCCCCGGAGGCGCTGGCCATACTCGAATACAACAAGGAACGGATGAAGGCCAACCGTCTCGAAAATCTCAAGAAGGGAGTCATCATGCTGAACGAGATTTTCACCCCGTTGGTCATGGAACGTATCCTCGACGAACTGGACGCGGCGGCAGGAGACAGAAACGTGGACGTGATCACCCTCAGAATCAACTCGAACGGCGGGGACTGCTCGGCTCTCATGCCGATGGTCGACTGGATCGAGCGGTGCCCAAAGCCCGTCAGGACGGTCGTTCAAGGAAAAGCCTACTCATGTGGCGCGATGCTTCTCATGTCAGGCACCAAAGGCCAACGTATTGCCTCCAAGCGGTCGAGCATCCTGATCCACGAGGTGTCCAACGACTACGGATACGCCAAGGCGTCGCAACACCACGAGAACGCGGAGCACATCAAGTACGTCAACGAACAGCTCATTGAGATGATCAAGGCCAAGACGAAAATGAAACCGGCCGAGATCAGCCGATACATGCACAGCAACCTGGACATTTTCATCAGTCCTGAAATGGCACTGAAGTATGGCATCATCGACAAAATCCTCTAGCGCCAAACGCCGAAAGGACGGTATGCCGTCACTCCGCCCGTCCAACGCCCGCCACTTTAGGGTCAACGTCGGGAAGGAGCGCCACTTCTACAACGTGTATGTGTTTCCCACCAAGAAGGCCATGCACGACTGGTGCCGGAGCATCGTCCACATGTTTCAGAAAAGGCCCATCGACATCAACTTCGGCGCCCTGACACACCCGTGGACGGTTCAGACCAAGGACGGCAAGTTCACGAAGGACATCGGGTTCATCGCCTTCTGTCGTCCGTACCTGTGGCACCACGTCATCGCACACGAGTGCGGACACGCCGCCCTCGAATGGTACTTCCGAGAAAACAGCCCTGAAGACCTCGACGATAAGCCGGGCAAGAAGCAGGAAATGTTCGCATGGGAACTCGGCGAGATGGTCAAGCAGATCCTCGAAAAGACCAAGGACATCAAGAAGAAAAAATAACCTAACATCACCACTATGAAGATCGCGTTCGACTGCGACGGCACGCTTCGGGACTACGACGACAAGCCAAAGGAAGTTATCGTCAACATGCTGAAACTCCTTTCAGAAGCGGGACACCACATCATCGTGTGGTCGGGAGGTGGCAAGGACTATGCCCAATCAGTGTGTAGGGCCTGTGGGATCGTCGATTACGTCACCGAGTGTCGTTCCAAGGTCGAACGTGGGGACGTGGACGTGGCCTTCGACGACGAGAACGTCGGCCTGGCCCTGACCAACATCCAAGTGGTCAAGCCGAAGGAGTGGTAGATAAAAAGGGGAAACGACCGGACAACCGGCCGTTTCTTTTTTAGTTAAGTAGTGTGACTATTCCGGCTTATCCACAGTGAAAAACCTTACAAAGTTGACAAAGTATAAAAAGTATATTATACTTATATCATAATCAAACATTAGACATCCCCTAATATGCAGACCCTCATCATCGACGCGGAAGAGACAATCCTGGAACTGGTAAACGAAATCTACGCCGAGACGACGACCATCGACGAAGCCAAGTCCGAAACGGAAGCCATCGCAAAGTCCATCAACGAAAACAACTGGGAAGTCATCAAGGCTAAGCTGGACGACATCATCGACAATTGCAACGAGTTCACCTATTCAGATTTGCAAGGTGTGGTCATGGCCTTGGTAATGAACGCCTAGTATGGAAATCACCCTTGGAGACCAAGCAAAGGAAGTCATCGCCCGTTTCAAGACCAACGAGATCACCTACGACCAATGCCGCGAACAGCTCAAACCCATCATCGACCAGATGAACGTGAAGGGGGCAGAGATCGCCAAGAAGCATGGGGTCAAGTTCCACAAGTTCAATGTCGTCGGAATGATGCGATAACCCTATGACGAACGCTCAATACGCCGACGCCCACCACATCGAGACGGGTCACCACGTGGTCATGAAAGCCTGTGAGACGGGACTGGTAGCCCAAAGCGTCATGGGACCACAGATAGCCGAGCGCGAGGTCTGGTACGAATGCGAGGACTGCCCTGAAAAAAGCGGCAAGGACATAAGACCAGGAGCGCACGAATAACAAAAGACCGACCATCGAAGGCCGGTCTTTTGTATTTACTTCCGAAGGGCTAGGAACTTGCTTGCCGTCAGTACCCGCTTTACCAGCTGGCCGATGCTTCCCTGCGTCGTGATGTCGTCGATGTCAACCGCCCAAATACCGGCAGGGTCATTCAGGATGTTGGTAGTATCCGTCAACAACTCACCGATACTGCCTGGCGTCGTCATGGCAGACGCGTCAGCGTCCCACACATCTGCCGCAACCAACGGGTTGGCCAGGAACTCCCCAATGGTACCCGGCGTCGTCAACGTGGCAAGGGCAACGGCCCACGTGCTGTTCTGGTCTCCCAACTGCTCGAACATCGTGGCCGAAGGCTTACCCTCACGCCATACCTTCAGCGCGGTGTACTCGTTCGTTCCGTTGAAGAAGTCCGCGATATACACATACGCACCGACCGCGACGGACTTGGCCGTGATACGGATGGTAGCCTCAGCGTCGAACGTCTCGTCATACTGCGCCTGAAGGCCGAACACGTTGAAGCTGGTATTGTCGGTCATCGTCACCGTGGCCGAAGGGGTGTCGATTCCTGGAATAAGACCAGGAAGGTACAGGTCGACGGTCACGGGGTCGGTTCCCATGGCCGCGTTCTTTTGGATAAACCCGATGATGGACGCATACGAGTTGGCACGAGCCAACACACGGAAGTCGAAGTAACCACCGATGGTCGCATCCTCCGGCGCGAGGCGAAGGTTCAACGAGTCCGTCGTAATCAGGTTATTGCGTCGGTTCGTATCCGGCAGACCCGCACCACATGACTGTGCCGTCATCTGAGCCGTGTAGAACCGATGGTCAAGGTGCGTCTGGTTGTAATCGTGGAACGCGATGGAAGAACCGTCGCTCTGCAATAGGTACTGGCTGACCAACGTGGCCGACTCGTCGAACAGGTCGTTCTGGAACACCGCAACGTTGTACGACGAATCCACGCAGTAAATCTGGCCGCCCTGATTCTTAGCCACCGTACCCCACGCACAGTCCTTGGTCTTCAGACCGGCCATGGTACTAAGCTCAATGGCGAATTGTCGACACGCATGGGCGCCGCATCCCGACATGGTGGCGTTGCTGGAGTTCTGGAACCGCCATCCGTTATTGGCCGTACTGACCGTCTTGCCACAGGCGAACGCCACGCAGTCCACGAACGCGCACGTCGTGATGGCCGCGCAATAGAACCCGGCACCGGCACAATTGACCGGATACATGTTTTCGAACGTCTTGTTGCGGTACGAACCGATGGAGATGGCACCGGCGTTTCCCGTGGCCGCCATCTTGTAGGCGATACACCAGGAGTGGGTCTTGATGTCGTTATTGTTTCCGAACGACACGACGTAGGACGTGCCGAGGCCGTTGTAGAACACCACGTCGTCGAGGCCGCCCTTTTCAGACGCGAGGTTCGAGAGACGGAAGCCCAATTTGTTCGTCAGAGTAGAACCGACGTTCTCACCGCGCCAACCGTTGAAGTCCACGTTCGCGTCAGACGAAATCTCGTTCGCGTCGTAGTACCAGCCCTTCGTCGGGTCGGTCGTCGTGATGAGAATGGCACGGGTAAGATTGAAACACTCCGAACCGTCGTGCACATAGGTCAAACCTGCCGTTTCCGCGCCTCCCAACGTATCAGCAAGGGTAAACGTGTGGTCGTCAACAATGGACCTGATGTACTTTTCCTCGCTTTCATTGTAGTTCGTCGCACTGTCCCCGGCAGGGGCGAGACCGACATGGTCGCCAACCGCGAAGTCCGTAACACCTGACACAACAAGAGGGCTGGCCGTCGTTCCGGCGCCGGACACGATGGTCGCCTTCTTGGTCGTCCGTTCCTCGCCCTGCACGATGCTCTTACCGGTGGAAGCATGAACCCACCCGTAATTGCCCGTGACGCCGTTCTCGTCGAACTCGATGGTAAACAGGTTCCCCAACGGAAGCGGAGAGGCCGTAGAACCGAGCGTAGGGCCTCCGCCGTTGGTTCCCGAGTAGATACTTCCCTTGATCGTCAGCGTCACGTCGACGCCGCTTACTGGAACGAGATTGGCATTGTTATAAAGATCGAGGGCGATACCCCAGCTACGCCAACCGGCATAAGACGTGTCCGACCCATCACCGAAGGACGCGTCCCCATCGGCGCTGATCGCGACGGAACCCGACTGGTTCGGAGCCGCGTCGACGATGTTCTCGTTCGTACCAGGCGCGCCAGTACGATCATCGAATACGAGACAGGAGAAGTTGGCACCGCCCGAATCGGCCGCGACCGTCGTCGTCCCCGAACCTCCAGCGATAACGAGGGAGATGCGATAGATGCTGGACATGGACGTGTAACCGTAAGGAACGGTGAACACGAGCTTGGCCTTGTTCGTCGCCTTCAGCAAGGAAACGGCAATACTCACGGTAGCAACGACCACGCCGCTTTCCTCAAGATCGGCGGTAAGCGTCCCTGCCGTACCCACGCCGACGAAAGGCAAAATGACGCAGACGGCCTGTTCACCAGTAGCCGCAGGTCCGGCGAACGTCTGGGAATACTTCTTGACCGCGTTGATCGTGATGTTGGTGGACGCGTGGATGCTCGGGTTGTGGGAGTTCTGCCACCAGTCGGCCGCCGTAATAAGCGACGGCGCGGCCTGATTTGATGTGCGAAACGTCGCCATAGAATTATTCTGTTAGACAGTCAATGAGATCATTGACGCCAGGAAGGGTTCCAGCCGTGTTCCACTTGCCCGCAAACTCAACGATGCGATCCTGAATCGCCTGTTGGATGGTGGCCGGAGCACCAACCACGTCGATGTTGCTACTGACTACGACCGCGTCACGCACGGCCACGACTGTCACTTTCAGGGTTCCGTTAGGCTGAACGGTCCCTTTGTCGATGATTTTGGCTTGCCAAGTTGCCATATGACCGCCTGGTTAATAGCGGATTGGCCTAATTGTAGCACCAACGACCCCGGAATACACGGGGTTAAAGCAAAAACCGTCAAATCGAGCTTATCCACAGCTAAGAGTTTGAATACTCTTGACACTTTTTATACTTTTTTCTATAATAAGACCATTATTCAATAACATGACAAAACATCATGGAAAACCCATTCGAAAAGTTCCCCGCATGGATCTCGCTCGTCACGGAGGTTTGCATAGAGGTCGCACTACAGACCCCGAACAACCCGAACGTGCCAAGAGCCGAGCACAGAGCAAACATCCTCAAAGTGGCGATGTGGCTAATAGAGGAGATCGAGGAAGGCACGGAAGACTTGGACGAGGTCATCGCCGCGAAACTCGCACGGTAGGTTATAACGCATTATAAGTACCAAGCATCAACTATTATGGACGTGCAACAGAAAATGGCTCGGGTCGTCGAGATTCAGAAACTCCAAAAACAACTTGAAGCCGAACTGAAATCGCTCTTCGGCGAAGGCCAACCAACACAACGAAAAACGAAGATCATTCGTAACCGCCCTGCCAAGTACACCAAGCAGGGAGCCGTGGATGCATTTCTGACCAATTACTTTCAGCGAAACACGGGACACGAAGTCACGCTCACCGAAATAGAATCCGCCGCCCGAAACGAAATAGGATACGAGGGGAAGCGCCAGTCACTCAACACCTGCGTCAACCGTTTCATCAGAGGGGCAATCAACGGTGCAGTCATCGAATACGTGAAAGACAAGAAGGGCGTCTATTTCGTAGGGGGCTTCGAGGACTCGGTAGCCGACGTTCTCCCACCGGCGGACATGGCCTCGGTATGAGACGCAAGATGCCCCATACGGCGACGTATAAGGGACACAAGGTCAAGGTAACGCTCTGGACGGGAGAGACATTCATCGACCGATTTATCAACCGAACGAAAAACAAGCGCGTGATCTTCGAGAACCGCATCGTAAGATCGGGCGATATAAAATCTTTCGTTCCCTATCACGCCGAGAATCACGGCAACCACGAAAGAAAAATATGAAGGAGGTAACGACAACGAGACTCGTCCTCGACAAAGAAGAGAGGGAAATAAGAAAGTCATGGGGTCGGGACTGGGCTCGGCTCCGCAACGACGCGAAGAAATACGGGACGTGCTTCCTGCTCATGGGCGACTGGTCGGGCTATAATTCGTCGCAGTATCGTCTGACGCACTGCACCCGCATCAGCAAGGACGAGGCGGACACCATCAAGCTACGCACCGTCCGGTTCTCCGACAACACGACGATGTCGGTCTGGATCGTGAAAACGACCATCGAGCAATTACTCAACAAACGATGGAAGGCCGCCCACGGCTACGACTCGTTGCTCTCGCAAGCCATTAAGACTGGAGATGTAAGTTATTCCGTATAGTATGCCAAAGATAATGCACGAGAAGTTCCTGGACACGTCGAAGGAGTGGGGCTGTTGGATCCACGACACCGACACGGGATTCGTCACCTCCAACTTTTTCAGCAAGGACCGAAAGGTCGCGCAGGAAAAGGCCAAACGCAACATGGAAGAGAACAACGAGGTCATTGCCGACATTAAGAAGGCCGAGATCATTACCGTACTTTAGCTTATGCCTCCACGCTGGGCCGCCATTGAAAACCTCCTGGACTACATCAGGCGTTGCACCGGCAAGGGACTGACCCCATTCCAGCAAAAGATATTCCAAGGTCTGCTGGACGCGTACGAACAGTCCGACCAACGGCGAACCAGCCGAGAGAAGGACGCCGAACTCGATCACGATTATTTACAATGTACGGAACCCGCATGGTGTCGTCTACCGCGATGCTGTGCCACGCGTCCGCATAAACGGGGGAGACCCAAGAAGCTATGAGGGAAATACTATTCAGGGGCAAACGGGTAGACGCGAACGAATGGGTTGAGGGATACCTCGTAAGAACCGTCGACGACAAGACGATCATCGTCACGAGAGCGAGAGATCTGGACGACTTCGGCAAGTTTCAGATCGACTCGTGGGAAGTCCTGGCAGGAACCGTCGGCCAATTCACCGGACTACACGACAAGAACAAGAAACGGATCTGGGAGGGCGATATCCTGAAGCACGACCTGTGGGGCAAATCGGTTATCGGGTATGACAGGGACGGGTTCCGAGGGGTAGGCGGGGACCACGACGTATGCCTTGCCGACCACCAGCTAAAACGCAGTCGGGTCATCGGAAACATCAGCGACAATCTAGAACTTTTGAAAGACAAAAACGTATGAAGGAAATCCTTTTCAGAGGACGCTCGATCAAGAACCGATCATGGGTCTACGGCTACGTCGAGATCGTCACGTTTCCACTCGACCCGAACCGCGCGGTCATGCACCACTTCTGCGACTGGGGTCTGAACGGCGAGGAGGAAGTCGACATCGAGACCATAGGCCAGTGGACGGGGGAGGTCGACAAGGCCAAGAACAAAGTATTCGAGAACGATATTCTCGAAATGGACTCGTGGTCGCCAAAGCTCGTCGCCGTCGGCTTCGTCGAAGGGGCGTTCTGCCTCGTCAACAAGGACGGGGAGTACGTCGGGGATCTCCACTACATCCACCACGCCGACAGGCCACAGGCCACCGTGGTCGGCAACTTGACGGACGACACAAGACTCCTAAACTAACCCGCTATGGACAACGAGAACGAACAGATCCAGCTACCGGAAGGCCTTACCATCAAACAGGCCCAGGCCGTCAGCCGAAAGGAAATGTACGATTACGTCCGCGACACCTTTAACGGGGGCAAAGAACTTACCGAGAAGCAACACGACGCGATCAAGGCGACCATGATCCGACACGCCTTCGCCATCAGCGCGGGACTCCGGGAACAATTGTTCGCCATGATTGCCGCCCAACAGGCCCGCAAGGAACGGTCCAGGCAACGCTTCGCAAAGAAGGCTCCCAAGAAACCAACCGAGACGACCGAACAGGCTCCCGTTTCAGCCCCTGAACCCGAACCACCGAAGAAGACAGTCACCCCGCCTAAGTCCTTTTTAAGAGACGTTTAGTCTATGAAACCGAATCTGCAATCATTCGCCTGGCCATTGGCCATCGTAGGAGTGGCCTGGGCCATCGCGTACGGCTCTGTAAACGCTCCTGCCACCCAAAACACACAAACACCCACCGAAGCCAACCAAGACGCTGTAGAGGCCGTTTCTGACTGTCCTGAACCCGTTAACATCATCGACAACGAGGTGATATTGCTGGACAGCATGGACACCACGAGTCTGCCATTCTGCGGTCTGACATACGGTCGGGAGGATGGGACATACTGGACCGACGGTTCATACACCACGCAGGTGCACTACTGCTACGACTTTGGCGGTTGGGACGGACACGAGGGAAAGGACATTATCAACTTGGACGACTAATATGCCATGTCCACACTCATGCCCTTGCTCCTGCTGTCTCAAAGGCGGCTGTGATGTCACACCGTCCAAGGAACGCGGAGTCGTCTTGGCCGCGATAGAATACATCCGCGCGCTTCACCCGGTACGAAACGAACGCGTCGAGGAAATGGAAATCTTACGGTCGGCGTTCGACGTGGACACGGGATTCCGGGTCGTCATCAGCTTTGAATCCGCCGCGAGTCAAATCTGGCAGGAGGAACGCATCTACAAGGAACTGATCGTCGACGCGGACGGAGTCATCAAGTCGATGAGGATTAAAAACATCTAGCTATGCACACTCCAGCATCGAGGGAGCGTGCGACCATAAAACGAAAAGGATTACGTCAAGCGTATCTTGCTAGCAAGTGTTGCGTTTGGTGTGGTGCGACAGAAAACTTGGAACTGGATCATATTGACCCGGCTACAAAAATCAGTCATAGCGTTTGGACCTGGAGCGAGGAACGCCGAGAAGCAGAATTGGCAAAGTGTCAGGTACTCTGTAATTCATGCCACAAGAAAAAGACGAAGCAGGATGTAAGGAAAATGCGAGGGTACACGCATGGAATTTCCATGTATCAAAATGGGGAGTGTAAGTGCCCCGTTTGCCGCGAGGCGCAACGAATGAAGAATCGCAGACGTTACCTTCCAGGCAATTGTCGTGACTACCAGCCAAAAGAGTTGGCTAGTGTATAATATGGGAAATGCTTTTCTTACTGATTGGAGGATCACTGCTTTTGCTCGTGTTCGTATGGACGCTCGGCTCGTGGATTTTTGGTGCTGATCTGGTTCTACCAGACCCAGACGGAAAATGGACGTGGATACTTTTTATCATTCTGCCGCTCGTCATTTTCGCGTGGCTCGTCTTCGACATCCACTCGAAAGACCCGTCCGTTGGGGCCGCGTCTGTGAATCGGACACAGGACTCCCGCTTACAAGGCGGGCGCGTTACCACTACGCCAACGCGGCATGGATCCCCATAGGTGAGTCGAACACCTACCCGCTGATTACGAAACAGCAGTTCTGCCATTAAACTAATGGGGAATGGTGCGTAGGGAGGGATTCGAACCCCCGAAGCCGAAGCACCTGGTTTACAGCCAGGCCTGTTTGACCACTTCAGTACCTACGCATGGCACAGGAACAAGGAGTTGAACCTTGGCGTTCGGGTTTGGAATCCGACGTGCTACCGTAACACTTTTCCTGCATGGCTTACTCGATGGGAATCGAACCCACTACTTTCGCGTTAACAGCGCGACGCTCTAACCAATGAGCTACGAGCAAGATGGTTTCAGGGGTAAGAATCGAACTTACACGACGGAGTTCAAAGCCCCGCGTTCTGCCGTTAAACTACCCTGAAATAATTGGTCGGCCGGGAGGGACTCGAACCCTCAGAACCTTGTTTCTAAGACAAGTATGTATGCCAATTCCATCACCAGCCGACGTTGGTACGCGAGGCGGGAGTCGAACCCGCAGTGAAGCCGCTCTTGAGGCGACCGCGTTTGCCAGTTTCGCCACTCGCGCGTTTTGGTTTCGGGAGTAGGGGTCGAACCTACGTTCATGGCTTCAGAGGCCATCGTCCTGCCATTAGACGATCCCGAAATGGTGTGGTTAAGCAGACTCGAACTGCTATTCACGGTCCCACAAACCGCTGTCCTACCGTTGGACGATAACCACCATGTTGGTCTAGCTGGCGCGATTCGAACGCGCGATCTCCTGGTCCCAGGCCAGGCGTGATGGACCGACTTCACTACAGCTAGATAAAAAGAGACGCACCGGTTGAAGGGCGCGTCTCCTGGATATTTGACTATTCGGGGCTGGGAAAATGCCTATGAGTTCCCCGTACCATTAGCCAACATCGAAGACGCACTCCTCAACCAGAGGTGTGTCAGATTCGGTTGCGTTGGCTGGGTATAGGTAAACATAAGCAACGGGACTATAACACAAAGTGCCAAAACCGTACAAGCTCGGAGCTTATCCACAGATGACACTCGAAAAACTCTTGACACTTTTTATACTTTTTATTATACTGGTATTATCATTCAATAACATGACACATCCTATGGGCCTCGACATGTACCTGTCTAAGAAAACCTACGTCAAAAAGTGGGACCACTACAAGGAAGCCGACAAGTACGACGTGGTCGTCACGAAGGGAGGGAAACCGACCAACATCAAGCCGGAACGCGTCACTTACGTCATCGAGGAACTCGGCTACTGGCGGAAGGCCAATCAGATTCACGCCTGGTTTATCGAGAATTGCAACAACGGCGACGACAACAACGGGTCGTGTTACGTCGAACGTGCGAAGCTGGAGGAACTCCTGAAAATCTGCAAAGAGATTTCACAGTTCAAGCTGGTGAAGGGACAGGTCGAGAACGGGGCACGATACATCGAGGGAAAGCGCGTACCATCCATGGAGGACGGGGAACTACTTTCGGACGAAGACAAGGCCCGTTGCGAGGAACTGCTCCCGACGACCTCCGGTTTCTTCTTCGGTTCCACCGACTACGATCAGTATTACATGGAGGACGTGAAAAACACGGTCAAGATTCTGGAAGACGCACTGGCCGACGAGGAAGCTGACGAGTTCGAGTATCGCGCCTCTTGGTAAAAATAATATGCAAAAGAAAATTGGAACAATCGGCGTGGACGCTGGCTTGGTCTGGATCGGCGACCCCTGCTACGTCCTACACAAAGACGCGGACGACGAACCTGAGTCAATCGGGAAAGACTGGTCAGAGTTCTGCGACAAGATCGGGGACAAGGAGTCGGTCAGCTTCCCCTTCAACCTCGGACATGAAGGTCTCGGCGTATGCGTACACACCGCACACGGAGACGGGTCGTACGATGTGATGGCCGACGTAGACGACAACGGACGCATCCTTAGAATCTCGGTCGACTTTGACCCGTCCTGATATGAACCGATTTACAAAAGCAATCATCTGTTTGGCCGCAATGCCTTTTCTGCTGGTCGCACTCGCCGGAGTCGCAATACTCGGCGCGGTCATCATCGTGCTGGCTCCGATCATCGCTTTGGTCCGGCCCGACGTCGTTAAGATCAACAATCATTAACCACCATTCGATATGTCCCATTTTTCAGTATTGGTCATCGGAGAAGACGTTGAGGAACAGCTCGCCCCCTATTCAGAAACCGACGAGGAGTATATGGACTTCGTCGACAACACGGACGAGTATAAAGAGGAATACGAGACGGAGACCACCAAGCGAATGAAATCTCCTGAAGGGAAAATCGTCGACAGGGACGCTGAAATGTTCAAGACCAAAGACGAAAAGGGGCTAACGAAATACGTTTTCCCCGACGGGTACGTCGAAGCCGACGTTCCGTTCAAAGAGGTCTATGCCACGTTCGAGGACTACTGCAAGGAATACCACGGCGCGACCGAACAGGAAGGTCGGTTCGGCTACATGTCGAACGACAACGCCAAGTGGGACTGGTACTCGGTCGGTGGACGATGGGCGGGATTCTTCAAGCTCAAGCAGGGTGCAACCGGTGAGCTTGGCGAGAAGTCATGGGGCATGGAAGGCGTGAAGCTGGACGAAAAGAAACAGGCCGACGTTCTCCACAAGGGGGACGTGGACTTCGCCGCGATGGTCAAAGAAGCGTCGGACGCGGCTGGCGCGGCATGGGACGCGGTTCACGAAGCGACAAAGGACACGCCTCCAGCGCGGTCTTGGAAGGAAGTTCTTGAAGCGTCCGAGAAGGTCGGGGAACCAATCGAAAAGACCCGCGAGATTTACCACGAACAGGAACGGGTAAAGGCCTTCGGCACTACCGAACAGGGGAAGGGTTGGGCGCCGGACTTGGAATCGTTCATGTGTAGCCGTGAGGAATACGTCAACCGCCACGGTAAGGCCGCCATCGCACCGTGGGCAATCGTCTACGACGGGGAGTGGACGGAGAAGGGGGAAATGGGGTGGTGGGGAATGTCGTCCAACGAGATGACGCAGGACGACTGGAACGCGAAGGTCATCGAACTCCTGATGGGACTACCGGACGACACGCTCCTGACCTTGGTCGATTGTCATATCTAGTATGGACGCCGTAATGCTCAACAGCGGCCGGATCATCCCTTACACGTACGACCTGACGTACGACGGGATCATCGCCACGGCCCACGTCCTGAAAGAGAAGCCAATTACCACCGAAGAAAAGCACGAATTTAAGTCAAAGCTACAGAGCGAGCGCGATCTCGTCGCCCTGTACTGGAACACAAACGTATGACACCAAAGAAAGCAACGGCCAAGACGTTACAAGTCGGACAGCACTACCTATCGGGAAACGGATTTCACTATCGGACGATTGTAGGCCTGGAAGGAGAGACAGTTTTTTATAAGCGCAACGGCCAAGATCCTGCGTCGTGTACTCGTGGGAACTTCGTCACGAAATGCCCGACAGTCTGCCCAGCAGAGAATAAAAAGCAAATCGACGAACGGACGGAACAGTGGAACAGGGAGAATCCACCGCGTCGAAACGTCATGGTGGACTACACCGAAGTCGCAATCCTATTCGGACAGCTTATCGGCCCTCGCATTTGGAAAGACGAACATGAAGACCGAATCGAGATCGGCAACTTGGCTATGGACTTCTATCAGAAGAATAAGTCGTTCGATGCCGACGAATTGATGTACAAGGCCGCCCACTATCTACGTCGTCATGGCATTTCAACGCCGACAGAATACACGGTGGAGCTTTCACCTGGAGAAGACGAATCAGATTATCTGAAAGACGTATGACGCTACACGGTTGGGACTTCTTCTGGATCGCGGTAATCGTCTGGCTTTTCAGCCGTCGCTAATATGGAAACCCCGAATGTCACCTGTCCCTATTGCGGCAAGGAAGCCGAGTGGGTAGAGAATAAAGAAATCTACGGCCGGAACTTCGGGAAGTCGATCATGTGCTACCTCTGCCGTCCCTGCAACGCCTACGTCGGTTGCCACAACAACGGGAAGAACCCACTCGGTACATTGGCCAACAAGGAGCTTAGAACGTGGCGTATGGCCGCACACAAGGTCGTGGACCCGTTCTGGCAATCCGGCCAGGTAAGACGCTGGAAGGTCTACAAACTCATGGCGGACAAGTTCGGCCGGGAAATCCACATCGGGGGATCTGACATCGACACCTGCAAGGCCGTCATCGAGTGGGCCAAGTCCTTTCAGAAATGGCTGGACGGGAAGAATGGAACGCCCGAACTCCCAAAGCCAACCCCGTGCACATGGGACGAGTACGGCAAGGGCCACGCACCACTTATGAACAGCGGCTACCGGCCGCGCTAATCATCACCCATTATGAACGCCCCATTCATCACACCCGAGGGACTGGAGATCACCGAGCACCAGTTCGAGTGTTACGTCTCATGCCAGATGTCGGGGGTCACGAACATGATCGACCTCCGCATGGTCGGGGACCTGACGAACCTCGAACGGGAGACGATCATTCAGATTCAAGCGAACTACTCGGCGCTGAAGTTCCGCTTCCCTAACGTCGCGAAAGCCTATGAGCCAGCTTTGGAAGCCAAAACCCAATAAGCACGGACTGGAAGTCCTGTTCACCATCAAGCACCACAAGAGCACGCCTGACGAAAAGGCGTACAGGGTCATCCTCGACTACAAGGCCGAACGGACAGTAGACGGGTTGGTCCGATGGTGCGTTCACACGCCGAGCGGTCATGTCGACTGGCCGATCATCTACCCCGGAACAGAAACGGTCGCCTACGATTACCCGTACGCGATACCCGAGTACGTCAAGAAGTTCATTCACCGCAAAGTTATATTCATTAAAAAGGCGCAAGCCGAATCGAAATAATATGGGATACTCGACAGACTTCAACGGGGAACTGACATTCAAGGAAAAGATCACCGAGGAGGCGGAGCAGAAGCTCCTGACCATTCTCGGAGAGGACATTCGGGAACATGCCGATTGGCTCGAACTGCTCCCGACGCAGATGACGTGGATCGACCTGGAACTCACGGACGATGGCCACGGCCTCCGATGGAACGGAAGCGAGAAGACGTACGACCTGCCGGAGAAAGTAAACTACGTCATCGACCTGATGGCAAAGTTCGGTTTCCCCATCAGCCTTGAAGGGGAGATGTTGGCACAGGGCGAGGACATGAACGACCGTTGGATGTTGGTCATGGAGGACGGTCGGGCGTCGATGCAGGATTTCATTCCGTACACCAAGGACACCGTGGCCATCTCGAAAACGCGTCTAGCCGAACTTGAGAAGGCCGAAGAAACGCTCGCCAAGCTTTTCGCCGCCGGTGTCGACAACTGGGACGGGTACGAAATGGCGATGGAGGAATAATATGAAAGCCTATTCCCACTTGGTCACGTTCTTCGTACCGGCAAACTCGGGAACACCGGATCAGTACACCATGCGGGTCGTAGAATCGGACAAGACAATTCTCACTCAGAAGGAATGGAACGATACGACAGCCACCCTCTTTTTAGGGAAAGACCGATGGGTAGTCATCAACTCGCTAACGATTAAAAACTAGCTATGCCAGTATTCCACGTTTACGTCGAGGAACAGATGACGTCATCAGTCTCGGTCGAAGCCGAGAACGAACAGGAGGCAATTGAAAAGGTCGAGGCGGGCAATTACGAAATGGAAGACCAGAGCGACCGAGAATCGCAGGACATGAAAATCATCTCGGTCGACTGCGACGACGAATAATATGGAAAACAAACGCTACGAGTACAAGGAAGAAACGCTGGGATCGGGCGACAGCATCGCGGAGCTATCAAATCGGCTGGCCAAGGACAAATGGCGGCTGGTGTCCACCGTACCGACGTGCCTGTCGTCGTACTTCATCATGGGGACGGAAATGATGACTCCGACCAAGATCGTGGCAGTCTTTGAACGCGCCTATTATGATGAATAAACTCTGGCACGCCCTATTCCACCCAAAGCCCCGCAACGCTTCGTACAGGGGCGCGTACAGCCTCGTACGCCTCGTTTCGGGGGAGGTCGGGATACACTGTTACGACTGCAAACGGACTTCGTTCCACCCGAAGGACGTAGAAAATCGTTACTGCGGATGTTGCCACAAGTTTTTTACTCACGGCCTACCATTCGAGTGGCTTTAAGAATAACCTATGCCAAGAAACGCAAAAGAAACCAAGAAGCAGGAGCCGCTGTCGGGCCTGAGTAAGATGCTGGAAGAACGAAAGCAACGGTCGAAGGTAGACGCGAAACGTTTTCACGATCTCGACTCCGACCTCTGTCAGCTTTGCGAAGCGAAAGGGGAGGACAAGCGGTCATTGTGGATCCAGTGTTTCTACGACGTAAAGGAAGTATTGCCAGAGGCAATCGACTTGGATCAGGCCGTAGGCATCTCGGACGATCTGCGAGATTTTTACTATCTCCGCATTTGCAAGGCATGTCGAGGGGACCTTCTCAGCCTTCTTGGCCTGTGGCGAAACAAGCGTATTGAACGTCGCGGACTCCCCATGGATCACGACGGCAATGACGACGACTACACTCCCGAACGCAATATCCCCGTACGTCGAAACGGGACGACCGTCATGTTAACCCGCGAGGAATGGGACGCTGAAAACCCTGATCGCGAACCAATCGTCTATGATCCGAAAGCCTGATTACATTCAGATCGTCGATTGTGGGAAGTTTGCCTTTGCCCTTTGGGACTACCCACAGACGCACATGTTCTACCCAGTGCACGGCACCGAGGAGGAATGTGTGAAGTGGGCTTTGGAAAACCAGTACGAGCTGGCAACCGATTCCGGCCGTCGTACGATCTGGAGATTAAAAGAATAGCCTATGTCTCAGATTTTCGACGTGAACAAATACATGAGGGTGGACGGGGATCAGGTCGTCATCAACGCGCCTGGCTCGTACAGCGAGATCGCCGAGACCATCATGTCGGAGAGGCACTGCATGTGCATCGCATGGACTGACGGGGACGGGACGCAACTCGACATCCTATTCGCTTATGACGCCCTAGGCTACGGCCCGTTGCAGGGAGGCGCTGTCGGCGGACCCAGCACCCTGTTCGTGGCCATTATGCGGATGGGCGCGTTCGGATTCGCCATGAACGGAATGGAGATATATCCGTCGTACGTCTCCGAAAAGCTCAACGTGGGAGGCAGTACGGCCTTGATGTTATCCCACCTGCTGAACGGCGTACGAGCCGCGATAGAGGACATTCACGTAGAGAGAATTAAGTTAAAACAGTGACAAAACGGGCTTATCCACAGATGTAAAAGTATACAAAGTTGACAAAGTATAAAAAGTATATTACTATAGTGTTATCATTCAATAACATCATCGTATGTACATCCCTACAACGGACAAGACCAAGGCAATCAAGAAGGCACTGAAGGCGGAACTTCCCAAGGACTACAAGGTCAGCGTCAAACGGGATTCCGGCACCGCCGCCCATTGGATCAACGCCAGCATCGAGATCCCACAGCGTCCCCAAGGTTGCGAATGCGAGGAGTACGGATATTGCAAGGTCTGTAGGGAAGTAAGCCGGGAACTCCACAACAAGGTGGACGCCATCGGGGAAAAGGCACTGGCCGCGATCGGCACCGAGTTCAGCACCTATTGTTCGGATGACGGATACGACTCGACCCACACCTGTTTCAGCATCAACATCAAGTTTGCCCGTCCCGAACCAAAGCCAGCAACGGAGATTCAGAAGTTCACGGCACAGCTTCACCCAGCAATGCAACGCTAATATGCCAAGAGCCTACAACGAAATGATGCGAAAGAAGGGGGTCGTCCAACTCATTGGAGTTGGACAGGTACCCGCAAAACCGGCCGGGGAACTGAAGGTCGGGGACACGGTGTACTGGAATTACTACTACAAGAGCACGGTGTTTCAGATCGAGGACGTGACGGAAAAGACGATCCGCGTCACGTTCCGAAACGAAAAGGCGGAGCTGAGCGAACGGACGTTCAGGAAGACGAGACTCGTGGCCTGTAAGATGTAACCGGCGGATCGCCGGGCAATCGTCGGACGTGGGGACGTTAGGGATGGCGTTACCCCAAGTCAGACGATTACCCGACGACCAGCAATCGTCGTCAAGGCATGGCGTACCATCGTAAAATGAGCTACGCTAGCGGCAGAACTTAACTATTAACAATCCTCGTATGTCTTCAAAGAAAGACGAAACGAAGGTCAAGAACTCTTGGCGCGGGATCACCGGCTTCATCACCGGACTGGTCGCCCTCGTCGCATTCGCGGGAGGACCGCTCTGCGTCATCCTCGCCATCGTCTCGCATGTGTTCTCCGGTCTCGGAGTCGCACGTGGCGAACCTCTTGCGAAGGCCGGGCTCGTGCTCGGCATCCTCGCATGGGTGGTGATGTTCGGCTGGTTGCTTCTGGTGGTACCTGCCATCCTCGCATCCATTCCGTCATCGTTCTAACGACAACAAGGCGGGTGACGAGAGTCGCCCCCTTTGCATCTGAGGGGTCTTCGACACCTCCGGCGCAGAGTGATAAAATCAGGCAACTATGAAAAACTTGATTGACCTGACGAGGACGGATTTCGATTCCGTGGTTTCCAAGAACAAGACCGTGGTACTCGATTTTTGGGCGCCATGGTGCGGACCGTGCAAACGCATGGAACCAGTCATCGAAGCGCTGGCAACGAAATATCCCGATGTGATATTCGGAAAGGTAAGCGTGGACGAACAGTCCGAACTGGCCTCCGCCTTCGGGGTCATGAGCATACCGACGTACATCGTCCTAAAGAACGGGCAGGTCTCGACCCAGTTCAACGGCCTACAGACGGAAGAACAATTCTCGGCAAAACTGTCGGGCTAACCAACGCTATGCAAAAGTCCGCCCCGCTGTGCCTGGAAGACATCGACATAGACAATCTCACCATGGCGGTCGGGACTGCTTTTTTGCATGGGATACGCTACATCGTTTCAGAGGGTCCGAACGTCGTCCGCCAGAACGTCCCCGGTCTAGGCGTGACGAACATCCTACAAGAAGGCAAGGCCGTTGGCCTGAACATCAACATCAGCCAGCAGGACTTGAACGCGACCATCGGCATCGTCGCCCAATACCTGACGACCGTTCATAAACACAGGGCAGAAAAGCCCTTTAAGCTTCCCTATGATTCCAAACAAGAAGACCAAGGATAGGCTGATGGTACAGTGCGACTGCGTCGGCGGGCATCACGACAGCTTCGTCATGATCGACCACTCGGAAGCGACGCCGGACAACCACGAGATTTGGTTCTCGTTCGTCAGCGAACCGTCGTCGTTTTGGGACATGATCCGCCAATGGAGACACTTCAGAATGGCGTGGCACACCGAGACGTTCCTTTCGCTCGACGACGTGAAGGCCATCAGGAACGAATGCGACAAAATCATCAACAAGATCGAAAGTCCCAAGAGTAGCAAAAGTTCCTGAACGTGATATACTGTCGGCATAGTCCTTTCACAACTCCAACGGTAAAGTAAAGTAATGTTTTGTATGGGCAAAGAACCCACCGCAGAAAATACTTCGTCAATTCCATATTGCACGCACGAGGGCGTTCCGAAAGGAACACATGCCCCGCACTTGCAGGGATGCGAAGATTCTTATCTGCAAGACCTAGTTTCCGGTTACACGAACAGCTCGGTAGGAAAGATTAAACAGGCAATTGAAATGCTTGGGCTTCCAGAGAAGCAGGAGCGTGCCGCAAAGAAAGCCATCGCTGAAATCCTGTGGACGAACGCTCACAAGGCGATGGAACAGATGTGGTACTGCACTGAGGAAGGTTCAAAGTTTCGTCCGTATCTGCCAGAACCGGCAAGTTACGCCGAATCACACGAACTTGAGGAGTCACTGTCCGGTCAGAACGCAGACTAAATAATTCAATTGCCGTTGGAGTTGCGAGGGGGCTATGAAAATTATGAAGGAGGCAATTTTAGGAATCATCATTTCCATTTTCATCAGCTGGTTTTTCTTCTGGGCGATTTTCAAGAAGCATATTGACTTCGGAATGTTGAAGATGTTGGTCGCTCTAGTCATCTTGTTCGGTCTCATGGTCGTGTTGGGACTCATGACGTTCGTACCGAACGCATGGGGCAGGTTATAACGCATTATAAGTCTGAGCTATGGAGTATTCTTACGAGGATTATCAACGTGACCTGAACGACCCAACGATGCCGCACCTGAAAGACAGGGAGCGGTTCCTTGCGTTTTACGACAAGCTCGGTTCGGACAAGCCAGCGCTCGGCGTCCAGTATCCGGCGCACCGCATGGACTGGGTAGCCCCGAGGAAGGGCGGGTACATTTTGGAACTTGGTTGCCACGCTGGATACGACATCGTGAAGTGGTTGTTGGAAGATACGACAGCCCACGCCGTCGGGGTGGACATCTCGAAGCCGTTATTGGTCGAGGCTCATGGCCGCGCCCTCGTCGCCGGTATCGACGACCGCGCCGTCTGGGTCGAATCATTCATCGAGGATTTGCCGAACGATACGGAAATCAGCAAAGTGAACTACACGGACATCGTTCTCACCGAGACGCTCGAACACGTGCAGGATCCAGTCCCGGTGCTCAAGGCCGCGCTTCATTTCATGGGAGACGAGACCCTGCTTTGGATTTCAGTACCGAACCACCGATGGGGCAACTTTTCCCATGTGCGCGGGCTTAACTCAGAACAGCTCACGGAAGCCCTCGTAACGGCCGGGTTCAAGGATTCCGATATCGGGTACCTCATGGAGCGCGACTCAACAACGTACGCCATCGTAGGGCGCCGTAAGGAGGAATAAAGCTATGAAAGTAGCCGGTATAACCCGCATAAGAAACGAGTCTGAGATTATCCGGTCAACGCTCGACCATTACGCCGACATCTGCAAGGAGGGCGGGATATACGTCTACGATGACGCGAGCACCGACGACACGGCGGACATCTGCGAGGCACACCCATCCGTGAAGGTCGTCATCAGGAACAAGGAATGGGACACCAACCGCACGAGGGCCGAATACACGACACGTCAGGCCGTGCTCGAACGCGCCCAGCAGGACAAACCCGACTGGATTCTCTACTTCGACGCCGACGAACGTATCGACTGGGACGACTTCCCGTGGGCCGCAAACTTTAACAACTGCGACGCCGTACGGATGAAGCTGTACGACTACTACATCACGCCGGAGGACGTGCGAAAGGATTTTTGGGAACGGCAGTGGCTCGGCCCGGAGTTCCGCCGGATCACGATGATGTTCCGAAACGACGAACATCTGAAGTACAACCGGCCGGACCAACGCATGGCCACGATGCGACCGAACGCCCGCATCCTCGACGCTGGGTCGGTCAAGCACTACGGCAAGGCCATCAGCGTCGACCAGTGGGAGGAAACCTGCGATTACTACATGACGCACTTTCCTGAACCGTACAAGACGAAGTGGGCCGCTCGAAAGGGCAAGGCCATTCACACGGAAATGAAATCGGACTTTGACAGGCCGCTCATGAAATGGAACGAGAGAACTAAAAAGGGAGTAGAGATTCCCGCCTAACACATCAGTATGCAAACCTGCAAAGCGACGAGACGGATCGAGTTCGACATGGGACACCGCGTCCCAAATCACAAGAGCAAGTGCCGCAATGTCCACGGCCATCGTTACGTCCTGCTGGTCACTGCCGAGGCTCCGCTCATTTCAGATGCGGGGGACTCGTCAGAGGGAATGGTCATCGACTTCGGAGATATGAAGCGCCTGATCGGCGGCTGGATCGACGACGCTCTCGACCATGGCTACATGGGACACCAGACCTTGGATCGCGAGATGCTGGACTACCTTGCCAAGAGCAACATGAAACACACTGAGGTCAGCTTCATCCCGACAGCTGAGAACATCGCCGCGTTCCTGTTCGTCGAGGCCAACAAGCTGTTGTCCGCCGAGAAGAAAGAAGGCCAGGAATACCTGCGGGTGTCACAGATCGTCCTGTACGAAACGCCGAACGGGTCGGTCGAGGTAAACGCCGGGGATTTGCCACCTGACTTTGATTACTTTGCAAAGTCTTACGTTCCCACGGTATAATGAGGCCAGTCACGCATATTAGTCTTTAGCGAAAACATTATGTCAGACCCTAACATCACCGAGTACGAATTCGGATTAACGGTCAAGGCGCGGCACGACAAGGTCTCGAAGGAACTCAAGTTCGGCCTGAAGGAAACGGCTGGTAAGATTGAGGAAGCTCCGTTTTTTCTTCGCGAATGGATGATGACGGTTCTCTTGTCGTCTCTACCGCAGGAACAGCGGCAGAAGTCCGCCGCTACCGCCCTCGCCATGGCCAACAAGAACCAAAAGATCGTCGCCGAGTCGAAAGACAAGGTCTTGCTCCCGGAATAGTCCGGCACGTTTTTGTTTCCATGGCGTCGGCGAACCCGACGTTCGTTTTCGTCCTTTCACAAGTCACACGAGGGGAGCATTGAGCCCAGCACGCTCTGTTCCCAGAAAACCCATCAGCCCAATATAGGGGGTGTCAAATGACCATCCGTCTCAACGAAGTGTACCCCGCCGCGCAGGGCGAGGGACCCAGCACGGGAACGCCGTCGCTGTTCGTCCGGCTTGCCGGATGCAACCTGCGCTGTGTGTGGTGCGACAGCCACTTTACCTGGTACTACAAGGACAAGAACTTCGGCGACGAGTCGCGGTTCCCATTCCAGAAGGTGGACAAGGTCGACGAGGTGCGCGAGTACAGCGAGGCATCGTTCCTCGAACTGGTGCGCGACGAAGCCAAAAAGGCCGGTGTGAAGAACATCATCCTGACCGGCGGAGAACCGATGCTCCAGTGGCGCGCAGTCCTCGCCTCCCTGCGGCCCCTCAAGTCCGAGGGATACCGCTTCGAGATCGAGACCAACGGCACCGTCAGCATCGACCACGAGTTCGGCCTGTTCATCGACCAGGTGAACTGTTCGCCCAAGCTGGGGAACAGCGGCAACGAGATGGAAGCCCGGTTCAAGCGGAAGGCTTTGCTCAGCATCGCCCACCACCGGAACCACAGCCTGAAGTTCGTCTATACCGGACAGCCGGAGGACGAGCGCGAGATCGACATGATCGTTCTCGAAGGCGGGTTCCTGCCGAGCCACGTCTACGTCATGCCTGAAGGCACGACCCGCGAGTCGCAGATGGGCGACGCCTACGAACGGACGGTGGCCTTCGCCACCCGTGCCGGGTTCAAGGTCTCCCCTCGTGTGCACGTCCTGATCAACGGCACCAAGCGTGGCGTGTGACGGACGCCTTGCGGGGGTACGGTTCGCCCTGCCCCCGCCCCTCTTTTCCCACGATACGAAATAAGCAACGAGTATGGCAGACGGACAAGTAATGACATCGGACCTACGACGGGAGCGACAGGACTATGTCGTCTCGCTTCGCATTCAGGGCCTCAGTATCGCCACCATCGTTCAGATGGTAAACGGCGAGGCCGAGGGACGCGGATGGAACAAGGTATCTCGACGGACGGTCGAGCAGGACCTCGCGCAGTTTTACCGCGAGAACAATGCCTCGTCCCTTGAGGAGTACGACCATTCCGAGCAGATGCGTAAGGCCCACCTTGCCTCGATGGACGCCACCATCGAAAAGCTTTCGGTCCACATTCGGACCACAAAAAATTGGAAACCTTTTGAATACGTAAACGCCCTCGACACACTTCAGCGGATGCAACGCGACTACGCCGAGATCGAAAACTGGAACCTCGGTCGCAAGAACCCGGAGGTCACGGTCAACAACTTCAGCATCCAGAACACGTTTGAGGGAGCACAGCGGGCGATGCAACGCTCGCATCCGGCCGCCATCGCCGCCGCCCTGAGCATGATTGATAACGCCCTGCACGCCATGGACGAGGACCCGGCTGGCGAGAAGGTCGCCTACGTCGAGACCGCGCCCATCGACGTGGAGGCGATCTAGCTATGTCTCAGCTGATCCAAGAGCCGATCAACCCGATGCGCGCCTTCGACAAGCATTTCTTGGAGGCGACGAAGCTGGTCATTGAAAGCGGGAGCAAGGAAGACCTGACGAACTATCGGGAGTTTCTTTTGGATCCCAAGAAGTGGCGTCTGCCACTCGTTTCGTTCGACACATTTTTAGATTCGCCCCACTACCTCGGAGTGGGCAATTTTGTTTACCCTGAAATCAGACGCATCTCCAAGGAAATCCTCGCCGGGAAATATCCCGAGGCCATCATCGTCGCCGGTATCGGTTCCGGTAAGACCACGGCCGCAGAACTCCTCGCCTGTTACATGACGCACAAGCTGTTGTGCCTCCGTGACCCGTACGACCACTTTCAGCTCGCGAAGGACAAGCCTATCGCCCTGATCAACATGGGTACGACCGCGACACAGGCGTTGAAGGTCGCCTTCGAGGGTATAAAGAACTTCATGAAGAACAGCCCGTGGTTCATGAACTTCAACCCGAAGATTCTGACGGGCGAAATCGTCTACCCGCATAGCAACATCCTGCTGATCTCCGGTAACAGCAAGAGCACGATGCCTCTCGGTTATAACGTGTTTTTTGGCGCGCTCGACGAGGCCGCCTTTTACTTGGACAACGACAACAGGCAGGTGGCAGGGGACATTTACGAGTCGCTTCAGCGACGTATTGTTTCCCGTTTCGGATACGACGGGCTGATGATGGCAATCTCCTCGCCGCTTTACGAGAGCGACTTCATCATGACCAAACTGGAGGAGGCGAAGCAATCGTTCTCGAAGGAGGTCTACGCCTGTCAGCTTCCGACCTGGCGCGGCAAGCCAATCGAGAAGGCAGACATGGTGAACAAGTTTTACTTTAACAGCCGGACGGGAATCATCCTCGACAATCCGCCGGAGCCTGGAGAACCGTTCTCGGCCGTGGAAAAACCATTCGAGGCCGAACAGACGATCTGGGAAATCCCCGGAGAATACCGCAAGTCGTTCGTTCAGGATCCAGACCGCGCCAAGCGCGACCTTGCCGGGGTTCCATCGGGAGCCATCGAAGGGTTCATGGCGCAGAAGCCGCTTATCGACGAGATGTTCACCGAGGCGGAATCGCCGGTACAGGAAGACGGAAGCTACAAGTTCGCGGCGCGTCCGCTTCGTACGGACTACTTCGTCCATCTCGACTTGGCTCTCAACAAAAACGGCGGCGACCATGCCGGTCTTGCGATGGCACACCTTGCCGGTTGGGAATACAACGATCTGACACAGGAGGAACAGAAGGTCGTGGTCGTGGACTTGGCCGAACAGATTTCAGCTGGTCCGACTGGCGAGATTCGTTTCGAGGACGTACGCAACAAGATTTACGCCCTGCAAGCGATGGGATTCAATATCCGCATGGTAACGATGGACCAATTCCAAAGCGCCGACACGAAGCAAATCCTACGGGCAAAGAGCATCAGGTCTGAAATCCTGTCCGTCGACCGAACGGTCGATCCGTATAACACCCTGAAGGAACTGATCTACTCAAAGCGCATTAAATGCCACCAAATGCCCGTCCTAAGCCGGGAACTCAAGCAGTTGGAAATTACCAAGTCCATGAAGATCGACCACCCTCCGAAGGGAAGCAAGGACGTGGCCGACGCCGTCTGCGGCGCGGTGTTCAACGTCATGGAACAAACGGGAAGCGGCGGAATTGGTATCATGACGGGAGACCTGAACCACATCGAGCAGGGCAAACCTTCCAAGTTGCCACCTCTCAAAAAGGGCCAGGTAGAGTCAGAGATGCGCGAGAAGACGGAGGAGTACGCGTTGCTCGACGAGATGGCGCGCGACGGTCTCCTATAAAAAGTTGAAAAAGTTATAATTTACGAGTATAGTCATTGACGTATGGACATGCCAAAGCTCAAGCACATCGTGGAAGTACCGCTTCGAGGATACGACGACGAGTCGTTCGTCGCCCTTCAGAAGAAGTGGTGGGAGAAGTTCGAGGCCGTCCTGACCACGACGCACGTCGTCACGGCCCCCAACGGACGACCGACAGTGATCGCCGTATTCGAGACCCCGTACTCCGGCACCAAGGAACTGAAGCTGGAGGAACGCGTCGAGAAGGACAGCGAAGAACAAGCGTAAGCGTTATTCATTTACCGATGGTAGCGAAGTCGTAAATCCATCGCGAAATTATGCCCGAACAAAACTCGTCACTGATTCAGCGGGCCTTGTCCCCGATGCTCGCCCGGTTGGGCTTCGTCGAGAAGTCAAAGGCCATCGCCACGCAAGCGCAGAACGGCTTTTTGCCGTCCGCAGGGTTCACCGACTACACCGCGACCAAGCTGGGAATGGCCAAGCCGACGAAGGTCAGCTTCGACTACCTCCGAAAGATCGCCCAGTACGATGCCATCATTGGCATCTGTATTCGTTCCGTGAAGAAATCCGTATCCCAGTCCGGTTGGCGCATCGTTCCACGCGAGGGATATGCCAAGAATGAAAAGCAGATCAAGGAAGCCCGCAACCTGTTCACGTTCGTGAACTCCAGCGGGGAGAACCTCCGCCTGTTGCTCGACCGTATCGTCGACGACCTTTTGACATTGGACGCCGCCGTCGTCGAGAAGGTCTACAACGCCAAGGGACAGCTGATCGAACTCAACTCCGTCGACGGCGCTACCATCCGACCGCGATTCGACGAGTACGGCGACTACGACAAGGAGTTCGCATTCGCACAGGTCATCGGCAACAAGACCGTGGCCGAATTTGCGCGTAGCGAGATCATCTACATGATGCAGAACCCGCAGAACGACATCAAGAAATACGGGTACGGCATGTCGCCAATCGAGTCGATCCTGCTCATGGTACAAGCGTCCCTGAACGCCGACTTGCACAATGCCTCGATCTTTTCAGAGGACAACATCCCGCCTGGCATTCTCGACCTTGGTGACATGACCGAGGCTGAAGCCAAGAAGTTCATCCGCGAATGGAACGCGACCGTCATTGGCAACACGAACCGCATGAAGTTCGTCTACGGCGCGACGCAGGGCCAGCGATTCGTTCCTCTCAAGACATCCAACAAGGACATGCAGTACGTCGAGTACGTCGACTGGCTTTCCCGTTTGAAGGTCTCCACGTTCGGCCTCTCGTCCATGGACATCAACATCATGCAGGACGTGAACCGCGCCACCGCCGAGGTTCAGGCCAGCCTGTCCCAGTCGAAGGGCGTCCGCACGGTCAAGCGTCTGATCGAGGACTATTTCAACCGCGAGATTTTGCTCGCATCCGAATACGACGAGGTCGAGTTCAAGTTCGACGACTACGTTACCGTCGAGGAACGCAAGAAACAGGCCGAGGTGGACAAAATCTACGTCGAGGCCGGCATCCAGAGCGGCCGCGAGGTAGCGGAGCGCGAAGGATTCTCCACCGAACACATCGACGAGATGGAAGCGTTCAACGAGGACGAGGCCGCCGCAGGTATGGGAACCGACCCGACGAACGATGGCAAGATCGACGGCGCGAACGACGACAACGCGAACGCCAACTCGCCGACCAAGAGCGTCGAGAAGGAACGCAAGAACACGAAGCATTGGCAACCGCTTTACTAGACGATTATGCCGGGACAAGACAAACATTTCGCCACGAACGAATACTTCGTAACCCTCGAACGCTCCGAAGCGTTCGAGGACTTTCAGAAGTTGGTGCAACGCGCCCTGGAGGATCAGTGGCAGGAGTTTGTTTTGTCCGGCATCATCAACACGCTGTACAAGGAGTATAAAAACTATTTTAAGCGCCCGAAGAACAAGAGAGTAAAGGTCTCGAAGGCTGAGGGCGACGATATTGAAGACCAGTCAGTCGGGAATGCCGACGAACTGAAACAACACGAGAAGGACAGCCTGGGCGGGAACAAGATTCTGATCCCGATCACGGCCATCGCCATCGCGCAGTTGCTCAAGATGTTGCGACGGAAGGCCGACGAGGATCTGAAGTCGGTCGGAACGTACTACTCGTTCAAGCCGAAGGCAAAGGCCTATTTGAAAAACATCGCCAACAAGGGCGGACAGACGGTCATCGACAAGATCGAAACGCCAAAGCCGCTGATCTTCCGCCTTTCGAACCAGGAGTATGTCGACAAGATTTCCCAACGGATCAACGCGCTCGTAAAGAGCATGGACGAGACGACACGGGAACGGCTCGTGCGCGAACTCGTCAAGGGCGTCGAGGCCGGGGAACGCAAGAGCGAGATGGCAAAGCGCCTTCAGAAGATCGGCACCGACATTTCGAAGTCCCGCGCGAAGACCATCGTCGCCACGGAGACACAGGCGATCACCGAGTTCATCCGATACGAGACCGCCCGACTCAACGGGGTCAAGGAGAAGGTCTGGATGACTGCCTTGGATGAACGGGTCTGTCCTGTCTGCGGTCCACTCCACGGGAAGACGATCAACATGGGAACCAACTTCAGCGGGGGAGAGACGTTCACGTCCCTGTTCCCACCGGCCCACGTGAACTGCCGGTGCTGGCTGGAATATCCCATCGACACGACGATCCACCTGGATTTCCTGAAGTCCGAGAAACCGTGGTTCGACGAACTTATCCACAAGGCAAAGGACGCGTTTAACTATCGTAAGAACCCGAATCCGACCGTATTCACCATAACCAACCCGAACGCTGTTTGGGCGGGCGGAGAATCGCTCGTAGGGCCCGACAAGCACGTCGGCAACCTGTACGACGCCATCCAGCAGGACCCGGACTACAAGAAGAACGCCGAACGTGCCATGGCCGAGCTTTCAGACGGGTCGCTCATGCTCGACTGGCCGTACTTCACACCGCTGTCTGACACGGAACGTCTGCTGGTCGAGGCACGACAGACCCTCACGAACGCCGGTTTCGTTCAGCTCCTGCTACGCATGGGGTTCAACCGAAAGGTTCCTGCTAAGCCATAAAGAACGTAAAATAAGCGAAAATAAGTTTTAGTATATGTCTGAGAGACTCGAATATCGTTGCCACAACTGCAACCGCCTTCTGTACAAGGCGTCCGGCAGTATCGACACTGAAGTCATTTGTCCCGGATGCCGACGCATCAACTATCCGCACCGTTCGGACGATCCCGCGTTCGGTCTGCGAGGCAAGGACTTCCAAATGAAGGCCATGGACCTGACCTGTCCCGTCACGCACAAGCTCCTATTGCGCGTCATCGGGGACGGGGTGCTGGAGGTCGAGTCAAGGTACTGTGCGAAGACGTGGATATTTGATACAGTGTCCGTGAGAATGGGCAGAAAGCCCGAGTCTCTACAACCCTTGACACAAACGGAGAAGGACCTGGCGATTAAAAACCGCCAAAACCTTGCAACCTAGAAAAAGTTTGTGATATAGTGTTAGGGAAATTATGTAAGAGGGATCGAACCCCCTGAGACCTTTGAAGGCCAAAGCTGTTCACGCTACGACGCAAGGTGGTTATTAGCTGTTCCCACCATGCAGAGGATGCGTAACTTCTGGCCTTCTTTTATTCAGGTAATGGTCGTAGGTATGTTCAAAATCCAAGTGCCTATTACCAAGTCCACCAAGTCGAAGGACGGCAAAACCCTCTCCGTAGAGGGGATTGCATCGTCCCCGGCAATTGACGCGGAGGAGGAGCGATTCTCACCGCAAGCGATTGCCAAGATGTGCGAGACCGTGAACTCGGGTGGAATCCCGATTCGCGCCGAGCATCAGAACAAGTTTTACACCGAGGTCGGGAAATGGAAATCCGCGGACCTCGATGTGGGCAACTTCATGTACGTCAAAGGAGACATCGACCTAGAGATGTCACTCGGACGCGACATCGAGACGCTTCTGAAGCGCGGAGCCAACATCGCATTGTCAGTAGGCGGTCGTGTCGTTTCTGCCGGGTACGAGTATTCGAAGGAACTCGGCAAGAACGTCAGGGTGTACAAGGAGATCGTCCTAGACGAGATTTCTGTAGTGCTCAACCCCGCAAACTACGACGCGAAACTAAGCCTCGCAAAGTCGATTGACTGGGCCGTGGTAACGAAGTCGAAAGACTCTGCCCCATACACGACAGAGGCAAAGCGACTTATAACGCTTTATAAGTCTATGGAACACGTGACAGAGGACGAGTTTCGCAAGAAGCTCCTAACCTCGGAGGAACGAAACAAGCTTCCCGACTCGGCATTCGCCTACGTGGCGACCGTTGACGGAAAGAAAGTCCGCAAGCTCCCGATCCACGACGCCGCTCACGCGAAGAACGCTATGGCTGTTCTCGGCGGGGCGCGCGGAGGGGTGAAGGGAATCCCAGCATCGGAGATGGCGAAGGTCAAGGCCAAAGTGGAAGCGGCGGCCAAGAAATTCGGTGTCGGCATGAAGAAGAAGTCCCTTGAACGACCGGAGAAGCTGACGAAATTCCTTTCGTCCGTGATCCCGAAAGTACAAGAGGCGTTCGACAAGTGCGAGATGTGCGAACCGAGCGAAGCAAGCATGGGAGGCGGAGGGCTTTCCACGGCGGACCTGATGCTCGTCGCCAAGCTCATGAAGATCATGCAGTCCGTTCCCCTTCCGACCGACGAGGAAGTGAACGCGGCCTATTCCGAGGATTCTGAGTTCTTCGATGGACTTCAGAACATCGGCGAGGACGCCTACATCATCATGTCGGGCGGAGGCCTGTCCATGCCGCATCATAACGCTGACTACACGGTCAACAAGGACTGGGTGCTCATCCGCATGAAGCAACTCGTGGACCAGCAGGGATACATGACACCGAAGGACTTTTCACTCGCCTTGAACCACTTGTATCAGCATCTAAAGGAGATGCAACTGGTCAAGTCGGCTAACTCAAAAAAGATTAACGTACGTAAGTCTATGCTTACCAAGAAAGACATCGCTTTGCTGGAGGCGTGCTACAAGTTCCAAAAGAACGAAGTGGCAACACGTCCGGCCGCCGAAGGACAGGAATTGTCCGACGACGAGATCGCCAAGGGCGCTGACGCGTTCACGGCACTCGGTAGCTCCGGCAAGCTCCTTCAAGTTTTGAAGGCCGCTGACGCGGAAGCCACCGAGGAAACCGCAACGGAGGAAACGGCCGCGACGGAAACCGAGGCGGAAGCCACGGAGACCGAGACGACCGAGGAAACGGCCGCAGAGGCCGAGAGTGAGGAAGTGGCAGAGGAGGAAGTCGCGAAGGAAACGGAAGAGGTTGCCCCGGCCGCCGAAGGCGAAACCGAGGAAGCTGAAGCCGAGACCGTCGAGGCTCCCGCCGAGGAAGCCGCTCCAGAAGCAACTGAAACCGCGTCCCCTGCGCCCGAAGCGGCACAGGCAGAAGGTGAGGTCGCAAAGGCCTTGAAGGGCGTGCAGGACAGCGTGACCAAGTCCGTCAAGGACATGGCGACGCAGATCGCAAAGTCCGCCAAGTCCCAGGAAGCCGTCGTGAAGTCCGTCTCGGATCTCGCGACGATCGTGAAAGGCCTTCAGACGAAGGCCACCGAGGTTGATTCCGTCAAGAAGTCCGTGGAGGAAATCTCCAAGGCCGTCGAGATGGTGGTCGGTCTCGTCGATAAGATGGCGTCCGCTCCGCTTGGTCGCAAGTCGGTAGCACGTCAGATCATCGAGAAGAACGGGGCATCTGACGAATCCGGCGCTACGGGCGAGGACGTCATGAAGTCCAAAATCGAAGCGAACATGGCCAAGGGTATGCCGTGGGCTCAAGCCTACGCCGCCGCCAAGGCCGAGGTGCTCGCTCCCCAGTCCTAATCTTTAACAAGTCACTGTAAAAACACCCATATGTTGGAGTCTTTGCAAGCGACGCTCGCGAAAGTTGAGAAGACACTCACCACGCCTACGTATACCAACCAGTCTACGTTGACGAACGTGCGTGAAAACCTCGACGGATTCGTGAACGTCCTCCCAGAAAAGGAAACCCCGCTCCGTGACCGTATCGCCCGTAAGGCCGGTGCCGGTCTCGCCGCATCGTGGAACATCATGACAGCTTTCGGTAGCGGTAACGCTCCGTTCGCCGAAGGTGGTACCCCGAACGAAGATACGACCACGTACGCACGTCGGTCCGCTGTCTACAAGGAACTCGGTAAGAAAAAGTCCATCAGCGATAAGATGATCGCGGCTGGCGCGTCTTTCACTGACATCGAAGCGCAAGAGACGGAAGTCGCTATGCGTGAAGTGATCCAGGACGAAGAGTCGCTTCTTATCACCGGTGACGCTACGGGTTCCCCAACCCAGTTCGACGGTCTGTCCAACTGGATCACCACGAACATCACGGATGACAACAACGACGCCCTCGGGTTCCGAACGGATCTCTTGGAAGCCGAAGTTGCCCGCATCCTCAACAGCTACGGTACTCGTGCGACCGCCATTTATACCTCTTACGGTATGAAGCGTGCGATCAACCAGTCCCTTGCTGGTGATGTCCGTGTGAACCTCGACGCAACCAACCAGGTTGCAACCGGTGTCGACGTATCGTTCTACCAGTCCATGATTGGTAAACTCCCGATCGTCGCTACCCCGGCCATTGCTGACGACACGTCGACGTACGCAGGTAACACCGTCGGTGACATCTACGTCGTGACGGAACGCACCCGCGGTCAAGATGTCCTCTATATTTCCGAACTTTACGGTCTCGGAAAGTCGATGCTCGACCGCACCGGCGCGGCCATCAACTTCATGGTCACCGAGTGTGTCGTGTTCGTCTGTCGCGCACAGGAAATGCAGGCGGTCATTCAGAACGTTCGCATCGCCTAGTCCCTAGTTAAACCCAACTGACCGGCGGAGGGGAGGGTAGCCAATCCCTCCCCGATCCGGTCAGATAAAATACTGTCTATGATTCTTCGCAAATTGAGCCAAGTTATTGGCGGAATTAAGAAGGGCTGGGCGGTTGACACTTTCCTCGGCGGCTTCCCCGTTTTCCAGGCTCTCCAAGATCCTGACAACGCGAGCACCACTGCCATTCACGCGGCCATCTCCCTGACGACCGCCGTGCAGAATGTCACGACTGGAATCACCGATCCTGACGTGTATCGCTGTCTATCCATCACGGGTAACGAAGCGGACATGAACCAGGACGTGACCATCGTCGGACACAACTGGGCAGGAAACACCATCGAGGAAACGATCACCCTCTCGGGTACCAACACCGTCGTCGGTCTCATGCCGTTCAAGGACGTGACGAAAATCGTCGCCCCTGTACAGCTTGACGCCGGTGAGACGGTCGCCATCGGTCACGCCAACAAGTTTGGTCTGTACCGCCCATTGTTCAATGACGCCACGGCCTCGGTCGTGCGCTTCGAACAGGGAGTCACGGCCGAATCGGCCACGGTCGATGCCACCTACGACACCGTTATTCCGACGACAACGCCGGACGGTTCCAAGGATTTCAGCATCAACTACCTGACCGACATGTTCTAAAGGGGACATGTAGCCTCTCCGAGCGCATCTCACACGAGGTGCGCCCGACAGAGGTTGAAAGCTCGCAAGGAGTAAAACCCTAATGTTTACAAAAATCTATGGCAACCCAAGACGGCCCACAGGGCGAACGGACAGTCCGCATCAAGCACCTGCTTGACCCGCAGAACGAACCGTTCATCAAACGTCACTACGTCAATGACTCCGACGGTGACACGACGAGCATCTTCAGCGCACAGGCCGCCGCCGACAATGGCGACTGGTGCTTGGAACAGCGTTTCGAATACGCGACCGTAAGCGGCGTCAAGAACGTGGTCAACACGGCATGGCGCGATTCGACATGGGATTCCGGCTGGGACATCTCATTCTAGCCTTAGTGTTGAGCGCTCATAATCAACGCGATTCCTATGGATTACCCAAAACCAACTAACTTGCCTCGCGTCCCACGCCAAGGGTTGTCCAGCAACCCGATGGAAGTGAACGCGACGGTGACAGCGACACTCGCCGTCCAGGACCCAACCGCTTGGATCGGTAAGGCATCTGGCGGCGATTTTACGACCGCCTACCAAGCGCCGACTGGCATCACCATCGGGGCTTTGCCTGACTCAAGCGCATTGGCCGCGTCGGACATTTTGACCGTATTTCAGATTAGCGCCGCCGGTGAAGTACTGAACATCTACGGCCGCGCGGACGCTACAATGTCAATTGCCGGTGGCGTGCTTACGATCGCCGGTGCGACCTTCAGCGGAACCGACACATTCATCATCTATACCAACCTGCTGGCTCCAGCGACTATCAGCACTGCTGGTCTGGCCACGGAAGTTACGCTCGCCGCCCTTGCCGCGACTGACTTCGCTTCGGAGACTACGCTTGCCGCATTGGCTGGCGTGGATTTTGCTACACAGACGACACTGGCCGCTATTCTCGCCGATACCGCCACGATGGATGCGAGCCTCGCTTCGCTCGCGGCAGAAGACTTCGCAACGCAAACGACGTTGGCCGCGATTCTTGCTGACACGGCTACGATGGATTCGAACCTCGCGTCACTTGCGGCAGAGGACTTCGCTACTGAAACCACACTCGCATTGCTCAACGGCAAAGACTTTGCAACGCAGACGACGCTCGCCGCACTGGCGGCCGTGGACTTCGCGACGGAGACCACATTGGCTTTGCTCAACGGAAAGGACTTCGCCACCCAGACGACACTCGCCGCCATCGCCGGATCGGTAGACGGCATCGAGGCGTTACTCACGGCAATCGACGGACACGTCGACGGGCTTGAGGCTAAGGACTACTCGACCGAGACGACACTCGCCTTGGTCAAGACCTCGGTCGAGCTTATCGACAACGCGATTCACTCCATCGACTCGGTAGCTGGCGCGTCGGACGCTGGTGTTACGATTCTTGCGAAACGTGACGACGCACTTAGCACGCTTACGCCGGTCGAAGGCGACTACGTTGGCGTTCTAGTAGACAGCCAAGGTTCGTTGTGGGTTCGTAATAGCGTGAACCAGCAATCGGCGTACAGCACCGCACACATCACGACCGCCACGACCACGAACCCTAAGTCCGGCCCTGGATTCTTCTTTGGCCTAGTCGTTAACACTGCGGTTGGATCGGGTGTCATTACCCTTTATGACAACACGAGCGCGGCGGGAACGGTCATCGCCATCCTGACGTACCCTGCAACAATTACTGGAAATCCTGGCCTCATTCAGTATTCGAGGAACCTGACGACAGGTTTGACCATCGTGACTGATTCCGCATTCGACGTGACCGTCATGTATAACTAAAAGTCCTATGTCTCACACAATCACATTTGTAAGCGCTGACCTGACGGCACGTACCGCCACGTTCAACGTGGACGGGACTCCGGTTACTCGTCCCATCGCACAGGAGATCACGAGCGACACGCTTCAGGATCATCTGACGTCGCTAGCTTATGGCCTGTACGTCGAAGCAACGGATGCCGACGCATCCGCCGAAGTCGGCGTCATCGACGAATCAGCTGTGCCTACTCCATCCGGCATCGTCTTCACGGACGCGGACGCAACCGCCCGTCAGGCCGAAATCGACGCCGCCGTTGAAGCGGCGCGCGAAGCCGGAGAAATCACCTAATTCTAAGTAGTCTAACTCCTTGGAGGGGAGGTAGTTTACGGGAATGAAAAATCTAGTTCACCCCTAAGAACACTTATGGAGGTAATTGACTCTAACACCCTGGTGCCGATTGGCCTTATCATCATGATCGCAGGATCAGTCATCGGGGCCGTCGTATGGCTGACGAATCTGCACAGCCTGGCAAAAGAAACGGCAAAGCGGGTGGACGATCTTGAAAACGATATGAAAAGCCAACGTGAGCTCCATGTCAAGAACGGGGAACGTCTCGCTAAGATCGAGACGCTTCTGGCCGATTTGCCGGACATCAAGTCAGCATTGGTAAACCTCACCACGCAACTTGCCCGAAGCGCGACCGAAATGGCGAGGGGCGCGACGGATAAGCGTGAATAACAAGCTTATGAAATGCCCATTGATTCCTATGGCCATCGGCCTGACCCTATGGGTATCTCTGTTCGTGCTGGGGTCTATGGCAGTCGTCGCGCAAGCAAACCGTTCCGATTCGACACAACAGATCGCCGCCCAGCAGGTCACGCAACAGACGTACATCTACACGGCGGTAACGCTACCGATCAAGGCCAACGGTTCGAGCATGATCTACCACCTGCCCACCTGCTCGTCATACAACGCGACAGTCATCGGGAACGACCCGAAGGACGCGCTATTCTACGACGAGAGTCAGGCGGTAGCCGCAGGTTTCACCAAGGCAGAAAATTGCCCTTGATAATTCGTAACCTAGTAAGAGTATGTCTCAGCTAATGACCATGTTTCCCGTCAAAGGGAAGTTCGGAAAAAAATACGAGGCCGGGATCGAGTTTTACATCACGCAGGAGTACGGACTCACCGACTTCGCAAGGTCAACGCAGGGCAAGGCGTATTATAAGTATTTCCCCAACGGCATCCACCCTGGATACGACTTCGGAACCTACGGGATCAACCTTGAGGCCGTTGCGACGGTGGACGGCGAAGTCGTCCTCGCAGGACCGAACGGCGGATGGGGAAACAGCGTCGAGGTCATGGGTGCCGACGGATGGCGACGCCAGTACGCCCACCTCAGCATGGTGAGCGTGAAGGTCGGCCAGAAGGTAAAGGCCGGTGACACGGTAGGTCGCATCGGAACCACGGGTTCCAGCACCGCCGTGCATCTCCACTACGGACACCGTCGATGGACAAGTGGCAAGTGGGAATATCGCAATCCGTCCGTGGACTTCATCGTCCCGCCGGAGGCCGCGAAGCCCCTGATGCCGACGTCCCGCTTCATCAAGTCGACCGACCCGACGAACCGCGCGGTCTACGTCTTCAATGGCCGGATGCGATTCGCGATTCCCGACTGGCAGACGTTCCTGATCCTTTCAGGAAAGGCAAAGGACCAAGCCAAGGAGATCGAGGAGGTTTCGCCGGACTCGCTGACGAAGATTCCGGAGGGACCAATGGCAACATCGTTCAAATAGCCGTCTAATTCAACTTATAACGCGTTATAACTATGGACACGCCAATGACCCTACAGTCCTTGCTCGGAACCGCGCTCATCGCCGGTCCGATCATCTCGCTCGTCACCATGGTAGCCAGGAAGCTGGCGGCCAAGGCCGGGATGGAGGTGGCGGGGTTGATCATTCACGGAGCGATCTTCGTGGTAGCCATCGTCATCGCGCTCGTGCTCAAGTTCGCACCGGAAGACCTCTTGGTCACCGCCGGAGCGATTCTCACCACGGCCGTGACGTTCTACGAACTGGTCGTCAAGAACCTCGTCCAGCCCGTGTTGAACAAGGCGTTCAACAAGGGGCCGGGAGAGCCTGTCGAAGAAACGGCACCGGACATCCTGCCGTAAAAGTAGAAAAAGTGTATACTGTCAATAGTAACTCTTAACCGAAAAGTCCTATGGACGTGACATACGCATATGTTCGCAACGGCGACGCGAACATCCGAGGCAATGTGCACCGTGTTCTCGAAGGCAGTCTTCATAGCTACCTGCTCGACCCGATCCGTATGCCGGTTCTCGGCGAGGATGGGAAACCGGAGCTGAAGGAAGACGGCACGCCACACATGACGTGGGTTCCGTACAACTTCCCGATGAAGCCGGAATGCCCGGTCGGCAAGACCGTCCGAGAGTTCCGACAGGAGCTCGAAGACAAGGGTTGGGTCTTCCAGTTCACCGAGGTGACAGAAGACGAATGGCACCGCGACCAAGACTAATCGTTTCTGACCCGTTCTCAGCATTTAGCTGGGGGCGGGAACTGAGACGAATACAAAGCCCGTATGAGCACGATTCTCACACTTACCGACTACAAGGCCGCCGCTGGAGTAACCTCCAGTGAGTTTGACGCTCAGCTAACGGTCTTGATCACGATGGTCAACAGCTTCATCGAGAAGTATTGCGACCGTACGTTTGGCGCGGCCTCATACACCGAGAAACACGAGGGCATCGTCGATTCGTTGGGGCGCTACCTGTTCTCGCCGGACAACCTCCCGCTTATCAGCGTGGACACGATTACGCTCCACTTCTACGGCGCGACGGCCGCCATTGACATCGACACGTCATTGTGCGACATCCTCGAAAACGAGGGGGTCGTCTACTACGCCGGACCGATCATCTTCAACAGCGGGATCGTCATCCGCGAGGAGTATCGGGACAATTTCTATTACTCGATTACGTACAGCGGTGGCGAGGCGGTACCTCCGGCCGTCCAGCTTGCCGCGATCCACATGGTCGCGGACAACCGCAAGTATTTCGAGAAGACCGTGACAGCCTCCGGCACGGCCGGGCCGGGAGAACTGAAGTCGCTCAAGATCGACGACTACGAGGAAACGTACGAAACGTCCTCGGACATGTTCAAGCTCATGCACGACAAGAACACCGGACTCATTCTCACGCAGTCCGTAAAGGACTTGCTTAACCCGTTTAAGCGTCGGTCCGTTGGCCTCTCCTGATATGTCGCTTAACAGCCGCCTATTCCATACGACCGTTACGCTGAAACGCCTCATTCGCACAGCGAACGAAGTGGGCGACTTTACGTCTTCGTACAACGTGATCGCCTCCGGCATCCCTGCCATCATCAGACCGGCAAAGGTCTCGATCTACACGCAGGACCGGTCGGGACGGGGCGACGACCGTTCACAGGGAAAGCAATTCGACTACGACGCGCACGGGTACATCGACTACGACTCGTCGGCAGTACCGCTGAACAACGACGTGGTCGTCGACGAAGCCCAGTCCGCGAAGACGTACGACGTGGTCGGGGTCGAGTTGCAGTACCGAGCTAATTCACTAACGAGCCAATGCCACCACGTCAAGATGATGCTAAAGGTCACGGGGGACACTGACTCATAATCCTATGGCGTACAACGGCCCAATTCGCGTTCAGATCACCGGCATCGAGGAGCTGAAAGCCAAGCTGGACCGCTTGCAGGACGAGTTGATCGACGAGGCGCTCCGTCGCGCGGTCACGAAGTCCGCGAAGAACGTCCTGTCCATCATGAAGCCGTTTACGCCGGTCGACACTCGCAACCTCCAAGACAGCGAGAAGATCGAGTACGGACGGAACGGCATGGAAGCGTTCATCGGACCGGACATGGCCAAAGCCCCGTACGCCCCATTCGTCGAGTACGGCTTCCACCATTGGATCAGCGGGAAGTTTATCCAAGGCCAGCACTACATCGAGCGGACCGCCGTGGTCACTCGGCCGCAGATCATGAGCACGTTCGAAGACGAGATTAAGCGCGCGGTACAGGCCGCCATGAAGTAACCCTATGGCAACCCGAAACACTCAAGACCTAAAGAAACTCATCTATGACACGTTGAACAACGACGCTACTCTTCAGACGCTTTTGGGCGGTACCGGGAGGATTAAGCATGGGTCTTCTGAACAGAAGGCGGAATACCCATGCGTGATCTATAGCATTATTGCGGAGGTGGACGACCCGTATAATGAAGATCGACCCGCCGGTATCACGCGAACGCGCCTGGCCATTCAGGTGTTCTCGCAAACGAGCTCGTCCGATCAGGCCGACTCGATTGAAGACCAGACATACGCACTTTTGCACGGAAAACAGCTTTCCGGCGCCGACGTTCTCGTGTATAGTTGCCATAGGGTATCGAGATTTCCAGTCTACGAATCCGATAGCAAGGCATGGAGAGTCGAGGCCCGGTACGACCTTGTGAACGTAGGCCAATAATTCACCCAATAGTCTGAGTTATGAGCCACGAAGATCAAGTAGAGAAGTTCCCATTCCAGAAGGAAGTGGCAGACCGCTTCAAGAAATGGACGGGCTTGTCCAGCCCCGAAATCGACGAAGCACTCCGCGACCTGACGGGAGATACGTATTTCGAAATGCGTAAGCTCACGCGCCTACTGCTTAACGCGGTAGAGAACCTCGTACGCTCTGGTAAGTACGCAGGTTTCGTTGACGGAAAGGAGCTAACGTCCGAACAGCGTCAGAACATCGAGAGAGTCGATGAGGACTTGAAACGCGAGATCCGCGAGATAGTCGACACTGCATGGCGTTCTATCCTCAACAAACAGAAGATCGGGTCCGACAAGCTCGCCCTTGGAATCAAGGACGTGATGTCGGAAGACTGACCTTATGAAAGCCACCAGAATATTAGTGCCGAATCAACGGCCAGTGCATTGGACGACGATCATCAGATACGGCCCCTACGAATTTCGTTGGACGCCGGACTTTGAACCGATCCCCGTCGAAGTTCCAGCGAAAATGGCTGAGTTCCTATTAAAAGCCGAACGAGGTTGCCGATGTCGCCATCGCGACGGGCAACCAATGTTCAGAGCTTTGGACTAGCTAATGCTAAGAAAAATTAACTGACTCTTATGTCTATTGACACGACCAACATCAACACGGGTGGCGCGGTCGTCACCGTCGGTGGAGTCGCGGTCTCGGCCACAAGCCCAGACTCGGACGGCTACTACTGGGGTACGGTGTCGGGCACCGACGTCGGTTGCACGGCTGGTGGCGTGAAGGTGGCGTATTCTTTCGAGAAGAACGACATCTACTGCGACCAGAGCTTGGCGGCTGTGGAATCGGCCATCATCTCTGAAACTGCGACCATCGAATTCTCGATGCTCGAAACAGACGCGGCCAACCTCGACCTCGCGATGCAACAGTCCACGTACACGACCAACGCTGGCGTTGACGCCAAGGTAGGCGTGGGCGGTCTCACGACCATCACCTACGTCGTACTGAAACTCGAAATCACGGACAACGACACCTCGAACCTCATTACGTGGACATTCCACAAAGTGATGTCCGGCGGTATCGCGATCAACTTCGAGCGCGACGCGGCAACACAGGCTGACGTGACCTTCACGGCATTCGCCCAGACCTCCTACACCGCCGGACATCAGCTGTTCTCGGTGCACGAAGATTTGAGCTAACCCTAAGTCATGAACACCTAGTATATGAGTGATGATGAAACCATCAAGTCCACGTCGGACGAGCAGGGGATTGCCCCTACGGCGTCCCCTGCCCCCGACGCAACGGCTCCCGTCCCTGAAAAGACCGTAGCCGAAGTTACGCCAGAGGAGTTCGCTCCGAAGGCAAAACCGCTCAAGTTCACGTTGACCGTCGACCTTCCATCGGGAAAACCGTTCACGGTCCACAAGCTCAAGTCCGGCAAATACTACGAAGCGCAGAAGTATTACATCGCGTGGATCAGCGAGGTTCAGAAGTTCCTCAAGAGCCACGAGATGGACCCTTCGAAGGTCATCGGGCCTGACGGGAAACCGGACCTGGTCAAGATCGAGGAATACCTGAAGGACAAGTCGAACTCAATCGTCGACGCTCTTGTGATGATGTCGGAGGGCATTTCCCAGAAGCGACTCGACCTGCTTGAAATTTGTACCAGTCTGACACGTACACAGCTGACGGATGACTTTTACCCGGAGGACTTGCTTCTCATGACCGACGCGTGCATGGAGGTAAACGACTTCGATGGAAACGTAAAAAAATCCGCAGCCCCTACGAGCGGGCTAGGGGCGTAATGCGCGAAAGCCCCGGTCTCGACATCCCCGTCCCGCCGGTGGAAATGTTCACCTCGATGGTGGACGTCCTTGCCAAGCGGTACGGATGGTCGTACTCGGATATCGCCGAGGACATGTACTGGGAGAAGGTGTACGAGATGTACGAGTACGCCAGCAACCTGGACGCACTCGAAACGAACGGGGACCGGAAGTTCGACTTCATGATCCATGCCCAATCGAAGGAGGCAATCCAAAGCTGGCAGGACATGCCCATTCCGTTCCCGGACCCGCGCGTCGTACCCATTCAAGCGCCGATTGAAAAGTCACAAGACGGTATGCACAAGCTTTCAGAGGAAACGAAAACCGTTCGTACAAAGCTCCGTACCCAACATAGCGCGACCGTCATGACCCCCGAGCAACGCAAACGTCGCGACCACGTCGCCAAACGCTTGCGCGAGCACAAGGAAAACATGGCAAAGATCCAACGCGATAAGTATTACGGGGGTTAGTTTTAACCTATGCCAGACGAGCGCATTGGAATCATCATTGACGCAGTGAACCAAGCCCAAGGCGCCATCAACAGCGCACAGAAAGGCCTGGCTGGTTTGTCGTCTGCGGCCGAGGGAACGAACAAGAGCGTCGCCAAGCTCGACGGCGGGATGGACGCGCTCGGTAGTTCGCTTCTGAAGGTCGGTGGCATCCTCGACGTAGCCGTAACGATTCCTCTGACACTGCTCGGAAAGTCGATGATCTCGCAGGTATCCAACATCGAGCAGTATCGAGTCGCATTCGACACGATGCTCGGCTCCGTGGAGGAAGGCGGAAAGATGATCAAGAAGGTCACGGAGTTCGCCCGCACGACGCCGTTCACAATCGGCGACGTGGTCAACAGCTCGAAACAGCTCCTTGCCTTCAACATTCAGGCGGAAGACCTCTTGCCAACGCTCAACGCGCTTGGCAACATCGCCGCCGGTGTTGGAACCGACAAGCTCCCGCAACTGATCCTGGCATTCGGCCAGGTCAAGGCCGCCACCCGGTTGACGGGCGCGGAACTTCGTCAGTTCACGGAAGCCGGTGTTCCTTTGTTGGAACTGCTCGGTAAGCAATCAGGCCGTACCGCAGGTCAGGTGAAGGACGACATGGAAAGTGGAATCGCCCCGTCATTCGAAGATGTACGGAAGGCGCTTTTTGGCTTGTCGGAGGAAGGGGGAAAGTTCGCCAACCTCATGCAGAAGCAGTCAAAGACCCTCGGTGGCGTCGTTTCCAACTTGAAGGACAACTTCACGCGCTTGGCGTTGGCCGTGCTCGGCGTTACGGCAGAGGGAGAAATCCTCGCCGGTGGCCCATTTGAAACATTGAAGAAGGGCGCGGAGTTCTTGCTTGAGATGTTCGAAAAGCTCGTGGCCGCGTTTAACAACCTCAGCCCGACGATGCGTACAATCATCGTGGCGACCGCCGCACTCGTCGCAGTCATCGGACCTATCGTTACACTACTTGGAGGGCTTGTCCTCACCGTAGGGACGTTTACGGCCGCCCTGGGGTTCATGGGAGTCACGGTCGGCGCCGTCGTAGCTTCCCTTGGTAGTTTCCTCGCCATCGTCGCATTGGTCGTGGCCGCCATCGGCGGTCTCGTCTTCGCCGTGGTCAAGGGGACACAGGCGTTCAACGGCTGGCTCGATGGGATCACCCCGGACGAGAAGGCCGTGAAGGATTCATTTAAGAAAAACTTGGAAGACCCGATCATCGGTTCCGTCATCAACGCCACGGAAGGCGCGCTTACCGAGCTCGACAAGCTGAAGGCCGGACTCACAAACGCGTTCACCACGGACGCGAGCGGAGGGGACTTCGCCACGGGAGTCGCGGCACAGCTTCAGACGGTCGTCGACAACACGAAGTCACAACTCGGCACGTTGCAAGAAAGCCGATTGGCCGACCTGGAATCCCTGAAGGCGTCCAACGCGATCACCGAGGAGGAATATCTCCGCCTGAAGGACACGATTGTAAACTCGTACGACACCGCCATCGCCAAGCAGGACGAGTTCGTCTCCAGCTTCACGGACATGGCAAGCTCACTCAGCCCCACGGAAGAAACCGTGCGAGGCATTTTTGAGGCACAACGCACCGCCGCGTTGGAAAGCCTCACGGGAACGAAGGAAGACTTCGACCGCATTACTTCAGCCATGAACGCGAACCAGCTTGAGCTCGGCAACGCCCGTCTGAAGACGGTCATCGAGCAGAGCGAGACGGAACGCGACACGAGCGTGGCAAACGCCGAGGAGCTTTATTCGCAGGTGCTCAACGTGGCCTCGGCAGGTTTGGACGACCAAACGGAATACATCGACGCGGCCGGTCAAGAGCAGTCGCAAACCGTGGCCGGTCATTCGCAGGACATTATTGATATTGCAAAGAACGAACGCGACGAGACGATTAAACAGGCCGTGGAGAAACAGATCGGCATCATCGAGAACGCCGTGGCAGAAGCAAAGGCAAAGAACGGCGTCTACGACGCATCGAACAAGCAGATCCTTACCGGATCGGCCGCGTTTTGGTTCAAGGTCAAACAGCTCGCCATCGCCGGTGGCCGCATCGTCGGCGTGGAGGTTACGTCGTTCCTGCGGAACATGGGCAACGTATTCTCGTCCGCCTATCAGGGTATCTTGAAAGCGTCCGGCAACCTATGGGGCAAGATCAAGGACGGCTGGGAAGCCCTGAAGTCTGGCGACTTGAAGGGGGTCATTAGCGCCGCCGCAGACGCGCTCAACCCGAAAGACCTTGCCGTCGATTTCGCGAGCGGTTTCGCCACATCATTTTCAGCACAAGACAAGATCATTCAATCCGACCTGGATAGCGACCTGAAGGGTATCGTGGACAGTTATAACGCCGCGTTCGGCGATGTTAAGTTCGACCAGGTTTATGCCGACGCGCTCGCCAACTCGGAAGCGTTGCGCGACAGTCTCACAAAGACGGGAGACGAAGGTGGGGCCGCGAACGACAACATTACCGATTCGGCAAACGGAGCCGCAGACGCGGAGAAGGCCGCGAAGGAAGAAATCGAGAACCTGAACGCCGAGCTGAAGCGGCTTGGAGTATTTTCTATCAAGGAGGGTGGGAAGACCGTCGACACGTTCGACAGCGCCGCCGACGGAGTAAAGAAAATCAACGACCGCCTTGCCAACCTACCGCAACGGGCGCGCGACTTGGCAGGTTCGATGGACGACCTTTCGCTCACCATCCTACGGGACTTGGTGAAGGGCTTTTCGCCTACGGAAGATGTCATTACAAACTTCGACGACCTTGAGGACGCCGTGAAGGCCGTTTCCAAGGAGGTGGAAGACCTAGCGGGCGACCACCAGAAGTTCATCGACGACGCCCAAAAGGGACTGGACGATTTCAACGACAAATTGCAGGAGACCATCGACAAGTACGCCGAGATGCGAAAGGAAGCCGGGGAGTCGGCCGCTGGAGACATCGCATCGTCCTTGCAACAGTCGATGGAAGACCAGGCCGACCTGACCAAGCAAATCGCCGAGGCGCAGTCCGACCTAAACGACGCGCAAGCGGATTGGAACGCGGGAACCGCCGACAGCACGGACGCCCTTGATTCGGCGCAGGAAAAACTCGACGAACTGAATGCCAAGTTGGAAGAGACCAACGCGAACATCGCCGCGTTCGGCACCATCAGCGCGGACGACCTGAACAAGCAACTCGAATCCGTACAAAACAAACTGGCCAGCACGACCATTTCCGACGCCGACCGAGCCACGCTTCAGGAACAGGAATACGTCCTGTTGGGCAAGCAGAACATCGCCCTTGAACAGCAGTCGGCGCTCTCACAGGCATTGGCTGACGAAAAGGCAAAGGCCCACCTGTCGGAAATCGACTACACCGCCTACGAGCTCGGCAAGAAACTGGAAGCCATCGAGACTGAGAAGCAAGCACAGATCAAATCGTTGCAGGATCTTCAGACGGTCCAACAGGCCATCGTCGCCGGGACTATCGGTGAACTCGACACGACAGGACTATCCGATGACGCGCAGACACTCGCACAGAAGGCCGTCGCCGAACAAATCGCCTACGAAACCCAGCTTCAAGCGCAGTTGGTACTCTTGCAGTCCTACAAGGACCAGGAGCAGTCGATCTACGCCAACACGTACGCCGAGCTTCAGGCACAGCAAGCCACGTTCCAAGCGTATTTGGAAGGAAGCTACGCTCAGATCATCGTCCGACTGAAGGAAGTGGCCGCCGCCGCCCGCGAGGCGTTCGCCGCTCAACAGGCAGTCGCCGGTGGCGGGTTCTCGGCAGGTGGCTTCACGGGATTCGCTCGTGGCGGTTACACCGGCCAAGGCGCGAAAGACCAGGTAGCCGGTCTCGTCCACAAGGGCGAGTGGGTCGCACCGAAATGGATGGTCAGCAAGTTCATGCCGATGTTCCGACAGCTCGAAGGATTGCGCGCCGGAAAGACCCGAGGATTCGCCGAGGGTGGCTTTACTTCGCCATCTGCGCCACAATATAACCAACCGATCACGATTAACGGAGGGAGCGGTTCACCGACGGATCTCCGTCAGGCTGGTCGTTACCTCGCGTGGTTGCTTCGCACAAGCTAGCCTATGCTCGCATATCAGTACACGTTCACCAACAACGCAAACGGGAAGTCGTTTTCAATCGGATTGAACGACGACGGTACTTCGTTTTGCGCGAACGGACGCGGGCTAGGCCTCCAACAGTACCCTGCTTTCGAGCTGGACATCCGCAACGAGGAACGCGACAAGTCCGGCCAGCATGGCATCTGGGACTTTTATTCGTTCTACGGAAAGCGAAATATCACGTTCGAGGGCAAGATCATGGCCAACTCGCACGCCGATTTGGTCACGTTCCAAAACAAGGTGCGGGAGGTTCTGTCCCTTCCGTCACAGCCGACCACTTCCGACAACGGGTACATCACCCTGTCGTGGACTGACGCGCTCGGCGTAGGCTGGCAGGTGGACGTGAAAATCCAGCAGGATCTACAGTTCCGCCGGGACATGGGACAGCTGACAATCGGCTCGTTCTATTTCAGCCTGAAGGCATCGAACTCGTACATCCTGTCGTCGACGGAATACACCGTAACGCAACGCCACGGCTGGCGCGATTCCATCATGACCGTTCCAATGTCCTCGCCTACCACGTTGCAGATCGAGTATTTCCACCGCCTGAACGCCTATCAGATTGGCACGGCTCCATCGCCTGGCACGTACACCATGTACGGACCGTTGACCAACCCGAGCATCACCAAGCTGTCCGAGACGTTCTCGAACTCGACGCTTATCTCGGATTTCGAGTCGACCGACGGATGGACAGGAGACATGACGACCGATACGGACAATTTCCAGTCGAACGACGAGGCACTGAAGCTGGCATCGACGGGAAGCCAAGCGAAGATGAACCTGACGGGTTCGTGGGACTTGTCCGACCCGCAGTACGTGAACTTCTTTTTCTACGTTGACGAGGCCGATAATATCGACTTCGAGCTTTTCAATTTCACGACGAACATGGTCGGGCAGTGGTTGTTCAACGAGGAATCGGGAACGACCGCCCTTGATACCACCGACTACGGGAACGACGGAACTATCTGGGGTCCGACGTACACGTCATCGGGGCGAGAAGGCTACGGCCTGACGTTCGCTGGGGGTACCGACTTCGTAGACCTTCCATCGGGAGACTTGCCGACGGAACAGATCACCGTTTCCGTGTGGGTCAAAATGGACTCGTACGCCACCGACAGCATTATCGTCCGAAACGACTACGGAACGAACGGGGGCTGGGTCATTTACGCCGACACATTCGGCAACTGGGTTTGGGGCATTCTGGACGGCACGGCCACGCAACAGTTGGTGACCATCGCCCACGGAAGCGACACGACGAACTGGGTCCACCTCGTCGGCACGTACGACGGGGCAACGCAACGCTTCTACAAGGATAGCGTTGAAGCGGCATTTACCAACGCGTTTGCCGTGGCGTTGCTGTCCGGCACGGGAGACTTCCACGTAGGCCACGACGCATTCAGCGCACCGAACTGCACGATCGACGCCCTGCATGTGTTCTCCGTGGCCGCTACGGACGCCGAAGTCATCAGCCTGTACGACAACCCGGCAAGCGACACGGTCGGCCAGAGCTATATCCGCTTCATCCAGTCGCAGGGAGCGAAGGAATACGTCGCCCCATTCTGGTATGGCAACGAAACCATCCAAGACGGTTGGAATTATTTTTCACTATTGCGCGAGGAGTTCGAGCAGGTCGGCTCCCCGACGTGGGCTTCGATCACGGAGGTCGAGCTGAGCATCAAGGCAAAGTCCGGTACGACGCTGACCGTCACCTTCGACGACCTATACGTCCGCGACGTGACGTGGACTGAAACGAAACTGGAGATCACGGGAACAATCGCGGCCGATGATTATTTCGTCTTTGACACCATCGACGGAACCATCGTCGACAGCGCCGGTGCGGATCAGTCCTCGTTGCTCACAACGGACAGCGAATGGTTCTACGTCGACCCGCGTCAAAACCTGTTCATCCTCGAATCCGACGCCGACCCGGTAACGACGTTCTTGGATCCTTACCAGTTCGAGGCCAACCTCGTCGGCTACTGGCCGATGCAGGAGGGATCCGGCACACAGGCGCAGGAGATTTCAGGCACCACTGACCACATCACGATCAACGGCGCGACGCACTGGCTGACGAACGGGGTACAGAACTACTGCCTCGGGTTGGCCGGAGCGTCGACCTCGTACCTCGAAGCAACGTCGCCGTTGGGAATCGCAAGCGGTTCCATGGTCGCCGCGACAATCGCCATGCGTTACAAGTTCAACGATTTCAGCGTGAACCACTCGCTGTTCTTCCGACTGTTCGGTGACGCGGCCTATCCGAAGCTGTACTACGTCACGGCGACGGACACCCTGACGCTCGCATTCGCAATCGACGGCATCGCGTATTCGATTGACGTAACCACCATGTCCACGACGTACGATGAAACGGCGTTCCTGGATATCGTTTGTGTTTTCGACTGCAACAACACGGGAACGTTCATCTATATCAACGGCACGGAAGCCGGATCGGACACGACGCTCGGTTCCACCTACGACAGCGACACGGCGAACACCGTCCTGTTCGGAAAGGATACCGACCTCAGTTACTACGGCGCGGGCATGGTCGACGAGATCGTCATGTTCGACGACACCATCGACAGCACGGAAATCGCACAGTTCTCAAAGTACCGGTCCACGGACGCGATCTATCAGGAACAGTTTGCCATCGCGTTCCGACATGCCCAGTTATAACGCATTATAAGTATGTGGCGCATTAAGATTTTCGATAAGGACATGAACGAACTGACCCACATGTTTGTGGGAGCAGACGTTCGTGGTTTGGATTACGAAAAGAAAATCAACTCGCCAGGTTCCGCGTCGTTCACGACGCAGATTCTCAACAGCAAGGCGACGGCCGCGAACCTTGCCATGTTCAACCGCGTAAAAATCTACGACGGCGATACGGTCCGATGGTTCGGCTACATCGCGTCGCTCGACGTAGATCTGAACGAGGTACAGGTCAACTGTATCGGGATGCTCGGATTCCTGAAGAAGCGTATCTATTCGTCGGGCTACATTCCCACGTCAACCGTGGACGCCTTCGTCTCAGCCATGCTCACGTCGATCAACTCGGCGGACGATACCGGCATCGCCCTTGGTACCAACTCCGTCACCCATGCCGTGAACGCGACGGAGTTTAGCCGCCAGACTGGATACGACGTACTGAACCGCCTGGCCGCCATCGCGGGAACGGCGGAGTTCGAGGTGGACGATGACGGGAACCTGAACTTCGTGGAAACGCTTGGCACGGACGTTTCAGCCTCCGTCATTTTCCGGTATGACGTAAACGCCATCAACCGCGCGACCATCTACGAGTTCCAGGTGGAAGTGGACAGCGACGACCTCGCCAACCACATCATCGGCGTTGGAACGTCCCCCGCGTCATCCGACACGGAGGACGACGCCACGTCGCAAACGGCATACGGTCGGATCGACAAGTCGGTCAACTTCACCGAGACGGCCAACGCGACCACCCTTGCCGACGCGACGCAGGGCTATCTTGACCAGCACAAGTACGAGACGTACTCCCCGAAGATCACCCCGAACATCGAGCTGATCGACGTAAACTCGTTCGAGGTCGGGGACACGGTCGGCCTGTACATGAATTACGGCTTTATTAACCTGGACCAAGACCAGCGCATCACCCGCAAGAAAATCACGGTTTCGGACAGCGGTGTCGTCAAAGCGGACGTGAACGTGACGGCGGTCGGAGTAAACAAATTGCCCAGCACCTTCGTTGATGCTATCATTGACCTGCAAGCCCGTATGCGGCTCTACGAAGGGACGCTATAATTAGCCCCATATATGGCACTGAAGACATCAATCATCAACAGCAACCAGGCGTCGTTCCGAGACTCGGAGCTGATGCCTATCTTGAAGTACCTCTGCTCGGAGGGCGTCTTCAACTCGGAACTGAACGACGACGACCTGAAAGTCGTCGAGAACCCATCCGGCGCGGACATGGACGTTTACGCGAACGCCGGTGCCGCCCTTATCGAATACACGAAGATCGGCGTGACGTGGAAAGTCATCGTCGAAGGCGCCGCCCAGCAGTTGGCCGGTACGGTCGCCGCGAACGCCACCGGTAGCAACCGTATCGACGCCGTGGTCATCTCGCTCGCACAGACCGAGCTGAACGCCCTGAAGACCAACGTGGCCGCCTTGGAGATCGTGACTGGTTCCGGCGTTTCGGCACTTTCAGACGGAGCCATCACGACCGCGCTTGGACATGCCAACTGGTACCGCCTCGCGGACATTACCGTCGCCAACGGAGCAACCAGCATCGCCAACGCCGTCATCACGGATACCCGTGCGCCGGTGACTTTCGGTGTCAGCGACGGAACCTACGAAACGCCTTACGCCGGTGCCGGTGCCGCATTGTCCGGCATCATCACGAACCCGTTTACCGCCTCGATTCTCCCTGATACGGACGTTGCGTACGACTTCGGGTCTCCGACGTTTCAGCTCGACAACATCTACGCCCAGTATTTCCACGGCGACGGCTCCAACCTGACCAACCTATCGGTCGGTGGCTTTCAGGCCGCGTATACGCTCGGCGAGGCCTATCCGATCAATGACTTCCCGTTCTACGTGAACGAGACGTTCGGCGCGTCGCGTAACGCCGTCACAAGCGTGAACCGTCGCGGGCAAATCTTCACCGTTCCGACCGGCGTGACCGCCATCTCGATGGTGGACATCTGTGGTGAGTTGCCTTCCGGTGCCGATACTGACGTCATCACCTGCGCCATCTACGCAACGAGTTCCAGTTTGCCAACCGGAGCCGCACTTGGCTCTACGACACTGTTCTCGTTGGAAGTCGGAGACCCATCAGCCAACACGGACTTTGGAACATACGCGAACGCTGAGTGGACCCGTTTCAAGTTCTCGTCAGATATCACCGTAACGCCGGGCTCGGTCTACGCGGTCGTGGTCTACATGAGCACGTATACGACGGCATCGTACAACTGGGCTTATAACTCCTCGTCCGTCGTCAGTGGAAACGGTGTACATTCTACGAACTCCGGTTCGTCGTGGACATCCGATGCATCCGAAGACCAAGCAGTCCGCGTGTTCGGAAAATACTCCGGCGGCGTTTACCCGTTCTATCTTGAGGACGGCCGCCACACGGAGTTCGCCATTCTTCAGAGCATGGACGTATCCGGTTATGCGGGTCTTTACGACGAGGTCTACACGACCCGTCAGGCGGGCATGGCCTTCCGCGCACACAACATTGACGTGATCTCGAAGATCAAAGCGTACGTCGAAGTACAGGGTGCTCCTGCCGGAGCGACCGCCGTGAACTTCTACATCTATGCCTGTGGTTCGGACGGATTGCCCACCGGAGCCGCACTTTGGTCAGACACGACAAACACGGTCACGACCATCGGAGCATTAGCCCTAGACCTCCTGACGCTGTCCCCCGCTTTGGCCATCACGGATGGAAGCATCTACGCCCTGATCATGACGATGCCAGCGACCGGAGATGGAACGAACAACGTGTACTTCTACGCTGGTGATACTGGAAACATGCCGCAGGGCTGGGTAGTTAACTCG